>Ga0116230_10003317_pt1 | contig 15720 bp, 12 predicted proteins | sample S1TSphfallax_3_FD_88678 | JGI IMG/M metagenome (GOLD analysis project Ga0116230, IMG submission 88678) | Host-associated microbial communities from peat moss isolated from Minnesota, USA - S1T2_Fd - Sphagnum fallax MG | ecosystem: Host-associated > Plants > Peat moss > Unclassified | place... | reverse complement strand
TTTTTTCTATTCTTATTTTGTCTATCTTCATTTTTTTCTATTTTTATGTATTTATTCATTTATTTATTTTCTTTTTTTTTTCCAAAAAGATTCTATTTTAAAAAATATGTTCTATAATGAAAATAATTTTTTTTAAAAATTGTATTTTTGTTTGATTAAATGCGGGTCCCCTGGTTTTCCCCAAGGATTTCTTTAATAGAAATGGCACCTCGCCCGGCCCCCTGCAGTGGCTGCCTTGGCCGCCTTGCCCTGCCCTGCCCTGTTTGTCACCACATACAGACAAACACTACAGGGAACAGCCAGTGACTTGAAGAATCTTCCAGGCACTGCCCACAGAGACAAACAGACACTGTTGCTTTAATACTAGTGGGTGCTCGTGACCTTCGGACACTGTGAAGTCACCTGGTTCCCCATCCATGTCCTGAAAATCATGTGCCAAAAAAATTCCTGGTCCTGGATCATGTGAAGCCCCCTGTGTGAAATCCAAGTCCCAAAATTGAGATCCCACATCCTGAAAATCACGTCCTAAAAGATTTCAGGTTTCGATCTTGGAAACCGTGAGTGTGAAAATCCAGGCCCCAAAGTTGAGATCTCAAGTCCTAAAAATCATATCCTAAAATTTCCCAAGCCCCAAAGTTAAGATCTCAAGTCCTGAAAACCATATCCTAAAATTTCCCAGGTCTTTTTGTGTCTTGGAAACCCACATTGTGTACGTCCCAAAACTATAATCTCACATCCTGAAAATCATGTTTTTAAAAATTCCATGTCTAAGTTTTGGTGAACCCCCCAGTGCAAGCAAACTCCAAGTGGTCAAAAACTAAGACAGTTAAGAACGCCATGTTCAATGTGTTCAAATGAGTTATTTCTGGGGAACGGGCAGTGATTGGAAGAATCTTCCAAGCACTACCCACACAGACAGACACTTGCTTTAATATATAGGATTCATTTTGTACTTAAGTCGTTTTTATTAAATTAATTAATTTTAATTGATTTCATTTTAATTTTCTTTATTTTCCCACCTTATTTAATCAATTAAAAATAACTTCTTTACATCTGTATTATTTTAATTTCTTTCTCAACACAAAGAAAAAAAAGAAGAAGTGACAAATTGCACAACGCAGACAAAAAAACAACAAAAGCAATGAAACATATCAAGAATGATGTCATTGCCAGTAGCTATGGCATAGGATATCGGCGATGCAGGAGCAGCTGTAATGCATGAACAACTGTAATGTAAAAGAAGCTACATTTTGATAGAAGCCATGGAGATCGCGATGAAGCTCAAACACCTCAAGACTGGTGTACAAGTTTGCTTTCGACTAAAGTAGGAGATGGGACTGCTTTCAGCAAAAACAAGAAATGAATGATGGCAACGAAACTTTGCTTTCAGTAGTAAAAGCGAGATGCACTAGTGCCGTAGGATGATGGCGGAAAAAAATCGAACAACTCTTTCTGTACTTGAAGCAAACCTGATCGCACCAAAAAACATGATCAACGCAAGATGAATAATAGTAGCTTTAGTTTGATGAAACCTGATCACACATAAAAACCAACAATTAGTGATGAAGCAATAGGCGCAACCCGAAGAAAGGACTTAATGATGTTAGTAACAAGTGCGTTAAACAACACCACCGGTAATGTGATGAAGCAGAAGTAACAGTCGTAGTCGAATGAAAAACAACGTCGTGCGATCCAACAACACCACTCACAATATCATGGCATTGCAGCAACAATAGTGCGATGAAAAACAACAGGAACAAGGCGATAAACCATATCATGGCATTGCAACAGCAACAATGCAATGAAACAACAACAGGAACAAGGTAATGAAGTAGAAACAACTTCGATGATGCCGTAAAAAATCAAGTTCGATGATGCCCTAAAAAATCAGATGGCGCTTTACATAGGTGAAGGTCCTACTACCAGGACCTTCTCCTATACAAAAATGTCAGTTGTCACGATATTCATTATAAATATCAATTTCAAAATATGGAAAATAAAATAAGGTTTACGCTGCCGGATCCTTATTCATACACCAAAGAGCACAAAACATTAAAAATCCAAAACTAACTCAAACTGAATCGAAAAAATTGTGAATCCTAACAAGATTTTTCCTAAATGCCATATTTACCCTTACATAACGTAAAACATTAAAAAAAAGCTTTCATGATTTCATCCCCGCCAGGTTAAAAGTGGACCTTCCTAGCTCATCTCACTGCCATGTTTTCTTGAACAACGCTCTTCTTCCCTGCTTCTCGAGAACCTTCGGAAAGGAGAATTGTGCGCGGAGGTACAAGTCCTTTCCGAAAATGCGTAACTTATATGTATAGACCTCGTCGAGATCTCGAAGAATAAATACGATGCTCTTGTGAGAGGATTGCACAGACAAGAGACACTTTATTGTGAGACTTTTCGGCACAGCCAGTCAGAAGCTTTGTCTGTTGCTTGCAGCAGATCTGAACCTTTCTGGGAAGTAGTCCGGGATTGCTCACGTGACCAGAGTCGGAGGAGGCATTTTTTCGTTATCTGGGGGAGAGGAATCCGCTTGTAGAGTTTGCCAACTTGCTGCTGTTGCGTTGTTGACGAGAGTGACGAGTTTGAGGACAGAGAGAGGCAGAGCTTTGGAGGGCTTGATGTTGGCTCTCAAACTGTCTCCTCTCCAAATGAGCGACACGGAGGAGGATCTCTCGCTGTTGGCTAAAGAAAGGGACTCGAAAGTTTGTGTAGGGTGTTGACAGTAGCACTTGAAGATGTAGAGAGAAGATATGTAAGTATCTCCTTTTCTTTTGCCAAATTGGAGTGTTGTCTCTGGACTCGGTGCTTTCTACGTGATGAAGCTCTGCAAAGTTTTTGCCGGGAATGTGTTTCCCGGGCCGGCATTCGTTCACGCTTTGTTGCTCAGCCATGGAGCAGCCCTGCTCGTGTGGACATTTTGTTATCTGTGTATTGGAAGTGCAACCGTTTGTCTGAAAGGCAGGTAATCGGAGGCTGTGTGGTGCAGGAACATCTCCCTAACAATCGCGACTACCCTTGTTTGTCGAAAAAAGCCCGAGAAAAGCAGGCCCGGAGGTAGAGCAGTACTAGTAGAAGGGAGTCTTTTAAGGTTTCCGAGGATGTAAGTCGCGAGAGGCTGGAGTATCTGGAAAGAAGGCAACAGCTTTAAGGGACTTGAGCGCCAAAAGTTGAAAGGTAACGTTTGGAGTCGAACACAAAATCCTGCTGTGCGGAATGTACAAGATCATGGGAACGCACACCTTCAAAGAACCACAGGTGATCCTTTGATGAGCAGGTTTCCCTGGGTACTGCAATGCAAATCAGGTCTGAATTTGGCTCCTTGAATCTATACCGGATGCAAAAGTGAATTGTGATGATGAGGGAATGTAAGAAACCAAGGACTTTCAGATCTGAGGATTGATGCTGGGCAATGATCGGAAGAGCTGTTTGAAGCTCAGCATGGGCCTGATTTCATCGTGACATTTTGTGCAGCTTTGGTTTCTTCTTTGAACCCTCAGAGCCCACAATGGCAAAATATATCATTGATGAAGCAGCTGTGAGGGAGATTACTGTGATGGTTGCAGCTTGAGCAGCAGCCAAGCAAGCTCAGGTCTGCCCTTATTCATTCTCTCACACAATGCTTCACTCTTACATGTGTCTACACACCACATATAAACTCAGGCCTTGTCAATAAATGCTCCTGTTTCGGCATTCATGATGTTGCTGTTAGACATCTGTACAGTTCTGTGACTAGTTTGAATGAGTATCTGCAAGACATTCAAGTAACTGAAGATGTTGTAGTCTCTGTAGTGGTGCATTCATGATGTTGTTCAATCTTCAGTCCAAGTAGGTGATGCCCTGGGAGTTGTACCCTTCTCACCATTTGTGCATGGACTGTTATTTACCATATACATTAACATTTTTGTATAACAGATTCATACCATGGCTGTCATGATGGCTGTTGTGATGATTAGTTACAATGGAAGTCACTTGTAATGCGCTCACTTGTCCCTCAAGCAAAGATTTGAATCTTTGCCTAATTCAGCTGAGGATGATGTGTCTGTTAACTCCAGATGGCTTAATGTGTGAACTGACCAAAATGCACCCAAGAAGTTGTCTGCATCATGTCTAGACCAAGATCAAAATCATCCAGTGCAGCAGCCCAGAAATCTGGAGTTAACTAGGTCCAAAAGGCAGCAAAGCTTGTCAGTGAGGTAGGTCCAAAGACTTTATGTGTTACAGCAGCATTTTGCTTCAGTGTGGTCATATTTGTGCAAGAGACACAGAGATACGGGTCTATGATTTTCTGCATTCTGGGAGCACTGTCAGTGGAACATAAGACTACTTGCAAATCTTTTCCTCAGAAATCAGTGTGATTGCAAGGCAGAGCAATTATTCATCACTGACAACAATGACAATCAGACACAAGCTGATAATGTGTGCATTTGTTTTTCAGGCTTTGTTGAAAGTGAAGAGGCTCAAAGACTCTCATGATTACTCATTGATGTTCAATACTCCTCAGGAAGCCCCAGCGAAGAAGCCCTTGACAACATCAAAGCCTGGTGGGCCTCTGGCAGGGTTAGGTGCAACTGAAACTTGTGTTTAGCTGAAACTGTGCAGGTTTTTTTGTTCTTCTTGCTCTTGCATGGTTGCTATGTGAGATACCTGCGATGTTTATAGCCACCCTGAGTTATATAAATCTGGCACACGGTGTTTCTGTGTGTTTGATGGGAGGGAGAGAAACAAATTTGCATCATCATAGTGAAGATTTCTTCAGCTTATGCTCTCTTGCAGCTGTTGTAGTATTGACATGGTTCATGGGCAATCAGAATATTATAGATGTGATCTTAACTTTGTGTTTGCTGCAGCAATGGAGTCGAGGGAGGAACATCCAAAGCAGTCGAAATCTGATTCTAAAAGGTTAAAGCCTGTTAAATCTTCAAGGGATGGTTGTCCTTTGTCCAAAACCATCAAGAATGTTAGTGCTTCTGTATTAAAAATAACCTCATCACCAAGACTGCCTCAGCAAAGTCAAGCTTGGCAATAACTTGCAACAGGAAAGGTCAAAGCCTGATCCAAGATTAAAGTTGCCTGTATCCCAAAACTTTTTCTACAAAATGCGAAGGCAGGCCATTCTTATGAACTTCCTGTCCAAGACAGATTGAAGAGACCAGAGTCATCTAAGAGGCCCCCAAACCCTCCACCAAGCCAGGTTACCTTTCGTTCTGGTCAACGAAAATTTGTTGCACAAAAAATTGTAGAAGGCAAGGACCAGCTAGAATTGGCCCTGTAGATATAAATGGTTTCAAAAGGAATGGAGTAATCATACAAAATATCTGCCCCTGAGCAAGCTCTTGGTGTTCAGAAAAAGGGCACAAACACAACTCTGTTGAGTAAACTTTGTCCAGGCTCCACAGCTGATTTCAGGTAGCATTTTATACATCACAAACAGGTCTGTATCTTCTGATCTGTTTGCTTTGGATGTACACTTGTTCTTTTCTCTGCAGTCAGTTTCTCTATGTTTTGTCTTCCTTTTCTGTATGTCTGTTTTGTTTTTTCCCCGTAAGTCTTTTCTTTTTATGTTTCTCCTTGTGTTGTTTTTGTTGCTATCCAGTACCATGGCTGAGTCCTTCTGTTGCTTCTGGAACAGAAACCCAGTATGGAGGTCAGTGTTTACACTGGCCTATACTCACTGTAGGGAGCTGATGAAGTCAGTGGGGAAGTTGTGATAGAGAAGTTCACTATCAGACATGTCACTGTTGATTATCCCTGAAAAGGTGAGAGACTATCACTGTTATTGATACGGCAAATGATTATTTTATGTTTTGTCTTTGTCATATTCTCCTTTGTTCACAGTTTTGTAAGTCCTTCTCTGGGAGTCTTGACTTAAAGAAGATTGAACCTTGTTCTGGCTTTCTTAATTGTGAGGATGGAGATTTCTCAATTCTCACTAGAGATATTGTTCTTACACTTGTTTTGGTCTGACTCCAATAGCAAATGGTACATGGTTTTGATGCTACAAAATGTCTGGGTCTCCAGTTTCTCTCACCCCTGATCACCGATATCCATGGTTACAGTGGTGTATCTAGCATGATATGGGAGATGTTCCAGTACAGCTCTTGATTTCCAGCTGTGATATTTCTATTGGAACATATTACAAAGAAATTTCTCCTTGCCTTGGCATGCTATGCACATGTGATTGCAGACTGTTGATGATGTGCTGAGTATAAAATTGGGGATCATGAACACGTACAATCCCAACAAGTATTGTGATATAGATGATAAAGATGATCAGAATATGGAGGTTGGATTCAACACAATACAGAGGGGAACACCACAGGTATATTATATCCACTGTCACCTGCTGTCATGGTTGGGGCATGTCATAACTTGTCAAAAGAACAGTATGACTATTTGAAGCTGAAGAGCAGGCAGAGTGAGTGAGGAGGGACAAGAAGTGCAAGGCAAGATAAGTCCAGAAGTTACCTCTCGAGATCTGCTAACAAAGTGGGTGACTGCTGTGAATCTGATGCCTCCACTCCAAATCTTTCTTGCAAAATCTGTGATTTTGACAAATCTGATCTGCATTGTCCACATTATCTTTGTGATAGTTCAAACCCCATAAGCAGAACCTCACATAAACATTCCTGACCCAGAATATGAAGTATGTCAGAGCCTTCTAAAATTATTTCAATTGATTCTTGTCTCCGGAAGTTAGCCTTTCATCACAAGGTCTGAACTTGGCTGGCTCAGCTTAATGGGTGAAGGAAACTCATAGCTCCTTGGGAGTTTTGCATTTTCTAGGTATCAAGGTTAGAGACATGTAACACATTTCTTTTGCAGTTGCTATGAGTTTCTACCAGCAGGTTATAAGTGTGTCATGGTGTTTCTAGTGTCCATTAGCATTTTACTATGGCCCTAGCATTTGGCTTAGTTGAAAACAATAGCAGACCCAAAGTAGTAGTCCCTGTAGGTGCTTAAAACTTGTATTACTCAAATTCATGGTACAACAATTGGTGTGCTTCTGTGGCTACTAAAATCTCTCTACATCTGCTCCTCCTGCTCGAAGTTCCTGTAGCTGGATTGCATGTATTTATGCAATTCTCAGATTATACTCCCATGTTAACCCATGGATTTACATGGGAGTATAATCTGAGAATTGCATAAATACATGCATGTGAAATGGTTGTGATCTTCAACCCTGACATTACTACTGGGCAAACAGAGAGCATGGGACCACCTTGCTTTCTGAATTCACTAGCCTTAATGCTTCAAAAACAGGGTGTGCCAATTGTTTCCTGTAGCTACTACAGTCTCTACATCTGCTCCTCATCCTTGAAGCTCCTCTGGCCAGATTGCATGTAGCTATGCAATTCTCAGATTATGCTTTGGTACTGGGATGTGTCATTTTGACACAATTCTAGTACACCAGTGAGATTCTTTATCTCTAAGATACACCACAACCCTGTTGCCTCATTTCAAACCTTTTTATTAAATTCCAGTACAACAAATTCCTGTACTTGTTAAATTACATCAATTTGCAATGGACATCAATAGTACTTGATTTATGTCTCTCCATGTTTCCAATCAATGACAACAGTCAGGTTCATTCTCTGGAATTGGCCACTGGATTGCCAGAATTTTCTTGGACCCAAATTGCACACAGCTTCCTTGACTTCGACTCAACTTCTTTGATTTGTTACAAGACTGAATGTGAAGGACAATGAGGATCCTGTGAGATGTTTCCACTGATGGATTTTGTCTGGAGCTCCTGATGTGAAGACAATCAAGGGTCACGTGAGATGTCTACCACTAGGTGATTTTGTTTGGGGCTCCTGAATGTCAAGAGAATGAGGTGTCCACTGACAGTTTGTTTGGTGCTCATTTGAATCACTATCTAAGGATCAGGTGTAGTTGATGTGAATGCAAGGTCATCAGCCAGATCTGCTTCAGTGAATCAGAAGTCCATTTTGCTTGTGGATTGCAGTCTTGTATTAAGGTTATAATCTGTAAGCCACCAGATTACAACCTTACCATATGAAGGAATGTTGTTCCAAATTGAAGGAAGAGATGGCTGGATTCACATATTGACAGTATTGGGCATTGAAGTGTTGGGCTGATGAAAAGACTGCAGAAGCATTTGCCTTGAGATCTGAAGAGACATGTTGGTTTGGTTCCAAAGATGGTTCTTTTGCAGATTTTGTTGCTGGAAACACACAAGCTTAACCAAACAACAAAGGCTCCTGATTGGAATTCATCCAGCATCATGGAATGACAGGACTCAAAGATGAAAGAGAAGATCTTTTAGCCATCTGATATTATCCATTAGCATGTTCTTGCAGCCCATCAACAACTACACATTTTTTTTAATCTATGGGATGCAAGATTTCTCACCTTAATAGCTGTAGAAACCATTGCAACTATCTTGCAAAAGCTAGGTCTGCAGCGTATTTATCTGGATTACGAACATAGAGCTATGGACATGGAGTAACAGAAAACTAATGATTGGCATGAATGAAGATGTTGGTTTTTGGTTAGAGATACCTGTATTGAAGGTTCAGTTGGCATGAAGTTTAACTTTCTGTGTCCACTTTGACCCCTTCGAGCCACCTTCAACTTTCCTTCCATGCTCTCTCTTGCTTGAGTGGTAAAATAGCATGCGAAACTCCTGATTTTGAGAATAACCAAAACAATGGTCTTCATTGCTTGATTTACATAAAGCACTCTGTGTGCTTCCAATTGATGCTACTTTGGAGACAAAGAGTGTGCTTTTACTGGTTGTGGTGTGTGCATGTACTTGCAGTCTTTTGTCACCTTGATAAATTTCTCTTCCATAAGCAATGTTTGTTTCCATTAGCAATCAACCCTCTGCCACTGAACAAAGCATTAAAGACAGAGGAGTGGAAAAAAATTGTGGTGAAGTAAAATGTTGACATTCCAATAGTATCAAAAAACAAAAAGGTCAATTCACAACTCAATTCGAGAATTGAGATCAATGTATGATTTGTTACACCTCCAGCTTTGCCATGTCTTATCTATGCTGCAAATAGCACAACTGTAGAGACAGTGGGCCCAAATTGCATAAGAAGCCATAGTTTATGCAGATGTCAATAGTATAGTGTTTCAGATGCACATTTGTTAAGACAAGGTTAGAGGTAGTAGATTGAATGGATGCACATGGTGTTGCTCCATACCTTCAAGTGTTGGACACCTTAACACCTCAGTTGTTTGAGCTATCGAGGATTTTGAAGCTTTACAAATTTGATTCATATTGAATTTGGTTGGACAACCTGTGTTCATCATGGAGTTTCCATGGTCTGTTTCCTCAGTAGCTAATGGTAAGTTGGGATCATCATCAAGACCATTTTCATCTACAAAACAAGGTTCATCAAAAGCGTCTTCTCCCATTCCAGGAACACCAACAAAGAATGACAGAAGGATGATCAGGAAGACAGCAGAGAGAGGACCATTGCCCTCAAGTCATCACCAAGATGTAGAACCCCCTTCCCTTATGATTGTGCAAAGAGCATTGACATCACACAAAACCATGCAAAGGAAACAAACTTGGACACCCAAGCCCTGCCCACAGTCAGCTTACTTTGATGATGTGGGCAGAATGCTGGTTAGTGGTAGCAGAGGAGGAAAATATGTGGGGGACTTGATGGGAGCATTGCCACATGGACATGGTCAGCATTGGGTTCAGCTTTCGCCAAAAGAGGAAGAACATTTGCTGTATGAAGGTGAGTGGCAGTATGGTGGCAAGACTGGTGTTGGCTGGTACTTTTATGTCAATGGTCAGGTAATATATATAATGAACAAAATTGCATATCCTTCTTCTTGAAATATTCTGCAGAAAGCATACAAGTTTTCATTGAGCTTCTCTAGATAGATGCAATGAGCAATTCAAAGGAATCCAATTGTCTATTTGAGTCTCATGAATGATCAATTATAACTGCATCTGCAATTCACCAAGAACCATGAGAAACAAGGTCTTACATTGATGTTCCAAAGAGTGAAAGACTGACAAGAGAATCTTCTAGAAACATGGTGGAGTGTAGACTCAGAATATGTGTTTTGAAGTGTCGCACAATCTAGGGCAAGCAAGTTCAACAAAAGATTTGAATGCAGTCCTCACCCATCAGATGGATACATGGATAAAGAGGGCACATGGTAAGGGAGTTGTGACAGGAGTACCTAGGGGCAGTTCACTTGGGTGAGCATCATGGCAAAGGAGCAATGCGCTACAATGACGGCTCCATCTATGATGGACATTGGTGCAAGAGCCGAAGGCATGGCATTGGAACTTTTGTAAGTCTTGCACCAAGCCCTCAGTTCTACATGAACAAGAAACAATTTCTGGGACACAATTTCTCCAACCAAAATGAAAGGGGCTTTGAACCAATTCACTAGGTGCACATGGTTGTCAAATCAATCTCCAGGAAACAGTCTTCTCTTTCCAGAGCATATAGCTAAGAATAGTTGGTTTCTAAATTGTGAAGGACAGTACTACAGTGATGGTGAATGCTATATCGGGAATTGGATGAAAGACAACAGGGATGGCTGGGGGACACAATATTGGCCAACTAAGGCCCGAAAGTATGAAGGAGAGTGGAATGGAGATGATCCTCTTTGTGGCAGGTGGTCAACCATGACATTGGCTGATTTTGACATGATTAGCAAGCGAATCACATGGCCCACTGCCTCTTCGAAGCTTCTTCAAAGAGGGTATCCTGAAGAAAAAATTGAGGCTAGCAAGAACACACTGCATCACTTGCATTTGAGTTTTCTGGATTATTAGTGAACATTGTCCATTGTTTCTTTGTTGTGTGATATTTGTCAACACTTCCATTGGCAATTTTGTTAGTCCAAAACCATGTACATCTTCCTTCAAATAAGAATTTTCGCAATGAAAGTAGCTTAGCTATTGTCAAAGTACGAGACAATACACAAACTGGGTTCATGAAATTTTTTTAAGTGTTTGTTGTTTTGGGAAGAGAAGGTACCCTTTCAAGGTCTTCATAACCCGGAACTTTGTTACTATCCAAGATGTTGTACCATCCGAACAAAACAGCTTGAGGGAGTTGATTTGAGAAAGATGTTGACCAAAGTACTTCTACAACTCTTGACATTTGGTTTAACATCTTCATTTGCAACTCTACAATCGCACTCACACAAAGAAGCTATGAATGATATAAGAATTGGGATTTTCAACAATTACTCATCAAAGCATTTGGATGTTAAAGCAATTCATGGCATACACCATTGCACAAAGAGACAGAGAAAAATAGAGAAACAAACCTACTTGTGAGGGAAATGTGTTACAGGATGGTGGGAAGCAAATTGGGAGCCTCACAACTCACCAAATGGATGCCTTGTGGTTTGCATTTGATGAGTTAGCACCTTCCTACTATCGAAGAGCAAAACTTCACGTGGTGCAGCTACGTCGTCTTCTCTTGCTAGCCCACATCAACCCAGACGGCTACCTGGTGTTTCTTTTCCTCCCACTCGTCCACCCACCCACTTGGCCCCCACTTGCCCGCTAGATGTGTTCTTGCACCTACTCTGACATTTACAAGCAAAGAATTTAACCCACCAAATACATGAAATAGATTAACTAGGTCTTCATGTATTGACCTACAAGCAAAGAATTGAATCCACTGCAACTTTTGAAGTAGATTACAACTAATAATCTTCAATTATAAAATTACAAGCGAAGAATTGAATCCACCTCAACTTTTGAAGTAGATTACAACTAATAATCTTCAATTATAAAATTACAAGCGAAGAATTGAACCCGCCACACTCCTGGAATTAGATTGCAACTAATAATCTAAGGAATAATTCTTGTGTCATGCCTATTGCATCGTGGCCATTTGGGTACAGGGAGGAAAATTGTTGGCGAGGCTACTTTTAAGTGCAATGCAAACGAATGGATTAACATTCAACAATTTAATACACCTCATTCTCACCTTTCATGATCCTTGAGGAAAATCTACGTTCATCATCATCACCAATTTGATATTCATGGACATCATCGCCTCCATCGTCATTATCACCTCATTATCATTTTTTTTCCATGTGCTACTCCATAAATCAATATTATTATCAAAACCATCAAAGTAGGATAGGAGCACACTAGGATGTGTTGAATGTCAACAACCTATCAAGTTACTTTTACCAAGTTGTTTTTACCTTAGATACTTATGGTTCATGTATTTAATTTTTTGAAATCATGAAATAATTGAGTTAAGGTTAGCTAAGTAACATGTCACATTTACCTTGATTAGGTGGAGGTAACATTTACATGGGTTGATGACATTGTGCATGTGCTTGAACGTAAAATATTAAGGAAGGTAATATTTACTTGTGGGATGTTCGCCTACTGTCAGGAGTATTCACCTACTATCAAGAGTAAGCCAAAGTTTGGGGCGAATCATAAAGTTTGTAACAACTTGTGTGATGCTAAGATTGGGTGGGGAGCTTGTTGTAAATTTGTGTTTTATTAATCTTTCTTCTTTCATCGATTCATTGTCAATTTTTAACATGGTATCAAAGCTTGGGTTTTTTAGAGGAAAGTTTGTATTGCATGATATAGTTGTTTGTTCAAAAGTTTTGAAGTTTTGAATGTTTGTTTTATGGCATTATTTTAATCACAATCATGACATTTACTTCTAATGTCTAAAGCATTGAAAAGTTTATTGATAATTATTTTCATGCTTGGAAGTTGAAGATGGAATTTCTCTTGCATGACAAAAATTTGTGAGATCATTTCAGGAAAGTTATTGTCACTAGATATTAAGTTTCAAGGAATTGTTCTTGAAGGAAATACTTATGGACATTGCACGTTTATGAAGAAAAACAAGTTGGTTCATGAGACAATATTCTTAAATGTTGTTGATTTTATGTTGCATCATGTAACACATATGTAAAGAATGCATAAGAAGTTTGGGATAAGTTTATGCGACATTTGAAAAACTACACATTGGCAATAGATTGGAGTTATGTTAAAAACTTTGCAAGATGAAGGAAGGGATTTCGATGCAAGTTCACATTAACAAGCTTCACCTAATCGTTGATCAATTGACAAACATTGATCATCCAATTTCTAATGAAGATTTGACATTTACATTTCTTTGGAATTTACCCCCTTGTTTCCATACCTCAGTGGTTCCATTTAGTACCTATACTAATGAATTATCTATAGAGTTAGTATATGGACAATTGTTGCAAAATGAGTTTTATTTTAAGTGAAAAACTCAACCATGGTACAAGGTGAAAAACACTAATTGTTTAAGGTGTTTATGGGAAGTTTTTAAAAGGTGTAGATTGGAGGAAGTTCAAGAATGAAAGGTTGAAAAAGGAAGGAGCTTGTTATAATGTGACATTTGAGATCATTTCATGAGAAAATATTATAAGAAGATGCAAGTTCAAAGGATTTTCACATGCAACTACATGTCAAACTTCTTATAATTACTATGTTTATCTTTTTAATTTACTTGGTTCATTGATTTTGGAGCTTCATAACATCTCACCTTTTAGAAAAAAAAATTATCAACCTTTGCAGAGTTTACTTTGGGTCACAAAATATACTTGGAAAACAACAATACCCTTGATGTGTGGGAAAATAAATATTGTTTTTAAACTTGCAAATGGGTATAAGCATGCACAAAAGAGCTTGTGGGAATAAGGTCCATGAACTTTAAAAGGATTGGACCTTTTTGGTGGGGCATGTAGCAAGTCTTGGGTAGTTTAGCAAATCAACTTAAAGTCAACCAATTTAAACTAGGGATGTAATGAAAATTTCAAATTTTGGTTTATATATTTATGTACACACACTTTCTTATTGTCATTCTTTTTCTCCTTTGGTTGCATAAGATCAAAAATTGGACCTCATGTCCATGACACCATAGCTGCATTTTAGATACCTATTTTGAATTTTTGTGACATTCATCTTGGAAACCTATTGAGTTGTTGTTAGATGACTTGTTGTGAAAACTTGATATAAGGAGAGAAACTATGCACATTCATAAAAGTCTTTGGGCTTGGAGTGGTAATATTCCAAAACAACAATATTGTTGAGTTTATATTGAAGCAATGTTTTAAAAATTTTGAGCTTTTCATTTTAAAGAGAGTTTAAAGTTTTTAAATGGAAAGGATATGAAATTAGAATGCATCTTGACTTATGAAAGCAAAACAATGCATTTCAACCTTGGTTTTCACAATTGAATAGTGTTTAGGGTCAAAGAGAAAAGATGAATTTACAATGGGCAAACTTTCAACCCAAATTCTTGATCAATTACTTTAGGATCACATTTGCCTTCACATCTAGGGAATTCGCTTGTGGAAAGATCAAGTTGCACTATTTTTTAATTTATGCTAATTTAATAAAGTTTGGAAGAACTTGGTGAACAAAAGTGACGACTTGTTTGTCTACCATGTGCATCTTGTTGAGTTTTTGTGTGATCAAGCTTGCTTGGAAGAATAGTTAAAGGAAAAGTGGGAGAATAATGATTATGGTAGTTACAATGAAAAGATTGGTTGTATGATTTGATAAAGTACCCATTAGTTAGTAGGTGTTTATCATCCAATCTTGGCAACTAAAGAGATCCACAACCAAACCATCTTGAAACCTTTGGGATTGGTAAGAAAGCTTTTTAGAACTCTAGCAAGGCTGTTTTTATATTTTCCTTAAGCTTTGTGTTTCATTTTTGTTGACACCCATTTTGGAACACACTTGTTGCTTGTACACAATTTGCTAACCTTTAGAAACATGTGCCATTATAATTATATATTAACACAAGTTAATTATATTTCCCGTAAAAAATAAAAATTAATTTTAAGCATGTGGCACATGTGGGACTCCAAATTAATTGCATTATAATTGTATTGCAAGTTCATAAATAAACATTTTGTTGTTCATGGCTATGCGCACCAATAAATACTAGTTAAGGAAGGATGTCATTTGTTGTTCACTCATTGAAAGTAGGTTGGTGTTTACAAATAAGCACAAGTGGTTGTCTAGGTGTTTAATTCATTACATTTTGTTTTCATGTGATTCTAGGTGTTTAAGTTTCACTATAATTTGTTTTCCTCTACTTTTAGGTATTGATGAAAACACTCTTGTTAAAGGGCATTATTGTTAAAGGTAGAACTATGTTGTCCTTGTTGGATAGGCTAGACAAAGGTAGTATCAATATATGATAGGGTGGATAGAGGTGTAGCAAGATTGTGTAGGTTAAATGGATTAGGACACTGATTTAAATTGAGTTTTATGGTGAGAACCTAAAGAGGATTTTTAGAGAAGTGTTGTAGATGGTTGGACATTAGAACATGAGAAGAATTATGATTTAGAGAGGAGGAAGTAGTTTTATTAGGATTAGAGGAGAGATTGCGTGGTATCGGAGCAATCACAAGCACATAGAACACACAAGTATGTGAACAATGCTTGGAGTGAGATATTCAACTCCCCTCCAACCTTGTTATTTATTCCCTTCCATGTACCACAACATTGACAAACCATATGGGATAACTATTTCTCTCCCTCCTTATTCTAACATGTTCGTGGTACTAACATATCTCAAATCTACCTATGTCTTTGATTGATTGCAACACTTATCTACCACATTGTTTCTAATATCTACCACACCATTATTTATGTTTCTAACATCTACATCATAATCTTCAACACTCCCACTTTGCAAGTAATCTAAGACTCCCAATCCCATG
>Ga0116230_10003316_pt1 | contig 15727 bp, 9 predicted proteins | sample S1TSphfallax_3_FD_88678 | JGI IMG/M metagenome (GOLD analysis project Ga0116230, IMG submission 88678) | Host-associated microbial communities from peat moss isolated from Minnesota, USA - S1T2_Fd - Sphagnum fallax MG | ecosystem: Host-associated > Plants > Peat moss > Unclassified | place: USA... | reverse complement strand
GCTGATTTGCCGCAGGATGATTGCGGTCGGGCCGTGAACACCGCGAACGGTCCACATCGCATCCTCGCCGATCTCCAGCTGGCAGCTGCCGCCGTCGATGCGTTCCACCCGACCGCGATGACCGCTGAGGTCGCCTTCATAGTCCAGATAGATCCGGCGATGGTCCTTCAACCGCGTGGCGTCCGCTGCCCCGATCACCGGCCAGGTTGCCACCCGCCAGGTCGCCAGATCCGAACCCGGCCGGGTTTCGACCAGAAAATCAAAGTGCGGTTCGTCCACCGCCGCGTGCCAGAGAACGGCATATCGCACGGAAATTCCCGGCTCTTTTTCGCTCATATCAGTTGGTCCAGCCCGCCGAATCCCAGCATTTCGTGTGTGTAAAACGGCTCGGCATACCTGGTACCGATGCGCGATCCAAAATAAGCCGAGATGGTCCGCACCATCTCCGGCACATGCCCGCTTGCGCCGACGAACTGGCTTGCATAACAATCCACCGCTTCGATCTTCCGGTCGATCGTGTCGGTGATGTCGATGCAGAAATTCGGCATGAAATTCATACGCAGGTGGGTGCAGAAATAATAAATGATCCGCTTGGGATGGTACGGCTCGCCGGGGATGTCCGATTTGGTCAGCTTGGCGTCGAAGCGCGCGTCCTCGGCGATCCTGGTGACGGCCACATGATCCGGATGCGCATCGGTCGGATACGGGACAAAAAGCCAATCGGCCTTGTGTGCCCGGATGACCGCCGCCAGTTTGTGCCGGGCCTCGATCGTGTGCTGCACCTCGCGGTTTTTCAGCCCCAGCAGCGTTCGCTGGACGCCCAGTACTTTGGCGGCAGCCGTCCATTCGCGCTGGCGGATCTCGACCGAGCCGTGCGGCGTGGGTTCGCCGTTGGTCATGTCCACCAGATGCAACCGATGCCCCTGCGCCAGCAGTTTGAGAATCGTTCCGCCCATGCCCAGCTCCGCGTCGTCAGGATGCGGACCAATCACCAGAATAGATGCCATGGGATCAGTGTAGGCGAATCCGGATTTCAATTCTCGGTCGCCCTCGGGTACGATTTCCTCGTACACGGATGGCTACCCTTTCTCCATTTTCCTCGACCACGCGGTGGAACATTGCCGAGCCTCATCCGCATGTTGACGAACTGGCTGCCCAGCTGAAGGTTTCTCCGCTGGTGGCGCAGGTGCTGCTCAATCGCGGGATTGATACCGCTGAAGCGGGGCAGCAGTTTCTCCGGCCCAGTCTGAAGCTGCTGCACGATCCATCGCTGATTCCGAATCTGGAGAAAGCGTCGCAGCGCATTGCACAAGCCGTGCGCGACAAGGAGAAAATCGTCGTCTACGGCGATTACGATGTCGACGGCATCACGGCGGTCAGCATCCTCTGGCACGCGCTCAAGACACTCGGCGGAGATGTGCATTACTACATCCCCCATCGGCTGGAAGAGGGGTATGGACTGAATGCGGATGCGGTGGCTGAGATCTGCGAGGGCGGGGCGAAGCTGATCATCACCGTCGACTGCGGCGTCACCGCGATCGACCCGGCAAAGGTGGCCAAGGCTCGCGGGGTTGATCTGATCATCACCGATCACCATGAATGGCGGGAAGATCACCAGACGAACGAGCCGGTTCTCCCAGACGTGCATTCGATCGTGCATCCGCGGTTGCCCGGCGGTGAAAAACCATATCCGAATCCGAATCTCTGCGGTGCGGGTGTGGCGTTCAAGCTTGCCTGGGGAATCGGCAAAGCGGTGGTGGGGGCCAACCGGGTGAGCGATGTGTATCGCGCGTTTCTATTGGATGCCACCGCGCTGGCGGCGCTGGGGACCATTGCGGATGTGGTGCCGCTGGTGGGTGAGAACCGGGTGATTGCCGCCTTCGGGCTCAGCGGGCTTTCGGCCAGCAAGTTGACGGGAATCCGGGCGCTGATTGACTCGGCTCAACTGACCGGCAAACCGCTGGATGCGTATCATGTCGGTTTCCGGCTCGGTCCCCGTCTTAATGCAAGCGGACGCATGGGGCACGCAAAATTAGCCGTGGAAATGCTGACCGATGCCTCACCGGCGCGGGCGATGGAAATCGCCACATTTCTCGAAACGCAAAACCACGAGCGGCAGACGATCGAGAAGGGAATCCTGGAATCGGCAGTGCAGCAGGCGATCCTGCTGGGCTGCGACCGCGATGATTGCCGGGCGGTGGTGCTCGGCGGTGAAGGATGGCATCCGGGCGTGATCGGCATCGTTGCCTCGCGCATTGTCGAGCGGTTCCATCGGCCCACGGTCATGATCGCACTGAACAACGGGCACGGCTCGGGCAGCGCCCGCAGCATCAGCGGATTCCATCTCGCTCACGCGCTGGAAGTCTGCACCGAACATCTGGAAACCCACGGCGGGCACGAGATGGCTGCGGGTCTGAAAATGCAGAGCGCGAATCTGATTCCTTTTCGAGAGGCGTTCTGTGCCCACGCGCGCGAATTGCTCACGCCCGAGCAGCTGATTCCCGAGATCACGCTCGAAGCCACGGCCACGCTGGGCCAGCTCACGCTGGCTTTGGTGAAAGACCTGCAGCGGCTTGGTCCGTTCGGGCAGGGGAACCCCAAACCGCTCATCTGCGTGCCAGGCGTGACCCTGGCGAGCCCGCCGCGGCGGGTGGGCAAAGCGGGGAATCACTTGCAGATGCTGGTGCGCCAGGGAACCGCGACCATGCAGTGCATCTTATTCAATGCCGCTGACGGGTTGGAAAAACTGGAGAAGGGGACGGTGATCGATCTGGCGGCCCAAGCGCAGCTGAACGAGTACAATGGGTATGTCAGCGTGCAGCTGTGCATCGAGGATCTGCGGGAATCCGGGTTGTAATGCCGCCGTTGCAGAGCAAATTTTCTGCTGGCTTTGTATTCACAGGCTCGCTTACTATCGCTTGAGAACTCAGACAGATCGCCTAACCCGGGAGTGCCATGCGTCGTTTTGGAATTGCGTTGCTGCTCGGCTTATTTTTCGTTGGTGGTGTTGCGGCGATGGCGGACGATGCTCCCCCGGATGCGGCAGTCGTGCGGAAGCAGATTGACGAGCTGATTGCGGCCGCTCCGAATCATCGGGCGACGCTGGGCAGGCTGCATGCCGCCATGGCGCTGTCGATCTCCTTTGGTGCCCCTGCGTGGAACGCGCACGACCACGAGGGATGCGCCGACTTTTACATCAAGACGGGCGAGTCGCTGGTCTCGGCATTCGCCGCGAAGGACAACGCCACCGCCCCGGCACGCAAGGTGCTGGACAACCTCAAGTCCGCGCTGGACAAGGTCAAGCAATCCAACGATGTCGAAGCCAACGCGTGGACCATGCGGTTTGTCTTCGACAAGACCGGGGCGTTGCTCAGTTCCGAGGCGGATCGATCCGCGCGAATGATGGCATTGGGGCTGGAAGTGATGGGGCGGTCGCAGTTCGATGATGCGGTGGACGCGTTTTCCGAAGCGGTCGATTCTCTGCATGAATTGGAGGGTGAACCGCTGGAGGAGATCCCGCTGGAATGCCGGTTCACCCCGCTGGTTCAGGCAGACGCCCTGTTTGCCAGGAAGCATTACAAGGAGGCGGCAGCCGCGGTGGAAGAAGGGCTGCGTTTCTGCCCCGATGTGCCGGACAAGGACGTCGATCTGAGCAAGCATTTTGCCGACCCGGCCGTTTACAAGCTGCTGCTGGAGGATCTGAGGGATGCAGCAGAGAAGAATCCGAAGGATGCGGGAATCCAGATGCTCACCGGATATCAGCTCTATTTCACGGGACAGAAGGAAAAGGCCAAGCCGTTCTTTGAAAAGACGCTGGAACTGGAACCCAGGGATGCCGGAGCCAAGCGCATGATGGAGCAATACGATCCGAACCACAAAGCACCCGCAGCGCCGGCGGACCCGCAACCGCAGGCGTAATGGCGAGGGGGACGGATTTTCGCAAGTCACCTCATGTGGTTGCGACGCCGGCGAGAGAGCACTGTTATCGCTGTGAGAGACAGAAGTGTACCGGCAGGCTCGGGTACAACAGCGATCTGTGCGGTGCTGACAGCATTCTCCAGGCTGGCCCCTTGATTGTTGAACGCATTATCAATCAGGGTGTAATCCGAACCGTCTACGGTGCCGTCATAATTGAAGTCACCGTTGTACCAGCCGGTGAGGTGCTCGACATAGCCGTTGTCGATCAGGCTGTAATCTGAGCCGTCCACTTTGCCGTCTAAGTTTGCATCCCCGTAATACGTGTATTTCACCAGGACATCTTCGGGATTGGGGGATGCGCCGTCGAAAAGCCCGAGATTTACAGCACTGGCGCTTGCGGTACCGTAAAGCGGGTCGATTCCATCGACGTTGTTGAGGATGACACCGACCGCGGTGAGATGGGAAGTGTCGGCGGCGGCGGTGGTGCTGGTGATGCCGTTGCCGGTCCATTTACCGCCATTGTATCCCAGTTTTACCAAAGCCGTGACCGCGGCAAGGCTTCCGCCCTGGGCGATCAAATCGTTGTCAGTCAGATCGAGCGTACCCGTGATGGTCAGCGAGGGAGTGTATATGATGGACTGGGTTCCGGCGGATTGCTGTGAGACCTGCACGGTTGCGCCGGAGAGAATGGTCAGCCCCGCCAGATGCTGCGAGCTTGCGAAGACAACCGAGCCACCGCTGGCATTGATCGACAGGTAACCCACCGGCGCTATTGTGCCCCCCGCATCGCTGGCGAACACGGCGTTGCCCGCGAGGTTGGTGAAGACCGTGCCGGGGGACCAAAGCTGGGAACCTGAGACATAGAACGAACCGCTGTTGTTGAAGTTGCCGGTTTGAATGAGCGAACCGGTAAGCACAACGGTGCCGCTGCTGTTGACATTGCACGCCAAGTCCAGCGAGGCCGAACTGAGAAGCATGATCGAGCCGGTGGATTGAATGGTCAGCAGGTTTGACGTCGGTGCAATGACCTGCATGACGGAGGCGTTGTTCAGAACCACGCTGTTGGCCAGCGTGGTCAGGGTTGTGGAAAGATACGGATTGAGCCCGGCGTTGTAGTTTCCGTTGCTGGATGGACTTCCCAGAAGGGAGTTGGCGATAGTCAGCGTGGGATCCAGCTCGGATGCGGGCACAAGGCCCATCCCTGCCGATCCGTTTTGGAGGGAGAAGTCGCCCGCGCTGGAGTTGTTAAATGTCGCGCCGGTAAACAGCGAGTTCAGGTCGTAGCCCATGCTTTGCCATTGGGCTGCGCTGATCGGCGTGGAAGGATCTGCTTCGAGAAACTGCATGTTGGGCAGGAAAACATTGTAGTTGGAGTTGAGTTGTGCGTTAATGAAATTGACCAACCCGATGCCCATCGCGTTTTGGGGGTTTTGGGTGCTGGTGATAATATTGCCGTAGATGTTGGTTGATGTATTGGGGTTGCCGATTGAAAGCCCTGGCGCGCTGGAAGGTTCGTTCACCACGTTGAATCGAATGGTGTTATTTGTTCCGCTGTCCAATACCGCGCCGAATTGGTTCCCGCCGTAGCCCGACAATGGACCGTTGAACGTCGAATTCTGAACGACTGTATGGGTGCCGTTCAGTTCAACGGTGGCATACGGACCCGTGAATGTCGCTCCGTTGATGATGGAGTTGTTGGTGTCGAGTTCAGTTCCGCCGGCAAAAGTTCCGCCGCTGATGGTAACCACCTCGCTGGGACTGGTGTTGTAAATGGCTGAACCTGCACCGACGGGCGATACCGATGTCATGTTGTTCAAAGCGATGCTTGCAATGCCGCCATTGGGTCCGCCATGGCTGATGAATGCCGCATAGGGTCCGTTTGGGTTGGTATAAGAGTCATTGGTATAGACCGACGTGTCATTCACGCTCAGGGGACCGGTTACCGAATCAGCGTATGAAACAAACGCAGAAGCGCCGCCAAAACCCAGCTGCGGCTGGTTGAAATTCGCAACCACGTTGGTAACCGCGACGCCTGTGGAGTCAATCACGCCGACGCTGTGCTTCCCCGCATTGGTCACCGTGGAGTTGAGAATCGTCACATTGGAGCCATTTTCAACTCTTATGCCGTAACCTTGGTTGTCGGCGGCGGTCTCGGCCGCGTTGAGGTTGCGGAAGATCAAGTTGCTTTGATAGTTGTTGTAAATCGCATCCTGCCGGAAACCGAGTGTGATGTACTGGTTGGTCAGGCCGGTGCCAGCATTGACAAAAAGCTGTCCATTGTCCGAGTTGTAGTAAAATGTGTAAGGCGTGCTTTCTACAGCGCTTAAATCCGCCGCGGGGCTGGTTGGATTGCTCGCGTTCTGGACCGTCAGCAGGTCCTGGGCCTCGCTCAAAAAGGAGTGATTGATGTAGACGCAATTCACCGGTGTTGCGGAGGTGGTGAGGAATGTTGTCCCGCTGTAGGTTGAAAAAGCGGAGTTACTGATCGGATTGCTGCCGTAGAAAGTGGGATTGCCCAGCGAAGGATTGCCGTAAGCGCCGTAGACGATGGGGGCCGACGTTGTGCCGCTTGATGTGGCATCCAGGCTCGCGTCCCAATTGCTCCCGTATTGGAATAAAATCTGATCCCCCGGCTGAAAGCTGGTGCCATCGACCTTTGCAACTGAGCCCCACGGTGCCAGCGGACTGGTGCCGGAGTTGGTGTCGCTGCCGGTTGGGCTGACGTAATACACGGTTCCAAATGCCCGCGTCGCGGAAATGCCGGCGATTGCCATGATGGACAGTCGCCTCCACCGCACCAGTGGGCGGTGACGAACGGGGCTATGACGGGACAAAAATCTAAGAGACATAACAATCCTCTTTGCAATGAATCTCGCACGGATTTGACCCGTATTTCGGTCAACGCTGAACCCGGGGCGTTTTCGCATTCAGCGTATCATCCGCTGTGGAGATAAACCAGAAAAAAGCGTTGATTCTGGTCTTCGGTTCGACTTTTCGTTGCAAGCGGATACTCTGACGGGACCGCTGGCAAGGATCCATTTATGAAATCTAGGATTTTACTCCTGCTCCTGCTTCCCCTTGTCGCCGGTCTGGCGATGGACCCTGCAACCAAGCCCGTTGAACGCCCCTCTCCCGGCGATGTCATTCGACTCTGGAAAGATCGCGCTCCGCGCTCCACCGGGGATAAGGATGCCGACATCCCGACCATCACTGCCTATCTCGCTGACCCGGCAAAGGCCAACGGCGCAGCTGTCGTCATCTGCCCGGGCGGGGGATACAGCGGACTGACCATGACCTATGAAGGCGTCGATGTTGCCAAGTGGTTCAACCAGCACGGTGTCTCCGCCTTTGTCCTCAAGTATCGCATCAGCCCGTATGGGCAGCCCGCGCCGCTGCTGGATGGGCAGCGCGCTATCCGTCTGGTGCGGTTGAATGCCAAGGCATGGGGCATCGATTACAAGCGGATTGGCATTATGGGATTCAGTGCGGGGGGGCATGTTGCTTCCAGCGTCGGCACCCATTGGGACAAGTATGTCCCCGGTTCCGACGATCCCGTGCTGGGGCAAAGTTGCCGGCCCGATTTTATGATCCTGGTCTATCCGGTCATCACGATGAAGGACAAGATCACCCACCCGGGCAGCCGAAAAGTACTGCTCGGGGACCACCCCCCGCAGAAGCTCATCAACCTGTATTGCAACGAAGAGCAGGTGAAGGATGACACCCCGCCGACGTTCATTGTCGCATCAAAAACCGACGATATCGTCCCGGTTAAAAACAGCGAGCTGTTTGCCGCCGCGCTGAAGTCGCACAAGGTGCCGTATGAATTTCTGGAGCTTCCCACCGGGGGTCACGGCTACGGCATGGCCACCAACGATCCCAAGCTCAGCATCTGGACCGACAAATGTCTTGAATGGATGGACAAGCAGGGATTGATGAAGGGTGCAAAGTAGCGCCAGAGTAATTGGTGTTTAATCAACCTCAGTTGTGATTACTCAACCGGCCGATGGCACCGGGAGGATCCCGCCGAATCCACCAAGGGGACTCGACCGCAATCCAATCGTCGCGAGCAGGTTGTACCAAAGCGTCCGAAACGCCCGGGGCGTTTGAACGATAATCCGATCCGCCGGGTCCGCACGATCCAACGCCTTCGAGAAGATTTCAATCCCGCCATCCTGCCAGCGGCGCAGCGTGTGCGATAAATCGGCCTGAGGCGATTGTGAAACGGCTTGCACCAGCACGACTCGCCGGATTCCTCTCGAAAGCAGTAGATTTGCCGAAGGAAAATCGGTTGGCAGACTGATCGAGCGGTTGTCGAATAATCCCGGCGCGGGCGACAGTAAACCGGTGCGCCGATTGGAATCGAGCAGAAAAACCGGTGGCGCATCGAAGGCGAGTCCCACCGCGAGAAGCTCTGGACTTGCCCAGACCAGCGTTTGCACGATCGGTTTGACTTCCACCAGTGTGATTTCGCCGCCAGTGCTTGGGCAGGCGTTGAACAGCGGCACCGGTCGATATCCCGCCCGCGCCAATGGAACCGCCATCGCAACGGCGTCGGTCCCGGGAACATCCAGCACCAGCGCGGTGGAACCATCGGCTCTGTCCGCCCACCTCACATCCGCTGCCGGCACATCCGGGCCGGTTGGATACTCCACATGAGCGAACAAAACCGGCTTCGCCCACGGCGACCAGATCGCATTCGGCGGTGCCCAGATCTGGAAGATCGCCTCCTTGTTCAGTCTGGGGTTCAACTCTGTGTCTCCTGCGTTTCGATCAGCACCGCGACGTCCACCGCAGTGTAATCGATCAGCGGGCGATGGCTGAATCGGCCGTAGATGCCCGCGGTTTTTCCGTCGATCGTGTAGACGCCAATGCAGGGATAAATGTCACCCGCCGGGCTGGGGATGGCGACGGCATTGAACCGCCGCTGCGCGATCCAATTGCGTGGCTGCCAGAAGACGGCTCGCTTCACCCTGGCCCATTGTCGAACAGAAGAAAGGCTGCGGATCGCGACGGTGTCGCCGGTATTGCACAGGGCCGATTTGACCAGCCAACCGGGGTCATGCTTCCAGTTCACCCGTCGAGGATCGCGCGTTTCGGGCAGCAACTGCGACCATGTCGGCATCCTGCATTTCAGAAAGCCCAGCACGATCGGCAGGCGCTTGCTCTCGGTCAGGGCGGCAAAGCCCGGATTGCAGACCGGCGTCTTCCCGCTGACAAACAGCTGCGGCACCCGGCGTGCGCGCAGCCATTCCGCCTGGTAAAACCGCACGATCGAACCGAGTTGGATTTTTTTCTCGCCGATTTGGGTCCAGGCAAAACCGTCGAGCCAGTGAAGGCTGGCAGCTGAAATCCAAACGCACTCGATCCCGCGCCCGGTCAATTGCTTGTACAGATACGAAAGCACCTGCCGGTCTTCCATGTATCCCGGCGCTACCAGCAGACCGGCGGGGAGGCCCGCGAGGGTTCTTGAAGCGATCGCACCTGTCAATTCAGCACCGGGATCGCCGGCAACTTGGGTGCCGGCGTAATGCGGCACCATCAACCGCGGCAGGTCCGATGCTTCGCAATATCCGCCGGGAACATCGCTGTTCACCTCCGAAATTTTCCAGCCTTGATCGGTCCAGTGAAAATCAAATCGGAGCACCCGGGCGGCGGCGGGGGTGGGAACCGAATGCCCTGCATGTTTCAGCACGGCCCGAATACCACGGGGCAGCGCGAGCGCGCGATGAAGATCCGGGCGCGTCAGCAGTTCCGCCTCGGCAGTCATCAGTTCATCCGCCAGCTGCTCGGCCAGCGCTGAAATTTGCCGCCATTGCGGGGCTGGCATGATCAGTGAAAACCGCGCGAGGGTTTGGATGTCTCCCACCTGCGGGTCCCATTTGCAGCTGTGCAGGACCAGGTGCTGGCGGATGGCGGTGAAAGTTGTTTGATCCACCGGGTCGCCGGCACGGAGGGGAATGGGTTCGGTGCTCACCAAAGCTCCGGATGCAGACCATGCGGCGTGAGCGCGACGATCATCGTTCCCGCAGCAATGAAAGCCAGGCCGGGAATCGCGCCCAAGGTAAATGGCGCGGGAGCAGGATGCTCAGGGGAAGGCCGGGTCAGGCGGTGCAGCAGGGCGGCCGTCGCCGCAATGCCGATCGCCGGCCAGCCAAACCGCAGCATATCGGTGTCGACCTGATCCCATGATTTCCAAAGCCCGCCGGCGGCCCGGCCAAGCACAAGCGCGCAGCCGATCATCGCGCCGGCGAACCGTAATCCGCTGGCGCAGTCGCGTTCGACCGTGATCGATTCGGCGATCCCGCTGGTCATTTCCATCAGCATCCAGAGCACGAGCAAGGCCGCGGACGCACCGACCGCTGGAAGGATCGTGGTCCAGATCGTCGGTCCCCCGCCAACATTCGACAGAGCGAAGATGATCGATGCGGCACTGAGCACGCCGCAGCCGGCTGCGGCTGCGGCGGGGTTGTTACGCTCGATGGCGTCGCCGCGGATGCTGATTCCCATGAACTGCATGAGAAACCCGGCGCACGTCATCCAGCCTCCGGCGACGGCGACGAACAGCAACTCGTAGTCCAAGTGCCCGGCCACCTGTGAATCGGACCAATGCGACAGCACGACAAAAGTCAGAAACAGCATGATCGGCGGAACGCTCGCCAGCGCGAGCCGGCCAGTCCCGGATCTTCCGAGCAATGGCACCCTCAGCAACGGCGAGTAGAAGGCAAGCGCCCCGGACATCGCGGCGGCGACGCCGATGAGCAGGCAGAGATATTCATCGGGACTGAAGTCAAACATGGGCGACGATTCTGGGCGGCCTGCGATGATAAACATCCGGGCAAGGATTTGCGCGCTCGCGGGTGTAGCCGGCGAGCTTGCTCGCCGTTCACCGCGACGGCGGTGAAGAAAACCGCGAGCACGCTCGCCGGCTTCACGAAAACGGGCCGCGACTTGGCAGTCGCGGCCCGTTGGGTTTTGAATTCAAAAGGATAATCGCCTACAGCAGTTCGAGCGAGAAGTTCCCCAGCGTCTTGCCGCTGGTTTGCAGGAAGCTCTGGATGGCGGCTTCGGTGAGAATGTTCTTCCCGCTGAGGCGGACGATCCCGCCGTCAACATTCACCGCGGCGGACTTGACGGTGTGAGCTGCCAACCCTTCGGAGGTTCCCCCGGCGTTGATCGGACCGGTGGAGAAGGTATCGATCACAGCGGCGATGACGCTGGAATCGCTGAAGGCGTTGACGGCTTTGCTGGTGATCACCAGGCTCTTGAGCGTGGCGGTGCCGAGGTTGGAAGAGGTGGCGTCGGCGATTCCCGGAACGGTGTTGCCGACATCGACGATGGAGTCAACCAACTGCCCGGCTCGCAGCGAAACCAGATTACCGACGGTGGTGATGTTGCCGGTCAATGCGCCGGAAACCGTCAGGCTTGAGATACTTCCCGCGGTGATGTCTGCCGGGAGGCCACCGGTGATGTTCACGCTGCTCAGTATTCCTGCGGCGTTGATGCCGCCCCAGAGGCTGTCGACGCTCTTGATGGTAATCGGGCCGGCGCTCCCGGCGAGGGTCCACAATCCCTTGTTGACCGCTCCGGAAACTCTCGCGCCGTTGAGGTCTTTCCCGGTGCCGGTGAGATCGAGATTGGCATCGAATTCACCCGCGACATTCAGTGTTTTCAGCACCGGCGCGGTGATTGCCTCGGCGGTGAGATTGCCGGCTGTGTTGGTCCAGGACGTGACCTTGATCGCGTTCACCGTCACGGCGCTGGTGAAGAAAGAGTTGGTCACCGCGCCGGCGGTGAAACTGTCCGCCGTCACGCCGACGCCGCCGGCTTGAATCTCCGCGGAACTGACGGACTTGAGATTGATCGACCGCACACCGCCGACGACGATCGTGGGGGATCCGACGACTCCCGACAGATTGGTCGACAGCCCAGTGATGGCACCCAGCGTGCCGGTGTCGGTGATACCGTCGACGGTTATCGTTCCGGCGTTGCGTTTGGTCGACAGCGTCAGGGAGCTGGCGGCGGTCGTCTGCGACGCCACGATGCTGCTGACCGTCAGATTGGTGCCGGTCACCGTGACCTTTCCCTTTGCGGCACTTTCGATGCCGCTGCCATTGTAATAGACATCGGCGACGCCCCTGTTGAGCGAGACGGTGACCGCCTGCCCGCCGGCGTCGGGATAGACCACCGATTTATTTGCGCCTTTGGTTGAAGCGATCTGCACGCCGACATTGATCGTGAAAGTTGCCTGTGCCGAGAGGTTTCCAGCCGAATCTTCAACCTTGAAAAGGAAACTGTCAGCCCCGACGAAATTGGTTGGCGGTGTATAGGTTACGGTGTTGTTCGAGTTGAGCGTGATATTGCCGCCCGCCGCGGTCGTGAGCGTGGTCGGGAGGGGGCTGGTGGAAAAATCGGTTGCGGTGATCGCAATTTCCACCAGCTGCGGCGTGATCGCTGCGCCGGCAGTGTTCAGCGCGGTGGGAGTCAGCACCACCGGTGTGTTGGCCAGCGTGGTTCCGAACTGGGCCGAGGCGATCGGCGCGGTGGTCGAGGGGTTCACCACATTGATGGTGATCGTCCCCGTCGCCGGGCCGCCGTTGTTGTTGTCGCTGATGGCGTAAACAATCGTATCCGTGCCGGTGAATCCAGCGGTTGAGGTGTAGGTGATCAATCCATCGGTGGTGTCGACCGTTGCCGTTCCGTGCGTGGGAGCGGTGGCGATTGTCAGCGAACTGGCCGTTGGCGTGCCGGTCGCGTCCGTGACATGGCTGAGAACGCTGATGGTCAATGCCTGGGCTGTCGACGCGCTGACGGTGAACGACCCGGCCACCGGACCGCCGGGCGTGTTGGCGGTGGTGGTCGCCGGCGCCGACTGGTTGCCGGTTGTGCTGTCCACTGCGGTAACGCGGTAGTAGAGCGTGACACCAGCCGGTGCGGTTGTATCGGTGTAAGTCGTCGCCGTGGTCGGCGTTGAAGTGAGCTGGGTAAACGTACCGGTCGGCGAGGTGCTTCGATAGACGTCGTACCCGGCCAGATCGGTGTAGCTCACCCCGGTCCAGCTCAACACGGGTTCGGTCGCGCTGGTCGCCGTCAGGTTCGTCGGGGCCGGCGGGGTGTTGGCAGCGGTCGCGGGCTCCATGTTGCTGACGACGTAGACCGCGTCCTGATAGTCGGCCAGCGCGGTGCCTTCATGCACCGCCACGATCCAGGTGTTGGCGACCGCATTACCGTTGGAGTCAATCAGCGGATAAAAGCGGTAGCGGTGTCCATCGTCGACCGTGTCTCCGTTGGCGGTGTTGATCGCATCATTGCTGTAAAGGTTGTTGTCGCGGAAACCAAACGTGCCGCCGGGTGTGAAGCTGGCCTCCATCAAATTCCCGTTGGCCATCGTCGGCAGGACGGTCTGGCCCTGATCCGCGGCCGAGGTCATCAGCGCGTGGGAGTTGAGCGTGGTGGCGTTGTACCAATACGTGGTGTCGGAGGTTCCCTCGATGTAGTACTCGGCCAGTTCCTGAATGGTGACCGGCTGGCTCACGTTGGCGGCCTCCCAGGAGGTGGCAGTCACCTCCTGGCCGTAGTAGGTGGGGGTTGCGCCGTTGTTCTGAAGGTCAACGCCGTTGCTCTCCGACTGCAGCTGCGAGGCGGTGGCGATGACGGTGTCATATCCTGCGAGGGTATTCACGATCGTCGAAAGATTCGGCTCCTCTTCATCCGCTGATTGATTCTGCCAATACCCGGCCAGGCTTACGGTCGTGGTCGGATTGACCGGATCATTGCTGATGATCGTGAGCGAACCGTTGACGACCGCGCCGCCATTGGGCTGGGCGGTGTAGTTGGTTTCGTTTGTGGTGTGCGCCGGCAGACTTTGCTGCGTGAAGGACAGTGTCACTGTCAGCGGCGCGCCGGGGTTTACCGTGACGTTTGTGTAGCCTCCGGCGGGAGCGCCGACAAACGCCCATGGACCGCTGAGCGCCATGCTGCTGATCAGCAACGGCGTGGTGCCGGTGTCTTCGATCTCCAGCGCCTGCTGGTTATGCACCGCGTTGGGGACGGTGGGGTCGGGATTCTGAATGTAGTTGAAGATCAACCGGTTGCTGCCGGGGAGGATATCCGGATTCACCAGCGTAATGGTCGAGGACATCAGCCGGCGCTCTTCGAGCGGTTCGATCTCCGCCGAGCGGCGCAGCGCTCCGTTGGCGGCACGGCTGACTGCTGAACGAGCACGATTTGAGCGTGAAAAAATAGAACCTGCTTTTAGCGCTACCGACATTGATCCTCCAATTTGATCATCTACCTGGCCCGGAAGCGGACCAAAATCCATCATGGTGCTGCCGACACTCGGCAGAACCCCCAGAGGTTAGATGTGCCCGCAGGCAATGTATACCAACGGACGCCACCACGGCCTCTTTATTTCGCGACCCGTGCCGTGCCGGGACCTGGCTCTGGTGCGGTTGTTATCGGCTATTCAATCCCCGCTTCCACCATCTTTTCGAGGGGAATCATTTGTTGCAATCACCTTCGCATGCAAGACATACGTTCGCAGCGGGAGCATCAAAACTGATACCGTAGGTTTTATCAGACGCTGGTGTTGGGGGTTGTCTTGAAGTTACGGGTGATTGCCGGCGTTGGGGTCGGATTTAATTGCCGCCCGCAGTTTGTCAATTTGCTCTTGCGACAGGCGATTGGGTTCGCCGACGGGGAGTTTGGCGTCGGTGTCCAGCGCGCGGACATACTGCGCACGGGCCTGATTCATCTCGCCGAAACGATTCAGTGTGTTGCCAAAATCGATGCGGATCTGCACGTCATTGGGGGTCAGATCCAGCGCTGTCTGATAGTCGCGCAGGATTTCGGCGCGATCGGGATTCGGACTCTTTAATCGCATATGCGCATCCAGCAGGCGCGCTTCGATCATCCGGGGATCAATTAATTTGATCTGCGCCAGCAGCGGTTCAGCCCTGGCATCCTGGCCAACAGTGAGAAACAACCGCGCCAGCCGAAGAGCGTAGTCGGAGTTGTAAGGAACCGTTTGCCATGACTGCTGAAGATCGTCAATGGCCTTCTGAAAGTGAGCGGCGGCTTGAGCATTGTTCTGCGTCGGAGCGGTCTGGATCTGATCGTTCGCGTCAACCGCATGTTGCTCGGCAATCACCACCGGCGCGACAAACCCAAGGGCCGCGATCACCCACGCCAGCGTGAGGAGCACCGCTGCCGCGATCGCCAGCGGGCGTTCCTTTTCCCCTCCCATCGGCATGGATTGATTGCGGTTTTGCTTCCCGGCTGAGACACCAAGCGCTGCTCCGATCAAACCCATGAACAGGAACAAGCCCGGAGGCTCGAACATGGAAAAGTCGATTGCGTTATGCAAAAGGAAGAGGCCCAGCCCGGTGACCAGACACCAGAAAATCCATGGCGTGGGCCGCGGGTCCACCAGCCAGCTGCGCGAGGATTGCATGCTGGCCGCCAGGGTGGAAAAAAGGAGAACCAGCAGCAGGAGCACCGGCCGTGTCAGCAGAGCGATCATGTCGAGAAATGAAGCGGAAAAATCGAGGGTAAACAGCACGCTGAGCATCCAGCCGATCGCAACGATGGCTGCCGCGGACTTGAGGGTGAACGGCTCGTCGTCGGTGATCGGGCGCGATGGTGCCAGCGCGGGAAGCGTGATTTCCCAGGCAAGCCGCAGCACCCACGCGATGCTGAGCAGCCCGCCGATCGCACCGAGCTCGACGAAGAAATGCACGAGAAAATTGTGCGGATCTCGAATCGCCTCGGTTGCCTCGGGCACTCGGTACGCCAGGTAGTGCATCGCGTAATT
>Ga0116230_10003315_pt1 | contig 15728 bp, 12 predicted proteins | sample S1TSphfallax_3_FD_88678 | JGI IMG/M metagenome (GOLD analysis project Ga0116230, IMG submission 88678) | Host-associated microbial communities from peat moss isolated from Minnesota, USA - S1T2_Fd - Sphagnum fallax MG | ecosystem: Host-associated > Plants > Peat moss > Unclassified | place... | reverse complement strand
GGCAGATGCTCATGCATGCCGCCAAAGCCACCGGCATGCAGGATTGCGGCGGGCAGCAACACCAGCAAGATGCCGACGGTCTTGATGACGAATTGCACGATGTCGGTGGCCGTCAGCGCCCACATGCCGCCGAACACCGAATAGGCGACCATCACGCCGCTGCTCAACAGGATGGCGGGGGTGCGCGGGATGCCGGCAATCACCTGCATGACCGCGCCGACCGCGATCGTGCCGGTCACGACGATCATCAGATCGTAGGCGGCCATGACGAGGCCGCCGGCGATGCGCGCCGCCGCGCTGTAGCGCCGCTGCAGCAACTGCGGAATCGTATAGAGCTTCATGCTCAAGATTCGCGGCACCAGCAGGACGCCCATGACGATCATGCCGAAACCGTACATGGCCACGAGCCACATGCCCGAAATGCCATATTGGTAGCCGAGTTTGACGCCGCCGACCGTGGAGCCGCCACCCAAGATGATGGCGGCCAGCGTGCCCGAGTAGAGCACCGGGCCCACAGAGCGGCCCGCAACCAGGAAATCTTCCTGGGTCTTTGCCTTAGTCTCCGCCCATAACCCGACGATCAGAATACCGACGAGGTATACGGTCAGGACGATGAGATCCAATGTCACCATGCAGGCGAACCCAAGTTTGCGCGAGGTTCGCCAATATATCGGTTCCCGGGGGGGTTACAAGCCGGCCGGATCGGACCCGCCGTGCTCCTCGAGCGGATCGTGGCTGCGCTTGGCAACGACGATGACCGGTTCCAACCGGTCGGTGTAGCCGCTTGAATCAGAGAGCGTCACGATGGGAATCAGCCCCTGGCCCGCGGTCATCAAGGCGATGCTGACGTTGAGCGTCAACGCCAAGGCCACCGACAGCGGTCGGGACGTCCGGCCGTACGAGTCCGCTGGGTCTTCATCAGGCTCATCCTCCGCAGTCGAGGCTTGGGCCGTGGCCCGGGCGCCCGCGATCTCACCCACCACCCCTCCCGCGCACAACAGCGCAAAGGCGAAGCAGGTGCGCTCGAGGGCCAGGGCCCCCGGCAGTGCCGACACCAGCACCAACACGATGGCTCCGTAGCAAGCGAGCGTGAACCCGACGCGTAGCACCGGATCCACCGCGCCGGTGGAAGGATTGCCCCAATCGCCCTTCGTCGCGACGCCGACGGTGGCGCGGGCGTCACTGTTGGCGAAGCGCCGGAGTGCGATGTTCGCCGACCAACGGACCAAAGAGCCTACGGCCGTAATTGAAAAGATCACCAGTGCTTCGGCCATGCTCGCTCCTGAATTTATGTTTAGTAGTTGACGGCTGATCGCCCGCAAGTACCGCGACGCTTTTCTCAAAGACGAGAGGTTGCGTAACTTAATGTCGGCAAGTGTGGCGCACATCACATCGCGCAGCGCATCATTCGCGGCTGGGGCCGGCGGGATCATGCACCGAGAGAGGGCGAGCGCCATGAGATCACGATCGACCAGGCCGGTCACGTTCGACTACGTGCGAAAGATCGCCCACGATCTCCCCCAGGTCGAGGACGGTACCTCTTACGGCACGCCCGCGCTCAAGGTGCGCGGCAAGCTGATGGTCCGGCTACGTGAAGACTTGGATTGCTTCGTGCTGCGCACGGACCTGCTGGAGCGCGAAATGTTGCTGCAATCCGCTCCCGAGGTGTTCTTCATCACCGATCACTACCGGGATTACCCGTGGATTCTGGTGCGCTTTGCCACGGTCGACAGGCAGGCGCTGCCCGGGTTGCTCGAAACCGCGTGGCGCCTGGTGGCTCCGAAAACGCTGGTCGCGAAGTTCGACGGCGCGCGGTGATCTAGCGAGATTTCGCGGTCAGTGCCGCCGCGACCAGCAGCGCAAGAAGCGCGCCCGGCAGCTGTCGTAAACCGCGGGGCTCACGGCGCCGCTTCTCACCCACTCCAGGGCGAGCGACTCCCAATTCTCGCCGCGGGCATGGCCGCCCTGGCCCATACCCTGCATCAGTCGCTGCACCTGAAATTCGCGGCGCAGCGGCTGGTCTTCAGGCGGTGTCGGCGTCTCGCTTTGAATCTCGCAGCGGATACACAGTGTGCGCAATGACTGTTCTCGGGCGCCGAGCTCCGCCTCCGCCTGCGATGCGTCAGTCTGCGACGGGACAGTCGACAAGGTTTCCTTGAGCGCGGGCAGCGCGCCTTTTGGCCAGTGATCGGTGCTCGCGAGGAACGACTCGGCGGCCAGCCGCAGTGCGGACCGTGCTTCGGGGTCCGCCTCGGACGCGACCGCCCACGCATACGCCTGAATCAGGCGCGCGGCCTCGAACAGATTCGCAAATGACCGCTCGGCCTCCCGGGCGCGCTCCTCGTTGGCACGCGTCACGCATGCGTCCACGGCCCGCTCGAAACGCTCGCGCAGTTCGCGCGCATCATTCCTCGGCATCTCATCGAGCGCGTCGAACGCCGACCGCCATTCGGGGATCTTGGACGTGGTGGTGGCCCGCTCCGCTTCTTCGCACAACGCCACGGCTTGACGCTTGTTCGCTTCGAGGCCCGCCTGGTACTCGTCATAGGCTTGCTGGCGTTTCTTGAATATCGCATCGCACAGCTCGCGAAATTCACTCCACAGCGATTGGTCCTGATCGCGGCGCGCCGCGCCCGTGCTCTTCCACTGCACCTGCAAGCGTTTCACCGCTTCGATCGCCTCGCGGCTGTCCGCTTGGGCGAGGAGTTGCCGCGCGCCGGCAATCAGCGATTGCTTCGCTTCGCCATTGCGTTGGTACCAGCCGTCGAGCATCGCCTGCAAGCGGGCGACTGTGCGTTCGAACTCCTCTTGGATGGGGCGATTGGGTTCGCGATCCACCGGGAAATAGCCGCGCCATTCCTGCGCCGCCTCACGCAGCACGGTGGCCAGGAGGCGCCCGTTGAGATCCTCGGGAGTCTGCGCGGCTTCGAAGGCGGCCAGCCGCTCGAGCAACGCCTTGCGTTGCAGCAAATTATCCCGCCGCAGTTGCGACTGCGCCGCGAAATGCAAACGGCATGGTTCGTACGCAGCCTGCGCGGCCTGGTGAAACCTTTCCCAGTCATCCGGTGTATCGCCTACGATGCCCTTGCTGATCGTCCGCCATTCTTGCTGCAGCGCTTTGATGCGCTCCGCCAGAACTTTGGGATCTTCCTCCGCGCCGATCAGCGACTCCATTTCTGCGATCAATTCGATGCGCTTGGGCGCGACCGCGTAGTCTTTCCATTGTTTGAGTTCGTTGAGCTTGTCGTCGAGTTCGAGCAATTGGCGCGTGAGATGAGCAGGCAACACGAGTGTCGCCACTTTCTCGGCGATCGCTCGTCGCAGCCCCGCGGCTCGTTGCGTGTTACCGTCGCCGAGCGCGCCCCGGGCCGCCCGCAACAAGCCGCCGATCTGGCGGAACGATTGCTCCTCGGCGGCGCGCTCCGCCTGCCGCGCGCGCTCTTCGGCTTCGCGTACCGCCGCCTCTTCCTGTCGCTGCAGCGCATCGGCTTCCGAGCGCGCGAGCGCAGCTTCATGTGCTGCTTGCGCCGCACGCTCGGCGGCCTCAACGGCGGCATGACGTGCGGCCGCCTCGGCCGCTTGCTGCTCGAGCTTGCGCTGATGTGCCGCGATCACTTCTCTGCCGCGCTCGATCGCCTGCTGGGCGCGCGCTTCGAACTCCGCCGATGGCCGGTTCGGCAGCGAGCGCCAGCGAGTGCAGTGGTACTCTAAAACCGTCGCGTACTGCGGTTCATAGGGCCGCAGACTGTGGCGCTCGAGGGAGGCGCAGAGTGACTCGATCTCGGCGGCAACCTCCGCCGCCTTGCGCTCCTCGGCATTCAAGGCATCGCACTTCAGTTTCAGGATCTTATAGACGCTCTTGTCCTTGTCGCGCACCAGTTTGAGCGTGTCGCGCAGCTGCTTCGGGTCGGTGATCTGTTCGGCCGCCAGTTGCCGGACCCGGCTCGAGGGGCTGCGCAGGACGAGTTGCACGACGTCGGATGGATCTTTGATGGTCGCGAGCGCTGCGGCGGCTCGCGACGGGTCGGCGCAGAGCAACGCAATGCGCAACATCGCAGAGCGATCGGTCGCTTCCCCGCAGAACGCGGCAAAGTCGATCGCACCGGCATCGATCAGCGCAGCGAGGCGGGCCTGGGCGGCGCGCTCGCAAGCCGGTGCGGCGGGCATGGCCGCCGCACCTGGCGAGAGTCCTGCAAGCCGGCGCAGTTCCTCGCCGTCGGGCAGATGTCCGATGGCCGTCAGCCGCGCGGCCTCGCCGCTCGCGGTTTTGCTGCGCGCGGCTGACGGCAAGGAAGCCGCTGCAGCCGGGGTCGGTGCAGTGGGCCGCGTGCGAAACAAACGCGAGAATAGGCTCATCGGCTCGCCGTGGCCGGCGCATCCTGCCACCCGCCGCCCACCGCCTTGTACAACTTCACCAAATCGGTGCTCTGGGTGAGCAGCGCGCGCGCGAGTGCCTGCTTGGCATTCACCAGTTGGATTTGCACGGTCAGCACCGTGATGTAGGTGGTCAGCCCGTGCTTGTAGGCATCGAGATTGAAATCCACTGCCTGCTGCTCGGCACTCACGGTATCGCGCAGCGCCGCCGTGCGCAGTCCGTCTTGCTGTAAATTGGTGAGGCCGTCTTCCACTTCCTGCAGGGCGCCGAGCACGGTCTTGCGGTAGTTGAGCGTGGCTTCCGCCGCCTGCGCGCGCGACAAGCGGACATTCGCCACCAGCGCGCCACCCTGGAAAATCGGCACGGAAATGCTGGGACCGATGGTGTAGAACTTGCTGTCCCAGGCGAACAGGTAGCCGGGACTCAAATTGCGCAATCCCAAGGTACCGGTGAGGGAAATATCCGGGTACATGGAGGCGACGGAGATTCCGACCTGGGCGGTGGCCGCGTGCAGAGCCGCTTCGGATTGACGGATGTCGGGCCGCCGTCGAGCCAGGGTCGAGGGCAGTCCGATGGGAATCGCCGCGGGCAAATCAGGCAGGTCACCGGCGGCCGCGAGTTCCTCATCGAGTGCGGCCGGTTGCTGCCCGAGCAACACGGCGAGTGCGTGACGCGAGGCGATGGCGCTCTGATCGAAAGGCGGCAGATCCGCCTTCAAGTTCGCGAGCTGCGCTTCCGCCGAGGCGACGTCCACCTCGGTCGCCAGCCCATGCTGATGCTGGTTGCGGGTCAGGTCGGTCACGTCCTGTTGCGCGGCGATCAAGTCGACCGTGATCTTGCGCAGCAATTGATTGGCGCGCAGCTGGAAGTAGGTTTGCGCCACCTCGGCCTGCAACGAGACCAACATGTCGTTGCGCGATTCGACCGCCGAGACGCTCTTCGCATCCGCCTCCTCGACCGAGCGCCGCACCCTGCCGAACAAATCGAGTTCCCAGGAGGCGTCGAAGCCGAGTTGATAAATGTTGACCGGCGTTTGCAGCGACTGGATCAGCCCCTGGGTGGTGGCGGACGTTCCCGCACCGGCATCGAAGTGCTGCGACTTGAGAATACCGGCCACGCCGAGCTGGTCACGGTTATAACTGGCCTGGGCTTTGAGCGACGGCAGACCTTGCGCGCGCGCCGCCTGGACTTGGGTGCGCGCCTCGACGATGCGCAGGTAGGCAGCCTGTAGATCGAGATTGCCGGACGCGGCACGCTCTTCGAGATGATCCAATTCCTGGTCGTGAAATTCCTGCCACCAGAACGACTGTGGCGCGGCATCGGTCGCATGCGGCACGCCCGGCGTTGCCGGTATCGCGGCACCGGCATAGTGCTCGGGCACCGGTTCTTCGGGCGCTTTGAAGTTGGGGCCGAGCTTGCAGGCGGCGACCGGGCACAGGGCCAACGCAACCAGCGACCAGCGTGCAAAGGACCAACGTGCGCTTGACATCAATGGGCTCCCGGGCCGCCGGCTTTTTTCACCGACGAGAATAAGAACGTGAACGGCACGAACGCGAACGCCAGGAACGCGAAATACTTGAACACATCCATGTAGGCAAGCAGGCTCGCCTGGGCGATCAGTGTCTGGTAGAGCTGTCCCATGGCGGTTTGAGTGGCGGCGCCGGCCACGATGCCGACGCCGCGAACCGATGCCGTGAACTCTGCCAGGGTGTTGCGAAAAACAGCACTCGACGGGCTCAAATGCTGTGCCAGGTAGGCCATGTGCACCTGGGTCCGGCTGGTGACCGCCGCGGTCGCCAGGGATATGCCGACCGAACCGATCACGTTCCGGAACATGGTGAACAGCGCCGTGGCATCGCCCTGCATTTGTCGCGGCAAGGTTTGATAGGCGAGCACGCTCGCCGGCACGAACAAGAGCGCCAGCGGCATGGCCTGACTGGCGCGGATCATCACCAGATGGAAGAAATCGATGGTGGGGGTGAGCGAACGGGAGTACAGCAGTCCGCAGCCCATCAATAAGAAGCCCATGCCGAGCACGAACCTTGTTTGCACGTGTGGCATGACCAGGCCGACGATGGGAATCAGAAAAATGACGAACAATGCACCCGGGCTCAACACCAACCCGGCCAGCAGCGCCGTGTAACCCAAGTGCTGCTGAGCCAACTGCGGCACGAGAATGGCGCTGCCGTACAGGATGGTCGCAAACGTGGAGATGGCAGCGCATCCCAAGGCAAAGTTGCGATCCTTCATTACGCGGATATCCACCACCGGTTTCGCGGCATACAACAACCAGCCTATGGTGAAGGCGAGGCCGGCTGCGGCCAGGCAGGCAAAGGTACGGATGAAACCCGAGGCGAACCAGTCGGCGTCTTCGCCGCGATCGAGCATGATCTGAAAGGACGCGAAGGTGAGGGTAATGAGGCTGATCCCGATATAGTCGATCGACACCTTGCCCGAGGTGGTTTGCCGTTTGACCCACGGCGGATCCTCGACCAGGCTGATGACCGCGAGCGCCGCCAGCACACCCACCGGCACGTTGATGAAAAATACCCAACGCCAGCTGAAGCTGTCCGTGATCCAGCCGCCGATGGTGGGACCGAGCACGGGCGCGATGATGGTCGCGACCGCCGTTAAGCCGAATGCCTTGCCGCGCTGCGCCGGGGGGAACGTGTCCAAAATGATCGATTGCTGATTCGGTTGCAAGCCACCGCCGAAGAAACCCTGCAACACGCGAAAGATCACCAGTTGCGGCAGGCTCTCGGAGATGCCGCACAGGAACGAACAGACGGTGAAGGCGAGAATACAGATGACGAAGTAGCGCTTGCGACCGATGAGACGGCCGAGAAAGGCGGAAATTGGCAGTACGATGCTGTTGGCGACGAGGTAGGAGGTGAGCGCCCAGGTCGCCTCGTCGTAGCTCACCGAAAGCGTTCCGGCGATGTGCGGCAGGGCGACATTGACGATGGTGGTGTCGAGCACCTCCATGAACGCGGCCAGCGTGACCGCAACCGCAATCAGCCACGGATTGCCCGCCGGCTTCCAGTTGGCATCGGCGGAAGCGTCTGCAGCGTCGCTCACGGGAAGTAGACCACCGGGTCCACCGACAAACCGATGGGCAGCGGCCGATCCGGATCGAGCCCGCGATCGATCACGATCTTCACCGGGATGCGCTGCACGATCTTCACGTAATTGCCGGTCGCATTCTCCGCCGGAAAGGTGGAAAAGCGCGCGCCAGTACCGTATTGGATGCTTTGCACGTGGCCCTCGAGCTTGTAACCCGAGTAGGCGTCCACCCGCATGTCAACCTTGTCACCCTCGCGCATCCGGCCGATCTGCGACTCCTTGAAATTAGCGGTAACCCATACTTCCGGGGTCACTAGCACGAACAGCGACTGACCGGAAGTTACATAGCTGCCGACTTGGACGCTGCGCATGGTCACGAAGCCGTCGGAGGGCGCACGGATTTCGGTGTAGCCCAGGTTGAGCAGCGCCTGGTCCAGCTGGGCCTGCGCCTGCTGTACCGACGCCTGGCGCTCCGCCACCGCGGTCACGGCCTGCTGTACTTGTTCCGGCACCAGCGAGGCAATCTTCACTTGCGCTTTGGCGCTGCGTAGATCCGCCGACGTGCTGCGCTGCTGGCTGGTGGAAGAGTCGATGGTTTGTTGGGTGGTGGCGCGGCGGTCGACTTCATGTTGGCGATCGTAGGACGCTTGCGCCAATGCGGCAGCCGCGGCAGCGGCCTGCTGCTGGGCCTTGGCGGCTTCGAGCTGCGCCGGATATTGAACGCGAGCTATCTTGAGTGAATCTTCGGCGGATTTGAGCTGCGCCCGGGCCAGCGCGAGCTGCGCCTCGGCTTGCGACTTTGCGGCGAGATAATCGCGCTGGTCGATCCGCAGCAACAACTCGCCTTTCTGGACGTGCATGTTATCGTTGATGTACAGGGCGTCCACGTATCCCGACACCTTTGGCGCCATCGTCACGGTATTGCCATCGGTGTACGCATCGTCGGTGGATACTTGATTGCGCGTGAGGAACCAGACGATGAAGCCCGCGATGGCGAGCACCACGACCACGATCCCGATGATGATCAGGGGTTTCTTGCTGCGGGGCTTGTCGTCCTTGCCCCCCTTGTCGCCGCCATCCGACTGGGCAGCCTTCGCGTCCTTGCCATGGTCCTTGTCCTCCGTGTCGGCCTTGGCAGACGGGCCGGCCGAGGATTTCCCGTCTTCACCACCGCCGCGGTCCGAGTTCGCTTCCGCGTAAATTTCATGAGCGGTGCCGGAACCCTCTTCATCGAACGACATATCGACATCTCCTAAGTCACAGGCGACCCGCGCAAGAAGCAAAGTCCGGCGCGATCATTGGCCTTGGTTTTTTACCAATTGTGCTTGACCCAGGTCAAGCATTTGTTTTAAATATTGGTTTCAAGCGGGTGTTTGAAATAAGTGCAAAGTTCTGCATCACAGCACGCCTCGGACGAAACGCGAAACCGATTGATCGAGTCCGCCCGCAGCATATTTGCCGAAGTCGGTTACCAGGCGGCTACAACGCGGCAAATCTGCATAGCCGCGCATGCGAATGCCGCCGCTGTCAACTACCATTTCGGCGATAAGCTCGGACTCTATCGGGCGGTGCTCGTGGACGTCACCGGCGACCAGGCGGCGCAGCCCGCGTGGGCTGCGCTCCTCACCGAGGTCCCGGCGACCGCGCTGAAGAAGTTCATCGTGATGATGTTCAAGAGCATGACCAGTCTCGAGGGCGCGGACCCTTATGCCAAGCTGATGGCTCATGAGCTGTCGCAGCCGACGCCCGGGCTGGTTTTGGTGGTCGAGCAAATGATCCGACCTCGTGCGCTACTGCTGTGCGCCATCGTCGCTAAAATCATCGGCCGACCGGAGCGCGCGGCGCTGACCGAACGCTGCACGCAGAGCATTCTCGCGCAAATCGTGCACCCGATTCACGCCCGCCCGGTCATCCAGCTGTTATTCCCCGACCGCGTGCTGTCCGACCAAACGGTGGCAGCCACGATCGAGCACATCACCGAATTCTCACTGGCCGCGCTCGGCGTCTTGGCTGACCGGTCGGGAAAGCCGAGCGGCGCGAAGCGACGCGCGTCGAGGAAGGGCGCCCCACCTGCAAGGGGAGCCGTACCTGCAAGGGGAGCCGCGCCCGACAAGAGAGGCGTGGCAGAGCGAAAGCGCGTGAAGTGATTATTCCGGTTCCCGGGCAAAGTTTCGGCGCCCCGGTCAGAAATCCCAATCCCGCGCATACCGTTCCCGCGGCACCTCGCCCGGAACCTCCAAGGCCAAATACGCATGGCGACGCATTGCGAAAAGCAGGCGGATCGCGCGGTGGCCATCCATCGGCTGCCGAGTGCTTTAGGTCACGCCGAGTGCATCAGACTGTCAGCGGTTCACGAACAAACACGCTCGATCCAAGGATTTTGGGCAGTAGCCGAGATCGGGGTCGAACAGGTTTTATTTCAAAAGGATTGAAAAGTATGTCGCTGATGCATATCGTCTTGTGGATACTCTTGCTGGGTTTCTTCTGTTTTCTCGCCCCTGCCGGCATCTATGTGTTTGCGAAGTGCTTCACGGGAAGAGGCTGGACTTTTATGGACTACAACCCCGACGAGCACCCATGAAATCGCATGCTCGATGGGCGGCGGGGATTAGCGCGACTGCATGCCCTTGACGGCCGTACGACGCAAACCCGCGAACGTCTGCAGTAGAAGGGCCGAAGGGTCTTGCAGGTCGAGCACCTGCGACGTTGCCCGCAGAACCTTGGCAAACTCGCCTGACGGCTCGCCGACGGCGCTGGTGGCCGTGATCATCTCGACCCACATCGACCAATCAGGGAATTGACGCTCTGGGATGTTCCGACGCAGCAGCGTGATGACGCCACGGTGGCGGGAGTCGAGAGAGATCCTGGCGAAGGTCGCAAGCACCGCCGACTCGTCGCCTTCCAGCACCTGCATGAAAGTGCCTTCCTTGGAGATGAGCGCGCCGGTGATGCCATCACGCTGGTTATTCTCCGCGCTGACTTGCGACAGCCGCTGCAAATCCTCCGCCGTGAATAGGCTGGAGGCGGAACTGACGTAGATCAGTGAATACATGGTGGGCACGGGCGCATGCGGACATTAAGGCAGATGGGAACGAGCCCCCGCACCGATCGCTAGACACAATTCGCCTACCGCCGCGCAACAATCCAGCGGGAGCCCGTGCGGCAATGCCCCCCAAACCTCCGCTCTCCGCGCACTGGGTCAGGCGACGAGCGCGAGCCAGTCGTGCACCCCGTCGATTGACCTGAAGTCATCGACGCGGCGTGCATTTACGCCGGGATAGACGGCTGCGACAATTGCAGCGCGAGCTTGGCGATGCTCTGCGGCCATTCAACACCGGCTGCGCATCGATGCTGCACGACCGGGCCTCCTCAAGCCGCTGCGCGGCGACTTAAGCCGAATTCTCCGCCGCAGGCGTCGAGCGCGTGCCAAAAACTACCGGCCATGCTGCGCGGCACGGCGATGCCGAACGCCGGTTGGCCGTGCTCGTCGTCGGCGAGCCGCCAGAGCAGCGTGCCGACATGCGCCGCCACGGTGCCGGCGGCCGCGCCCACCGCAAAGGCGCGCTCATGCACGTCGATGGGCACGAGTTTTTCCAGGGTGGCGCGGGCTTTGGGTCCCGCCAATTGCAGCACGCCGTAGCCATCGCTCTGATCGCTGACCGATGCCAGCGCAGCAAGCTTGGCGCGCAGCGCGGCAGCGAAGCCGTTGCCGCCATGCCGCTTCATCGCAAGCCACGCGCCCGGGCCGGTACCGACCACGCCGACATCGCCGGACTCCACCCAGCGGGGTCCCTGTGGCAGATCGCTGCCGAAGTGCTCGCGCCAGCGGGCGGCAAGGGCGGCGCGCTGACCCGCCCGTGCGAACACGGTGGCGAGCCCCAAACCGTCCCACTCCGTGACCACCACGGCGCTCGCGCCGGTGGCGGTGGCGGCCAGACCCTGAAATGCAGTACGCGCGATCATCGACATAGCCATGCGCAATCTCCTCACGCCTTCAGGCGCGCACCCTCAGGGTCGTAGAACACCGGCGATACGACTTCGACTTCGAGATCGCCGTTCCGCACCGGGTCATATGCGCGCAGCCGTTCGCCGAGGCGCGCTCTGCCGTTGCGCAAGAATCCCAAGCCGATCGAGTGGCCGAGCGTTGGCGAGAATGCCACCGACGAGACAAAGCCTTGATCGTTTTCCAGGGTCGCGGCGTCGCCAAGGGTCAGGAAATGCGCGCCGGCGGCGAGCCTCGCGTGGGCGTCGATGGGTTTGATTCCCACCAGCACCGGCCGCTCGGGGTCGGTGAGACCGGGACGCGCGGCGAGGACGCGGCCGATGTAGTCCTTCTTGGTCGACAGCATCTTGCCGAGACCCAGATCGGCGGCGGTGGTGGTGCCGTTCAACTCATTGCCCGCGACATGGCCTTTTTCGATGCGCATGACGCCGAGCGCTTCGGTGCCGTAGGGCAGCACCGCGAAGTCCTCTCCGGCAGCCATCAGCGCGCGGATCGCGGCGTCGCCAAAGCGCGCCGGTACGGCGAGTTCGTAGGCGAGTTCGCCGGAGAAGGAGATGCGAAACAGGCGCGCCGGCAGAGTTTGCACTGCCGATAGATTGTTCCAGGTGAATTCGCGGCAGGCGAGATAGGGGAAGGCCGCGTCGGCAAGATCGATCGAGTCGCCCAGGAGGCGCGCGAGCAATTCACGCGAGCGCGGTCCCGCGACCGAGTACTGCGCCCATTGTTCGGTGACCGAGACGAGTTGTACGTCGAGCGTGGGCCATAGCACCTGGCGCGCATGTTCCAAGTGCTGCATCACCTTGGGCGCATTGACAGTGGTGGTCGAGACGACGAAGTGATCGGCGGCCAGGCGGGCGGCGGTGCCGTCGTCCATGACCAGTCCGTCTTCGCGCAGCATGAGACCGTAGCGCACCTTGCCGACGGCGAGGGTCGACATCATGTTGCAGTAGACCCGGTCGAGGAAGGTCGCGGCGTCGCTGCCTTGGACGTCGATCTTGCCCAGAGTGGAGACATCGCAGATGCCGACGCCGGAGCGCACGCCCTTCACCTCACGGATCACGCTGGTCAGCCAGTCGGACTCGCCGGGCAGCGGAAACCACTGTGCGCGCAGCCATTGGCCGGCCTCGACGAACACGGCGCCGCGTTCGCGCGCCCAGGCGTGACTCGGCGTGAGACGCACGGGCTTGAAGTCCTTGCCACGATGATGACCGGCGAAAGCGCCGATGGCGACCGGCGTGTAGGGCGGTCGCGACACGGTGGTGCCGACCTCGGGGATGGAGCGCCCGGTGAGCGCCGCCATGATGGCATGGCCGTTGATGTTGGAGGTCTTGCCCTGGTCGGTCGCCATGCCGAGCGTGGTGTAGCGCTTCAAGAGTTCGACCGAGCGATAGCCCTCGCGGGCGGCCAGTTCGATGTCGTTGCGCGTCACGTCGTGTTGGAAATCGATGAACGACTTGCCGCGTGATTCGGCGACGAACCACAGCGGTTGCAAATGGACAGGCTCGTCGTCGGCCCGCCAGCTCTGGAGTGGAATGTTAAAGCCGGTAGCGCGCGCCGCGTCGGCGCCGGCCGCGGCACCACCCCGCAACGCGGCGGCGAGCGTGTAGTCGCCCGCGGCGGCGCCGGCAACCGCAAGCGGGCCGAGGTCGTCGGCGGCGACGAAAGCGCTGTGAGCATCCGACCAGCGCGGGCGTCGTCCCAGATGCGTGGTCAGGGACATGCTCGGATTCCAGCCGCCCGACATCGCGAGCAGATCGCACTTCAGACGCGAGACGCGGCCGTCGGCGTCGCGGATGGCGATCGATTCGAGTGCGCGTCCGCCGGCGGTATCGATGACCTCAGCGCCCAAGTGGACCGCCGTGTTGTGCTCTTTGGCCTGCGCCAGCAAGGCGGGAGCGACTTCCGTGCGTGCATCGATGATGGTCGCGCCCTCGATGCCCGCGGCATGCAGATCGAAGGCGGTCCTCCAGCCGTCATCACCCGTGGTGAACACCGCGGCGCGTCGGCCGGGCGCGACGCGGAAGCGGTTGACGTAGGTGCGCACCGCCGCGGCCATCATCACGCCCGGCCGATCATTGCTGCCGAACACCAGGGGTCGCTCGACCGCGCCCGCCGCGAGCACGGTGCGCTTGGCGATGATTTTCCACAGGCGCTGGCGCGGCTGATGGGCCGCGGGAACCGGAAGGTGATCGGCGACGCGCTCGAGTGCGCCGAAGGTGTTGCCATCGTAGGCGCCGAACACGGTGGTGCGCCTCAAGATGCGCATCTCCGGCAGCGACGCCAACTCGGCTTCCGCGCGTCGCGCCCAGTCGAAGCTGCTGGCGCCGTCGATCTCCTGGCGCTCGGCGTTCAAGCGGCCGCCGAGCAGGAAGTCTTCATCACACAGCACCACGCGGGCACCCGACCGGCCGGCATGCAATGCGGCGGCGAGGCCCGCCGCGCCACCGCCGATGACCAGCACGTCGCAATGCAGGTGCGCCTTTTCGTAGGTGTCGGGGTCGGCCTCGAAGCTGGCACGCCCCAGCCCTGCCGCGCGGCGGATCGTCGGTTCATAGAGCTTTTCCCAGAACGCCGCCGGCCACATGAAGGTCTTGTAGTAGAACCCGGCGACGAACAAGGGTGAGAGCAGCGAATTGATGGCGCCCACGTCGAAGGCGAGCGACGGCCAGCGATTCTGGCTGCGGGCTTCGAGCCCGTCGTACAGTTCCGCCACCGTGGCGCGAGTGTTCGGTTCACGTCGGGCGCCGCTGCGCATCTCGACCAGCGCATTCGGTTCCTCGGAGCCGGCGGTGAGGATGCCGCGCGGCCGGTGGTATTTGAACGAGCGGGCGACCACTTTCACGCCCGCCGCCAGCAAGGCGGACGCCAAGGTGTCGCCGGCAAAACCGGAATACGCTTTCTGGTCGAAGGTGAAGACCAGCGGCCGGTCACGGTGGAGGGCGCCGTCGCCCGGCAGACGCAGCACGCTCGGCTGTCGCGATGAGCTCGGCGCGAATTGCGCGGTCATGCGCCGGCTCCGGTCGCGGCGTGCGGGTTTGCGAACACGGCGCCGCGCACTTCGTGAGTCACGGTGTTGCGCGTCACGCGCAGCCAGGTACGGCAGCCGGCGCCGTGGTACCACAACTCGTCCAGGGGGCCTGACGGATTGTCGCGCAGGTACACGGCCTCATAGAAACGCTGGGCGGCGTCCGGGCCTTCCGGATCGGGACGCGTGATTGTCGCATCGCCCAAGTAGGTGAACTCGGTCAAGTCGCGGTCGCCGCAGAACGGGCAGGGGATGCGCATGGCTCTTTCAGGACCTCAGTGCAGATTGGCTTGGGCGCCGGAGCCCTTTTCATCGATCAGATGGCCGGTGGCGTAGCGGTCCAGGCGAAATGCGGTCGCGGTCGGGTGCGCGACGTCGCGCGCCAAAAGGTGTGCGAAGCAATAGCCGGAGGCCGGCGTGGCCTTGAAGCCGCCGTAGCACCAGCCGGTGTTGAGGTATAGGCCGGGCATCGGTGCGTGATCGATGATGGGCGAGCCGTCCATGGACATGTCCATGATGCCGCCCCAGGAGCGCAGCATGCGGACGCGGCCGATGGCCGGCATCACGGCCATGCCGCCTTCGCAGACATCCTCGACGATGGGCAGGTTGCCGCGCTGCGCGTACGAGTTGTAGCCGTCGATGTCGCCTCCGAACACCAGCCCGCCCTTGTCGGATTGACTGATGTAGAAGTGGCCGGCACCGAAGGTCACGACGCCGGCGATGAAGGGCTTGATCGCCTCGGAGACGAAGGCCTGCAACACGTGACTCTCGATGGGCAGCTTGAGCCCAGCGAGCCGCGCGACCTTGGAGGTGTTGCCGGCCACGGCCATGCCGACTTTTTTGGCCTTGATCGCGCCGCGCGTCGTTTCGACCCCGACCACGCGGTCGCCATCGCGCAGAAATCCGGTGACCTCGCAGTTCTGAATGATGTCGACGCCGCGATCGCTGGCGGCGCGCGCGTAGCCCCAGACCACCGCGTCGTGCCGGGCGGTGCCGCCGCGGCGCTGCAACAGGCCGCCCTGAATGGGGAAGCGGGCGTTGTCGAAATCCATGAAGGGCACCAGCCGCCGCACCGCGTCCCGGTCCAAGAGTTCGGCATCGACGCCGTGCATGCGCATGGCATTGCCGCGGCGCGCGTAGGCGTCGCGCTGCGCGTCGGAGTGATACAGGTTGAGCACGCCGCGCTGGCTCACCATGGCGTTGTAGTTGACGTCCTGTTCCAGGCCTTCCCACAATTTCATCGAGAATTCGTAAAACGGATT
>Ga0116230_10003313_pt1 | contig 15734 bp, 12 predicted proteins | sample S1TSphfallax_3_FD_88678 | JGI IMG/M metagenome (GOLD analysis project Ga0116230, IMG submission 88678) | Host-associated microbial communities from peat moss isolated from Minnesota, USA - S1T2_Fd - Sphagnum fallax MG | ecosystem: Host-associated > Plants > Peat moss > Unclassified | place... | reverse complement strand
TGTTGTGGTGGGGGGGGGGGGGGGGGGGGGGGGGGGGGGGGGGTCAGAAGAGAAGGGGGTGGATTTTAGTTTTGTTGTTGGGGGGGGGGGGGGGGGGGGGGCAAGGAGTCACTTTGATTGGCTCACCACATTTCTTTTTGAAGCATTGGGCACTCCCAAAATATAAGTCTAGAGGTGATTCCCTTTGGCCCACCTTTATAGGTTATGGAAGTTCAACTTTGGGCACAAATTATTGAATAAAGTGTGGTGCTATTGGGAGCATGTCTTGGGAACGCATTGAGAACTTGGGGAACATATGAGGGAACAACTGGGAACTTGTGGAATACCAGAATCCAAAAGAAATAGAACCCCACACACCTTCCGAAGGAGAAAAGTTGGGCCATCCTGAGTGCATCTTGAATAACAATTGGCTGCATGAAAATTCTTCACCTAAAACTATTTGTCACAATTTTTGGCCTGGGCTAATAACCCTTTCTAAGAGTGCATGTAACAGTGTTGGTCTGGTATATAGGTTGCGCCCTAGTATATGCACTGGTATCAACACTGCTATTGCAAACCCCATCACTCTGGTATCGATCCACCTGGTACCAGTTCAATACCAGCATACCCTGATATGTATTTCGCCAAAAATGGCCAGAGACCCGACCAGCTTGGTTTCAGGGTTCGAATACCAGAGTGCATACCAGTGTTGCATGTTTAGGGTTGCCTTCTCCCCTGCTATCAATCTTGCTATGATTATGTGCTTCAAGTTGTACTCATTTTGGTATTTTGAATTTGTACTTAATCTTTTCGCGAGTGAAGCTGCTCTCTTGCTGAACCTTCCAAGCATGTCTCTTGTTTCTTTCTGTTTTTCAATGTCTGCGATCTGGTTTTCACATTTCAACCCTAATTGCCTTGGTTATACATAACATGTTGTGGATGAAACTCTATAAATTCAACCCTAACAAGACATGGATTTATACCAGAGTTGAGAATTTATATTGATACCATTGAATCATGAAATTGGGTACCTTGAATTGTTGATACCACAATGGTATATGAGTTTGAGAAATACTCTGGTACCTCATTTTGGGACAGACCTATATACTAGGACCAAGCTGGTATATCAAAAGCGTGATACCAGACCAACACCTCTCCTCCCTCTTGTCCAAGTTCCAGCTACTTTAAAATTTTGATAGAACCACCAATTCAGGTGCCAACTAATTTCTTAAAATTGTGACGGAACTTGTTGTCCAGTTCAACACCTAGTTCTTCACTTTCTTAAATTTCTATGTTTCCAGTTTCTTCAAGAAAGAAAGAAAATCCAAAGCTGGTCTGGTTTGAAAATCAGATCCAGTTCCACTAACCTACACACAACCGAAGATCTTCTAAGTATCAGGCCACCTCAAAATAGAAGTAAGCCTTGCTGCAACCTTTAAGAGAAAATTACATGCATGCCTCAGAGTTGGGTGCTTGGAGAGCGAAAACTTGTATTGAAAAGGTTTGCACACCAGCTCTAGTTCAGGTTCCAGTGGGTGGTGGATTCGAGGTCCAATTTTGGGTTTTCCAGAACCCTAAACCCTAGTGAACCCTAAATTGGACATGACTCATTAGAGTATTGTATTAACCCTACAATCTACAATTTGGAGCAACTACATATGGTCTAAAATTTGGAACGGGACTCATAGACTAGTTCTTATTTAAATTCTAGTTCTTGGTGGTTGCTTGCTTGGGTTCTTGTTTGATCAGATTCATAATTCCATGAGGACTTAGGGTTAATTTTCTCATGGACCACTCACCCTATAACCCAAACAAGATAACAATGAAGTCAATGAAAAAAATAGTGATAAAGTGTTCCCATGCCATTATTAGTTCTCCAACCCCATTCTCTTGGCATTTACCTTTTATTTCTTGTGTGACCTTTGGACTGCTTTATTGTTTCAACTTCATGTGGATTGACTATTCACCATGGAGGCAACATCATATTCACCGTGAAGCACTTGGAGAAAATTTGTAGTGTATGTGGAGGGCACCATATATCCATCAATTTCTCTCCTAGAAATTGGGAGGGATACTATGCCTACTCCTCAAGGATAGGAGGGAAATTATGCCTATTTATAGGTGTAAGAACCCTCCCACTATTGAGGAATAGGATAAGAAGCCTCTCCTTCATACGCCTCATGATCGACATAGGTTTGGTTCATGATAAATTTTGCCTCATGCTTTACAATAGGTAAAGCCCTTTGGTGGGGGACATTCCCCAATGCAGGGCCAGACTTGGCTATCGCCTTGTCCTTGGCCCCTTATTTTGAGAATGCCCCTACCTTAAACATGCTTTTACCCTACACGACCTGACTACCTCTTCACATGGAATTATTGGTACAATTAGTGAGAATCCTCAAATCTTTGCTCCAACACTGAGGATCGTTTGCAACCAAGGACTTGCAAGGATGTAATAAATAATTGATCATTTATGCATTGTCATAAATCATAAATTGCAAATTTGTAATTTGACATGTTACAAATTCTTTGCGTGTCTTCCATACATTTGTTTCCCCCCAACATTCCTTCAACAAAGCATTTTACTAGTGGGTCCTTGTGCCATTGGCCAAAGGATATTAGACCTCCTGTAATGTGACCCATCCCAATACTATACCAGTCAAAATGAGCTTGAATTTTACAGTTCATGTGAAAAAAGCTATTAAGAAAATTAATTAACTTCTAGAGAGAGAGTCATTTTAAATTCAATAACTTTGGGTTCGTGGGTCTAAAAATTTCAAAACAACAAACATGCAAAATGCTTTGTTGTGAGTTTTCCAACAACACCAAAAGTGTAGAAGCGCCCCCATGATTTAGGAAGGTTAAGGCATGGTCACAAAACAAAAGAAATACCCATGTTAATATATACATTCCACAAGAGGATATTATTTTAAGGAAATACAATTTTTTGATAAAACAGGAAACCCTGAAACTTTAACCTTACTGCCATTTACCATGTTAAACAAATAATAGTTGTCACCCCTTTGAGAGAATTTTCATTGTAAAAAATAAAATGTTGTAAACTAACAAGATAGTGATATTTGATTTTGATTTTGATTACAATTGACATAATAAAAAAATCTCTTACTTACATTGTAGGTTTAATTTATTTTTGGAAGTGAAAAGCACTAGTAGTTGCAATGTTCTTATCATAAAAGGTCATGTATCCCATGAATGTTTTAAAATTTCAATCTTTTAGGTGCTTGATTAATAATTAAAAATTATGTTGCAATGTAATAATTTTTAAAATTATATTAAAAGTATTGTTTGTGCATTATAGTCTTTTATTGACGTAACTCTCCTTCAATTGTCATTTCAATCTAGAAAGTAGATGCCAATCTCAAGTGAGATTATATTTTTAAAATAATAATCAAGTTTAAGTTCCAATTTTTTTTATAAAAATTGCTTGGGTCCAAGATTTAAAAACCCAATGTTAGGCAAGTATGAGGCAAGGGTGGGGTTCTAAGTACATAATACATTGGATACACTACTCAATCCTTTAACAAATACCTAGATGAATATATTGTTGGATTCTTTTAAAAACACCATGTCAAAATTAGGTCTTGAATTTTTGACAAAATACAAGCTTGGTTCTTTGAATTTTAAAGGCATAACACATTCACAAGTTTTGAAAATTGAATATAAAACACAAATTAACAAACAAATTCAAATAAGTGATGGTCATAGTGGAATTTGAAGATTAAAACATTTCCACAAACTTTTTGTGAAATTTTTACAATTAAACAAGTTGTATTCTAAATTCAAAAGTTAACCCAAACGGTGAATTAGAAAGAAGGAATTTTTTGGTCATTTTTTATGGTTCTAAGCAACTCCTCTTCTACTCTAGCTTCCATTTGACTATTGATTCACATTGTATAATGTCTTCAAAATGGAAAATTAGAAACACAAGATATAAACGACACATCAAACACACAAGACCTAAAAGGGATGCAAAAGTTCCACAGTAAATTCAAATAAAACATTCAAATGAGAACTAGGTGATTGATTGAATATTGAAAAATAACACACATGCAAAACATAATACCCATGACACAAAAACAACACACATACACATAGAAGAAATAATGACATGACCAAATGACTAACAAAAGTACGCAAGCACCCATCACATAAAAGCCACATAATAGACACATATCACCATAAGAAACACACACACAAACACATTGTTTCATACATAAATAAATAGAATATGCACAACATGCATACTTTGAAATTCTAAATATCTAGTCCCCTCATGGATACCAAAAACCTAATAGATGGTTCCTTTCAACCTATCATCTTCAACCTAGCATGGACAACTTGGTTGGTAAGTTGTATCTTTGTTCTTCTTTTAATTATTTTATTTTGTGTTCAAGAATAGATTCTAAAGTTTACAAATCTATGTACAAATTAAATTATAGACATAAAACATGGTAACAAGTACAATTCCTATTAACAACTACTCTACCATGAACAATTTTTCATAAAAAATGTAAATCGATAATCAAAATGCCATGCTCAAATCCTTCTCCAAAAACACTAAAAGTACATAATGTTCAAAGTCCAAAAAATACAATGTACAAAAACAAGAAATTGTTCAATAAGTAGGTCACCAAAATCTTCCCTCCAAAACTACAATTTAGAATTAATATTCAATAATAACTAATAACCTCTTATAATCTAGTAGTAGTTCTTTTTAACCTCCCTTTAACATTACCAACCCTATACACTAGATTTAATCTTTAAAATCCTTATTGAACAAAAAATGGATACATGTTAAAAATTCAATTATAAAATCTACATATTTTCAAAATAAGATCTTGTTATTGTATGTATTGTTGTGGTGAAGCTTGTTGGTTTTTTATGTCCATAAATCAATTATACCTCTTACTATTTGATAAACACTACAAGCACATGTTCATGTTGTTGATTAAAAATTGGTTATTTGATGAGATTATAATTTAATATTTTTGTTGATACAAAAACAAATTGAACTCCTAACGTTGTTGAATAGGTATTTGTTCATTTTTATATCCTAAACCTTTAAAGCCTTCTTCCATTTGCATTAAATCCTATGTTGTCACAAATTCAATACTTGTTTCTCAAGTCATCCACAAATGTTTGCTAATTTATTTGGTTCATATTTTGGTGGTGATGCTAATATTACATGGGGAAATAAAGTTTGAAATTTTACTTTGATTTTAAAATTTTTTAAAAATCCTAAAGTTTGAAATTTTTATATTCTATTTACCATAAACTACATAAACCAACATGTTTTTCCATAATATACTTAAAGAAATTTTGAATCTATTTTCTTTTGTTCATGTCAAAGTTATTTTCATTTTTAAATTAGATTTTGAAATTTTACTTTTTATATCTACCTAAACCTTGTTTGCACCTTATTGTGTCAAACAACCTTACTTAATTATTTATGCAACTTTTTGATTGATTTATGTTGAGTCACAAATAATTCCTCCATCATTATGTAGTTTCTTTGCAAGTGTACATGATTAGTTGCCATCTCAATGGCCAATTTCTTGAGTTGCTAGTACTTGTCATCTTTCCCATGAAACACCTTTTGTAATTTCTTTCTTTTTTAGCCTTATTTTTTTGTAAGTTTCCATGTGCTCTTGAAAATTCTGCTAAGTTTATTGTGATTTTAACAGCTCCTAATGCACTTGAGTCACCTACGTTTCTTTTACAAAAATCACATTTACAACATTTAAACTTCAATGACAAATTGTTGAAGTTGGATTTGCCCCATTTATTCCTCCTCCTACACCTCAACCAACTCAAGTCCATTCAATCTAGCAACACATAGTGCATTTGCTAAGTATATCAAGAACCATTTGTTGGAACATATTTGCTGCCTTCCTATATGCAAATCCTCATTTCCTACAAAATGTTCCATCAAACAATGCAGTTACTTGAGTGAATTCATTGCATGTAAATTCACCTCTCATCCTCTTCCTCTTTATCATTCCATGTCTTTCCTATTTTGATTGAACTATTATGTTAGGTGTAGTTTTTTGACACTTTTCATTTGCCGATGATAAGACAAAGATAAAAGGAAAATACTATATGGACTTAACAAATAAAGGACTTGATAATGAAAAATACTTTATTGTTTGAATAAGGCATGCGTATTGAAGATATTTTCATCAAGCAAAATCTTTGTCAATGAATCATGTCATTACAACACAATCTATTAACGTATCCTAAAATATGTGTGTTTATAGGGACCATGAATGATGCTACATGGTTTGGAGGTAGAAATATACCTTTTTTTTTTTAAAAATGTTGTCATTTAGTCACAATGCCCCTATTGAGATTAAACAAAAATAAAATTCTACTTATATTTCTTCATTAAAGAGTGTGTTTCAAACTTTATATTTTTCTTGTTTAGACATTTTTGTGCAACATGTTCATATTTTTCACAATACAAGCTGAATCTTAATCATTAATGGTGTATTTCTTCTAATGTGAGAAGCTTGAATTATGCAAAATCAACTTGCATATGTTCATCATCCATTTCTTAGCTATGGGCCATAGTCAATGTATTTGTAAACACATTCATGACTAGCCATGCATAAGATCCAAGTTTTTTTTTATGTCTTTCATGTAATTGATTGTTGCACACAAAAGCTAAAGTGATGAATTCAAATTTCACTTATAAGGTGTTCACCTTTGGCATTATGAACATGATCCTTCATGTCATCTTGTAAACATAAATGAAATTGGATGATGTAACTTTTTCATTCCAATTCAGATCATATGCTAGTTTTTGAAATTATATACCAAAGGTTGATGGAAGACAAGATCCTTGTTTTAGGGTTTAAATTTTTGCGTTGTCAACCCTTTCATGACCACCTTCACCAAATATTGTACTAATTTTTACAAGGAATGCATAAAAATCATATAGCAATGGCACAAACCCTGATAAGGCCATTCCTAAAAGCAATATCCCAACCAATCGAACTTAGGAATCACTATTGGGGGTATTACTCTGGTTGCAAGCAAATGAAGAGATGAACTTATTGAACAAAATTTCAAAATTTTGACCTCATTTCATTGAACTTTTGTGGCATGCGGACTTTAGGTTTTTTTGCACATTGTTGTGAAGGTGGAAGATGCTTGAAGGTTTAATTGACAAAACTTCTTTAAATGTTTATAGATTGCCTTACAATTAATTGTGTATGATAAGTTGCTTGTGATAAACAATTACAAATAACACAACATCATGATTAACATAAACACATTTAAGATAAATTCTACAATCAATGTATATAATTTCATCCTTTCATTAATTTGTATACACATTGCTTATGTGGTTGGATTTTAAGATTAGATTGTAATTATTTTGGTGATTTCTAAAATTTCACCACATGTTAGTCAATAAACAATATGTAAGTAGGTAGGTAGGTAGTTAGTTAGTATTAGTTAACTAAGTATGCAAATAGGCTTAAGGTAGGTAGGTGGGTAAGTTGGCCTAGAGGTTATGTAAATCCAAGCTAGGTAGCCCTAGTTTACACAAGTAGGTAAATAAGTAAGAAGGCCTATGCTAGGTAGATAGGTATATGTGTTAAAAATATTTTTAAGAGAATTTTATTTTATTTTGGGTTTAACATTTAAAGTTGAACTTATTTCATTGGCTCATCCCAAATGATATTTTTTTCATATTTTTTTGTTTTTTGAATTTTTATAATGCACATGATTATAAAAACATATAACATGAAAAGGGAGGACAAAAAATATGGGATAGATTTTCTAAATATGTTTTTACATAACAATAAAAATATCCCATATCTTACTAAATAACCTATCTACCTACTACCTACTATTTATTACCTAATTTATTACCTATTATCTCACCTACCTACCTACCTAAGATTTAGTCCACCTGATTAATTATCTACCTACATATTTACCTACCTACAATTATGTAGGTAGGTAACTTTAAGTTAGGTATGTATGTACCTAAGAAAATGTACCTTTAAGAAAAAAAAACATTTAATGTACCATTAAGTATATAAACCCATAGTTACCCCTACTGAACCCTACTATATTTTTTAAGGGCTTTAGGTTCACATCACAAATTGCTTGCAAAAAATGTTTTTGACTAGGAATAAGGTGTGAATAATGTGATGTAAAGTGTTGTTCATGGATGAAAACAATAGTACAATTCATCATGTTAGAAAATTGAATAAACTTTAATTGCATCTTCATTGGAATCTAGTTGGAAATATGTTAGAAAATCAAATTTATTCAACATAAAAAGGACGATGGATAGTTGCATGCAATCACAAATTTATTGGTTGCAAAACACAATATTTCTTATAGAGTCATTGGTTTTCCCTTGTTGGTTTTAATGAACGTGATAACATTCCTATTTCTAAAATATCACCACTTTTCCCATTGGTATATAGTATGGATAACATAAACAAATTTCATGTTAATTGGCAAATTAATCTTGGACAAAATTCTTGATATGAATACTTGGTTTGGTAATGTTTCCCAATGCATTTGCAACTTGATGGGCTTTGTATGTTGTTGCATCTCCTATTCAACTTCATTTGAAGTCTTGAATTTTTTTGAAGCTAAGATGTGCTTATCAAGACAATTTTTTTTGTTACACATGTCTGCAAAAATATGCCCATCCTTTCTAATTATCCACATATTGAGGAAATCCATTAATAACTCATAGTGGGGCAATTTGCAATCAATTTCAAAAAACCTTATTAGACTTGCACAATTCACCTTTTTTTTTTTTTTTTTCACCCCCATATTAATCCATGGTTCTATACATGATTCTAATTCAAGAGCACAAGTCTATGGTGCTAACATGAAAACAAGATATTATCATCTTCTAGTATAAATATTTTGGGCCTCTTCTACACCATTTCTTTGTGCCATGGTTTGATTCGATTAAAAAAAATAACATAAATTTGTATGATTTTAAAACTTGGTATATGTGTAGCATGTTTGTTTGAAACAATTTCAATCACTTTTTTTTACAACTTATTCCTATTCATTTCTTTTAAAATTTGATAGTAAAATGGGTTACGATGTTTCCATCCCTAGTGTTTTTTTCTTATGTTTGTAGTTTTTTTTAACAATTGCTTTCCCTCACAACTATTGTTGCCAAACTTACATGTTATAATGTCCCTCTTGATTTCACTATCCAAGTACGTCACATGAAGATTAAAAAAACTCTCACCAAGGATTTTCTAAACCAACCATTTTTTGGATTGGTTGGCCAAATAAAGAGGCTTTTAAAAGAAAATTACAATTCATTTATGTGGTTTTTTATTTTTCTACTCCCAATGACTGACCCAACATTTATGTCTCCTTCCTCCATCTCCCACACAATTTCAGCCACTTAGAATATATTCACAACCCAAGGCGTTTAAGTGTTTGCCACATCTGACATAAATTACAAATGCCACCTCTTGCTTCAAAATTCCATTGATAGTTCTTCTTTACATTCATTCGTTGTTATTGCCATCTTCATTTGGTTGCTAAAACATTTGTGTCACAAAAACATCTTCAACAACTGTTGTGCAACTTATAATGACAATGTTGGTGGTGTTGGAGGTTCACACATTGGGAAATGCATATACAAAGAAAAAATATGCACAAACTTTCAAGCTCTTATGTTCTTTTCTTGTTTCTTTCTTACAACATGTTGAAACTTTCATTTCATTTCAACATTCATTTTGATGTGTTTTGGAAATTGAAATAATAAACAAAATGACTATTGCCTGTAATGGTTATTATTACTAGATTTGCAAGTAAATAACAACCGGTGCCATCTTTCTTGCCCTAATTTAGGGTTAGTGCTTTAATTAGTTGATTTTATGAATGTCCATTCAAATTGTACCCACCTTGTTAGCAAGGTAAATGTGCACACATGAGCTACCAATGTATAGTCATGTTAGTAGTTAATGAATCATGAAATAAATTATTGTTAAACTCATGAATTACTACCATGTGGTGCCACAATAACCATTTATTCATCATCCTTAGGTACGAACATACTTGATTTGTTTGAGAATATTGGGTTTGCATGTACAAGATAATTAATGTAGTGAATTGACATAAAATGCTAAATGAAAATACATTCAATATTTAATCACCATAATTTGAACAAATCCATCATAATGATATGTGCATATATGAAAATGCATATATGCTACAATATGAGTTTTACATATACCTTGCAATATTTACTAGCTTCAAAACAATTACCCTTCTCTAAGGTTTGTCGTCAAATATATAGGAGTTGGGCAAGGTAAAAAATGGTAAATCTAAGTAAGTAGGATATATATTCACCAAATATGTACACACATGTATATATAAGCTAAATTTTTTGCTACCCAACATGAATCAGGTTAAATGATTTAGTATGCAAAATCTTCATGGTAGTGTGAGCAACTCTTCCCAAAATCCAGGGGTTCATCCTAATTAAAATTGAGCACATGTTTAATGTCCCTTTTGTCTTTGCATGAGCAAGAGAGCATATAACCAATGAATAAGCCCTAAATATTTCATTGCAAAGTTGAAAAAGGTTTTTGATGTCTTGGGGCCCATACCCAAGGAAAAGAAAGGACAAGCCATGTCCATGGTCCTTTCATGTTGAAGTTGGATGGTTGTACGTTTGTTTGCCGCCTCATGCTGACACAAGCTTGAGCTCAAACTAGGGTATGTTGTTTAGTTGCACGAAACAACCCAGGACCAAAAAAAAAGCCATAATCCAAAGCTCCATTGGCCAGCGAGAGCAAGAAAAACACCAAGTTCAAAACATGTGGAACAATGAATGATCCACCTAGAATGGGGCTTGTGTGAGAGTGAGGTCATTGTGCCATATACTATGCCCATGACAGGGGGCACAAAAAACCCAGATATTTACCCTCGAAAGAGACCACCCACAAGCAACATGATAGTTGTTTTCTTACGTTGCCAAATCGAAAAGGATTGAAAACCAAACCAGCTTGTGGGTTTGCATACAATATTCAAATCTTCCAAAAAGCCCAACAAGCAAGCTACTACTATTTTGTCATGCTGTATCCTGGACAAGCATATATGCTTACTATTTCATTATCGTGTCAATGAACGGTGGTGACATCCAATACTTCACAGCTTTAAAAACATCAAAAAAAGAAGTGAAGAAGGCAAAAAAGAAAACTTCCTTGCAGAATAAAAGAACACTACGGTACAACCCTAGTCTGATCAATAGTCTGTCGTCTGTTCCCCAAGTCTGGAGTCAGGTCGTTGACAAAATTTTGAATCCTGCCTATGTATGGCACACTCGTCAACCCTGCAGGGACCAATTCTAATTGCTGGTCCCCACCCCCCAACTTATATAATTCGTCTCACACATCACAATCAAACTGCAATCATTCAGCAATAGATGGATCTCCATGACACAAGCAAAGCTGATCTGATCTGCCACAGCAAAGGCTGGCGCAGAAGAAGAAATTTACTGGTGACTAGTGACCTCACAGTCCCCTCCTTCCCTCCCCTAGTCATATTCCTGCGTGTGTATCCCAAGCTGGAAGCGCACTAGAGCTCACTGCAGAAAACACAGCTGCATGCAGCCTTTTTTTTCTTTCTTTTTTTTGGCGTTGGCTATATATAGCTAAAATGTTATGCCTAACAATTTTAAAAAGCGCTAAAATCATGAGCATTTTGAGATTTTCAATAGTCGGAAATCGATTATAAAAATTTGCCAGACTTCTATACATGGTTCAAGTAGGTAGCCAAAAATACAGAAAGACTTTTTTATAAAGTACTTCCAAAGTTAGCTTGAAGCCAAATCTTCATGCGGATCATCACCAGTTTGGCTATAACACAAAATTGCCAAAGAAAACACGGGAGCTTGCATGGGTAAATTTGGCTGTATAATATGTGTGTGTGTATAGTAGTATTATTTCGTTCCATTTTCCCCCATCCCAAGGACCAAAAAGATGAGGGAGTATGTCTGTATGTATGTAGGTCTGAGGCGGATCTCGACAGTGAGCTTTGGCGGGGAGGCCGCCTTTAGACGCAAGAATTGGGCGACGGCGGTGTTGGACGGTGGAAGAAGGCGGGTCCGATGAGGAGGAGCTGGTGAAGTGGTCCGACGGGCGACGACGGCCACGGGTGTCGGTCGGTATTTGCGCGCGGCCACAGTACTACCAGTCGATAGATGGAGGACCTGGTACCCGGGGGGCCACACACACACCCCCCCCCCCCCCCCATTCCTTCCCCTTCCCCTTGTTCTGCTGCAAGGACTCAGGAAGCTCCTGCAACCGGCCTGGCGGATTAACGCGACGACTTGGGTTTCCGAGGATTGCCGCCCCCTGCCGGCCCCAGATCCAACGCGACGGTCGGAGCGGGCACCCGCGCGCGCGCGGGTGGGGACGACCACGGTCTTGTACCCGGAGTCTCGAACATCAATGCCTGTTGCCGAATGCACTGTTGTTTGGATTTCTTTTTTCTTCACTAAAAGTACCTAAAGAGTGGTACCATTACCAACCCCAGTTTCTATTGAGTGTTTTTTCCCTTGTTTTTCTATTTTTTAGAAAAGGTCTTTATACTCCAGTCTACAACTCTGCATTGCTCCACACCATTGTTTGTTTTGTCAAATTTGTGATGTAGCGAAACAAGCGTGACTAAATACCTTATTGCTACAGTGCCTCAAATGCTCCTCACTCCCAAATTTTGTAGGATTTGGTCTTTATTTTTCCTGTACTGTTCTACATTGGGATGTTCGACATTGCCGTCGGCTTGGGGTTGATCCAACTTGCCAAGCATGCCTACAAAACAAATTGAACAATTTGGCCAAGTTTAAAGTTTAGACATGTCTTCCAACCCAATATATTATGAAAATTCACTCCAATCAAAGCCACTTTCTTTGCTGTCTCATGATGTGTGTACCCAGAAAGAATATATAGGGGTCTTCTTCACTGGTTGATCTGGATTGCTACCAAAATGCACACCATAAACTGATCAAAACTTGGAAATTTGGACCAGACATCTCAAAGCAAGGTCCTTCCTCCTTTCCTTTTCCCAATATATATGTACTTGAGTCTCCAAAGCCTTTCTTCTTTTTGGCTTGTGTTTTATAAAAGCAAAACTGGATTTATTTTTCTTGTTTGTCCCCGTCAAAAGAAACAGAAAAGGGGTCCTGAAACTAAGAAGCTAGCAATTTCTATTCTCTCATTCAAGAACTGGTGTACATGTCAACGCATCATGAGCACTTGATTCTCATCAAACGGCGGTGAATTAACATGGATTGCCTTCTGATCCCAATGCATTGAGCTCATGAGGCCAAAATGAAACTTGGGATATTAGCGACAATAACACAAACCCAGCTTCCCCTGAAATTGTCAAACAGCATAAAAAACCTCGGGATAAAACAAGAACTCCCCCCTCCCTCTTGTCCGATGTCTGCAAGATTCTACACTGTAGAGGAGTGACAAAGCCTCTAATCACGGACCAATGCAGATCTAGGCTATGCCGTTCATTAAAGTTGTTTGCTAGCTGCTATGTGGCTCCACTGAATTTGGACATATGGGGATTTTAAGTAAGAAAAGCCCCAGTTGGATGGATATGCAGGCATACTTGGTTATTGGTTTCCAGTCATGGCGTTTGTTGGAAGCAAACAGCAAACATTGGATTGACTACTTCTCCGGAGTGGGGTCATATAAACTATTCCTCGCACCCAAATACAGCTGAATGCAAAACAAAATTTTAAAAATTGCACTATGGTGGTGTTTGTTTGCATGCATGCATGTTACAAGTTACAACCCATCACTTGACTGGGGAGACAGTAGATTTTCCAATACAATTTTCTGGCATTTGTGGTGGTGGGCATTGGAAAGATTTTATGCTGCAAAAATTGTTGCTTTTCCAATTTTTTAATTGTTGCTAACTTTTTATAATCTTTAGTGGTTGCTCCTGCGTGCACTTCAAATTGTGCACTGTACATAGCAAACCCTGCCTGAAACTGTGCACCCAAAATAGTGGACCTCCTCTCAGCAATGCCACCACAATTATACTTCAAAATGTTCTTTCTGTTAACCTTCCAAAGTCAATGATCAAAGGACAATGTTTGTGACATATTCCTAAGATAATTGATTTTCAAGCTAGTATCAAATCTTCTTTCTGAGGTAAATATGTTTGAGAAATGTAGAAGATGATGTAGTTTTAGACACTATAATCTTGTGATTTCTGAGAATAACACTATTGGGTGCAATCACATTAATAGAAGTCAGGGCATGTGTAATAGGTGCTTGCTTTTTCATGTTTTAATGTTTAAATTTAAATTTTTAAAAAATATTTTTACACGATGCCATTTGTAATATATTATGAAAACATGTGAAGTAATTTGAATTAAATTTAATGAGTATAAAATATTCAAAAGCATGCATAAAGCACTCTGACAAATGCTTTTGTAAAAGTTTTAAGGATTTGAAATGCTTTCGAAATGACATGATCATGTAAAATAATTATTCAAATCATTTATAAAGTATAGTATGTCACTGGAAAAAAAAGTATTTTTGACCGCTGTAAAAATCATGGATTTATAATACATCACATTTTATAATCAATTGTAATTTGCTAAAGCATTTTGGCAAGCTCACTCCCATTATTTTTTTGTGTAGTTGAAAATAATCTATCCTACTTAAGTGATAGTGGTAGTGTCAGTTCCTGCTATCTCATTTGCACTGTGTTGAAACCATTTAATAAGAAAATAAAATTCATAATTCTAGGTTAATTTAGGTTAAAGCTGATTAAAACATGTTTTAAAACATTGGTCTCAAGTTAAATTTGGTTAAAACATCATATTAAATTTCACATTAAAGCATAGTTCAGGTTAAGCCCAAGTTCAATTCAGGTTACAAGCCATATAATGTATTTAACTAATTTTTAATTTTAAAAATTTAAAATTAACAAATGACCATTTAAAGATTGAAAATTTAGAGAGAAACTTTGATTTCGGGATCATCATATGATATAACCATAGATATTAATAATGTTTTGTCTCACTAAATATCTAACAAACAGATATTTTCAATGTTTCGTTCAAAAAACTTGATCCTATCCATCAAATTAAAAAAGTCCAAATTTAACCTTTTAGTCCAAAATTAATTAAATATTGAAACCTGAGAATACATTCAGATGACTAACAATGAGGCTAAATCCTGCATAGGGTGGTGGTGCATGTGACATTTTGAGTTCTAACATTTTAAGGAACTTTTGAAGGAAAGGAATATTGTTGAATACTTGAATGAATGGTTGATGTGATGAGTTGTGTTATAGGGTGGCTCTGAACCATTGAAATTGAATAGTGGTGAACTGAGCCTACAACCACTTGAATGTTGGTGATGAATCACACTAACTTGAGCTGTTGCCTTCATAAGGTGCCATCAAAACAATGTGCAAATACATGTATGGCTGAGGAATGGTTCTTCTCAGTGTTTTTTTTTTCAAATTCTTCATGTAGGTGCACTGGCTAGGATCCTCAACAGTAATTAGCAGTAAATGGCGACTGTCCTGATGGACTAGTAGATTGTTTTTGGAATCCTGCCTAGTTCTGGCGACCTGCAGGACCACACTGTCTAAATAGGGCGACTTCTAAGCTTTTTTTTTGTCAAGATATGGCGACTGGATTCGCCAGCCCTGTTTTTTTTGTCGCCAGCTTGCTCAAATTCGCAAAAAAAGAAAAAAAC
>Ga0116230_10003312_pt1 | contig 15737 bp, 14 predicted proteins | sample S1TSphfallax_3_FD_88678 | JGI IMG/M metagenome (GOLD analysis project Ga0116230, IMG submission 88678) | Host-associated microbial communities from peat moss isolated from Minnesota, USA - S1T2_Fd - Sphagnum fallax MG | ecosystem: Host-associated > Plants > Peat moss > Unclassified | place... | reverse complement strand
GGTGAGGCGCGTGCAAAACGAGTACGCTGATCCTTCAATAACTGTTCCAGGACATGGAACGATTTCCGGCGACCCGTTCTCCTGGACGCTGTCGCTCCTCGCCAAGAACCAAGAGGGTCCGACGTGATCATTTACGAGTGGTTCACGTCCCGTCAGCCGGAAAAAGTGAAGTCCTGAAAAATCCAGCCGCAGGGCTCCTCGGGTCACGGCTATAGGGCGTCTATCGAAGCTCGCCGAGCTTATTCACGAAGCCAGCACCGATCGATTCAAATTCACCGGCGCCGTATACCGGCTGAATCGTCGCCTTCGGATTGATGGGTCGTCCCTCTAACTGGTCGCCCCGGTACCGAGGGAAGAAGTGCATATGCAAATGGGGCAGGGAATGCCCGTGAATCTCATAGTTCAGCTTGAAAGCCCCGGTGATCAGACTGAGGGCCATCGACGTCAATTGCGCATCGCGCATAAACGCCGTGGCCTCCGCTGCGGGCAGATCGTGTAGATCGACCGCGTGAACTCGCGAAACCAGACAGACATATCCGCGCACAGGCGCCGTTTCTTGCATCGTGACCCAGGATGACTCGAGTCGCGCCACGATATCCAGCGGCTCCGCGCGGCGGCATATTGGACAGGCGACTCCGGCGCAGAGCGCTGCCCATCGATCCGCTTCATGCCATGCGCTCATTGTCGGAGCCTCCCGTAAACCTACCGAATGTAGTAGTTGAATCCACATCTCGGACGCCTACACAACTTGACAAAGTCTTGAGTTTCGCAATCCTCCGCGGCAAGATGATCCGAACAGCGGTTAGAACTAATCGGATACGTGGTTTCTGATCGCTGAAATGACCGCCGGTTGGTCACAAGAAAGAATCCTCCGCATTCGAAGCGAGGGGAGTCGGGGGAATATGCGTGGAGTCATCAAATGGAGAAGTTCCCGTGAAGAAATACGACGCGATCCCCACGATGACACGCCGGGCTGCGCTCGGTGGCGCTGCGCGAACGCTGGCCGCGATTTCGGTCGTGATAGCCGGTGTTCGACCGGCGTTCGCGAAGGGTAAGGCGGCTAAGGAGGACTTTTATTTCCAGGAGACGCCCGACGCCGACACCGGCCGCGCCTGTCCCGGCTGTATCAACTTCACGCCGAAGAGCAGTGGCGAGTACGGCGCGGATTCGGGCGACTGCGCATTGCTTCAGGGCGACGTATGCACCCATTGCTACTGCCAAGGTTGGACCGACAAGAATGCGCCTGGCGCCAAAAAGGCCGGCACCTGACGCACGCCGGCGCCGTCCCTAGGCGCCGGAGATCCTCGGCGCGCCGTGGCGACGGCTACTTTTTTTGAGCCGCTTCAGTCGATCCACCTTCGGGGTCTCAAAACGGCACTCGGTGTCCCAGCCTTGCTCGCTCTTGGCGGCCATCGCAACCAATGTCTCGTCGAGCTGCTGCGCGAGTTTGCGCATCGCCAACGGCCGTCGCCGGTCGGTGCGGGCGCTGTTCCCCTGGTCGGGTCCGCCGCCTGCTGTCTTTGCCTTCTTCGCTTTCTTATTCAAGATCTGACGTCCCTTTGCGACCCGAACGCTGTCACCGATCCGTACGTAAACGCCGCCCGGTTGCTGTATGGGTTGTTGCCGACTTACGGATGAACCCGTGAATTCATGCTGTCTGGAACAGAGATTGGCCAATGAAGCCGCCCGCCACCGCGCCCGGCGGACACGCGAACAGGCCGCCGCCGACATGCGTCACGAACTGGTTCATCATGTCGAACTTCGCCATCTTGTCGAAGATCTTCACGAAGCCCGTGCGCGGATCTCGCTGGTAGCAAATGAACAGGAGCCCCGCATCGAACTCCATGCCCTGGCGCCACGGCGGCCAACGCTCGGCGGTCATGCTCACGCCGTTGTCATACGAGTAGCCCCGCCTCAAAATTTGCGCGCCATCATTGGTGGCAGGCGAGGCTAAACGGACATGCGCGTTCTGCGGTATGACCGGATCGCCGGCTGTATCGGTCGCATCCAAATCCATCGGGTCCTGTTCTCGCCTCGTTCCGAGAGGCGCACCCGAGTCCTTGTGACGCCCGACGACTTGTTCTTGAAAGCCGAGTTTCATGCGATCCCAGTGCTCGAGGGCGATACGAATCGGACGCACGACCATATAGCTACCGTGCTGCATCCAGTCGCTTTCGTCCCCGACCCAGACGAGCCGATCGAGGAGCGCGGGACTGCTCGTCGGCACGTTCATCGTGCCGTCCTTGAAGCCCATCAAATTGCGCGGTGTACCGGCACCCCGGGCCGCGGGTAAAAAGCCTGTTTGCACCCAGCGGATACTCGCCCGTCCGTAGCTCAGGCGCGCGAGCTGGCGCACCGCATGCGAGGCTACTTGCGGCTCCTCGGCGCAGGCTTGCACGCAAAGATCTCCGCCGGTGCGCCCCGGCACCAGTTGATCACCGTTGAAACGTGGCAGATCGATCAAGGCCTCGGGCCGATGCTGCGCAAGGCCGAAGCGATCGACGCCGTCCTTGCTGAACAGCGTCGAGCCGAAGCCGAAGGTGATGGTCAGGCGCCGTGGCGGCAGTCCCAGCGCTTCGCCGGAGTCCGCCGGTGCGCTCGCCGGATCATCGCTCAACGGGGCCGCAGTCTCACCCTGCGTCAAGCGCGCGGCAGCGGCCGTCCAGTCGCGCAGCATCGCAATCAAGTCCTCCCGATCGCCCGTCGTGACATCGAAGACCGCAACGTACGTGTGGGCTTGTTGACTCGTGGTGATGCCGCCCTGATGCTTGCCGAAGAACGGCTCGATCTCACGAGACGCGGGTTGCGCAGTCGGGTAAGCCGTACGTGCCACGGCGCCTGCGCTCGCGGCAGACATGGCGGCCGCGCCTGCCGCGCCGGCCATGAAACGTCGTCGACCGGGCAGTGTCGGTTCGTCTGCACCACTCATTTGCGCGCCGCCTTGACCAAGGTGTTCATGTCGTCCTCCACGTAATAGAATCCATCGCCGTCGGGGCTCAACGCGATGCCAAAGAGGTCGCCGTTACCGGGCGGGGACTGAGCCTGATCGGAGTCGATCCATTGGCTGTAAATCTGCTTGCCGGCAACGGGATCGACTTCCACGACCTGGCCATCCTTGCCGTTGCAGACCAATAAGTGACCGGCAGGCGTGTACACCATGGCGAGGGGCCAGCTCAACAATCCGCCCTGAGTCACGAGCCGACCCGTGCCGGCGCTCGTCGTGCGCGTCAGCGCATCGGGTATTGCCGCGATCAAGTTATCGAGTCCGTCGGTCACGTAGAGCGTGTTGTCTGCGCCGAGCGCGAGGCCGGTGGGTCCCAGCAGGAAATTGTCCCGATCGGCGCGTTGGGAGAAACCATCGCCGACCACGGTCTGACTCACGAGCACCGGCGGCTTCCCATCCGGGATTTGCAGCTCGAGACGCAACACCGTCGCTTGATGCATGACGACGGGAAAGCCGGTCGCAGGATCGATCTTGTTCGGGCCCGGCAAGCCGAAGCCGGCCATGCTGATAAACAGCGTCGCGGTCGAGCCCTCATCTAGCACGGCCATGTTGCCCCAGGGATCATTGATCGTGGGACCCGACCAGACCGCGACCAGCTGGCCGTTGGGATCGAGCACGATCACGCAACCGTCTCCCTTGGTCGACGTGGTGCCGTCCGTGCTCGGGGTGCTGCCGACGATGACCCAGCCGGATTTGAGCATTGTCATCGCTGTGGTGAGGCCGACCCCACCCGGACACTGTGCGAGCTTTTGTGGCAATTTGGCGAACAGTGTCGTCTGCTTGGTCGACGGCCGGTAATCGACGATCGTGGTGCCGGTGCCCTGCAGATTGGAGATGTTGTTGAAGTTATCGACCAGCACGTCGTCCTTTTCGATCTTACCGGCCGAGACCGGCGCGATGACGACCGCATAGGGGTTCAAATCGCCGTTGTCGGTCACCGACGAGGTGAGCGTCATATGGCGGTGTATGGTCTCGAGCAGGCCTTTGGGTTCGGCCGCCGCCCCCGCACCGGCCACCAGGCTCAGACCCAAGCCCAGCGTGAGCACCGAGGGGAGAATCGCACTGCGCATACTTTGGGAGTTCATCGTGAGAGTCCTCAAAACAGGATGTTGGTGCGCAGACCGAATACGAGTTCGTTCTCAATGCGATGCGTCGGCGCCGAGGGATCGATGACACCGCCACCGGGGTTCACCACATACTGAATATCCGGCTGCAACTGCCACCAGGGACGGGCTTGGAACTGGTACGTGACTTCGAAATAAGTCTCCGCGCTGCGCACGGGGGAATAGCTGCCCGGATTCGCAGCGGCCGCGAAATTCGCGGCATCGGTATCGAGGCTCACGACCGCGCTGCTCACGCGCGCGAAGCCCATGCCGAACCCGAGCGTGTCGTCCGCGCGATAGCGAAACGGTTCGTGGACGACCACGCCGGCGTTCATGCTGAAGCTGATGAAATTGCGATCCGACTCGGGAGCGGTCATGACGCGCGCGAAGGCATTGACCGTATGATTGGGATCATCCGGATTACGCCAGAGCATTTGATCCGCGACTGCGTAGAGCGACCAATCGCCATGATGGCTCGCGGGCGTGCCGTTGCTCGCGGGACTCGCGAGCGACACGCCGTTGACATCGAAGCGCTGATCGGCGATCGACTGCGAGTCGTACCAGGCGCCGATCCGATAGGTGCGCGACAGCGGTGCCGATTCACCCGGATAGACCATGCTGCCCAAGGAGGGATAGGCATACTGCAGTTCGGTGAAAATCAGTTTCCCATTGTGCACGGGAAAGCTGGTGCCCGAGCCATCTTGCTGCTGGGGATCGCCGCTGTTGTTGGTCGTGGGACTGCCGCTGAATACGCCGACGAGGATGTTCACCGCATCGATGGGCCGCGCCCGCACGCGCACCGCGGGGGCGGACAGCGGATACGCCGGTCCTCCACCGGGTAGGTCATAAGAAGGCAACGCCGGCCAGCCGAACATCGTGTTGACGAAGTAGGCGGCGTTGGCGCTGACGATGAATTCCTGGTCCGCGCTCTGCTGCCCGACCTTGACGTCGAGCCGGTCCTCGAGCAGGAATTTTTGTTGGTACCACAGCTCCCAAAGTCGAGTGGCACGGTCCGCTTCGATGCCGCTCGTGGTTTGAATGGTGCCGAGATTGTCCGCGCTGAAATTCTTGCCGTGAATGTTCAGCGCACTGACGTTGAACAGGCCGCCGTACCAGCCGAAGGCGCGTTTCGTATCCAGCTGCACGATCGCTTGCGTGAGGCCGTCATATTCCGCACCGCGCCGCATGCCGCCCGTGGCATTGCCAAACATTTCGCTCGTCTCCTGGACCGCGAACGAGATGCCGTAGTGGCTCAAGAAGGTACGCAAACCGAACATGTCGCCGAGCAGGAAGTTGCTGCGTTTCAGATTGCTGAGAAAGCTCGCGAGATCGTGCTGATCTTCCCCGGCCTGCTCCCCGCTGACGGGAACCGAGATCGGCGGCGGTGCGGCGACCGCCGATCCTGCGAGATAGAGACTCAGCGCACCGGCGCCGGCAGCGTACGCACCCAGCGCAAACCCACGCCGTTCGTGTTGCATCGCAGCTGCTCTCGGCTGGGCCGCACGCCCCGGTGATTTCGCATTCATCGTTATTCTTGAATCTTTAAACTAGAATCTAGTACGAATGAGAATAATTCGCATTTAGAGAGGTTGTCAACTGCAGTGCGGGGAATCGAGCCGGCGGGCGCGAATCGTCGTTATCGTCGGTGGCGAAGCGGTCCGATCGCGCTATTCGACGACTCTGAGCCGCGCCACATCTCCCGTGGCTTCGACTGCAGAACGCACCCAGTCGCTGGGCAGCTGCTTCGCGACCTCGGACTGACCTTTGTGACACAGGAATCGCTCGAACGCGAGCGCCAACGGCGGCACCTTGTTGGCGAACAAGCGGACGACGAACCATTCCCGCAGAAACGGGTTGTTAGGCATCGGCAATATGGCGATCAGACCGGCCTTGATCTCGAGGATGCAGGTATGCAGGGACAGATAGGCGGGTCCGAAGCCAGCGGCGCACATTTGTTTGAGCGCCTCGTTGCCGGACAGCTCGGAGCCGATGCGCAAGCGCAACCCCGCCTCCTTGAATAATCGCTCGACCGTGGCGCGCGTGCCGGAGCCCGGTTCTCGCACCAGCAGGCGTGATTCGGCGAGCGCCGCCAGCGTCAGATTCTTATGTGACATCAGCGGATGATTCGGCGAAGCCACGAAGGCGACCGGATTCTTCGCGAACGGTGCCGCGGCAACATGCAGCTCGTGCGGGGGCTGGCCCATCACGGCAATATCGATCTCCTGGCTCGCCAGGCTGCGTACGATGGCGTCACGCTTGTCGATGTGCAGCTTCACCTTGACCTTCGGGTTCTCGCTCGCGAACGTGACCAATAAGCGCGGCAGAAAGTGTTCGGCCGTAGTCACCCCACCGATGCGCAGCGTCCCCGAGAATTCGCCGACGAACGTCGCCATCTCGTCGCCGGTCTCGGCCCACAAGGCCAGCATGCGATCCGCATATCGATTTAACATCTCGCCGGCGTCGGTGAGCCGCACGCCGCGCCCCGTACGCGAGACCAGCTTGACCTTGAATGTCTCCTCGAGCTCGCCAATCTGAATGGAGACCGCGGACTGGCTCAAATGCAGTTCATCGGCCGCCAGCGTCACGTTGCCGAGCCGCGCAACCGTATGGAACGTTTGCAATTGCCGAAGCGATGCGATTCGTTGGACGGCCATCGGCCGCGACATTAAAAAATCGCGTCCTCGTTGTCAAAGCGTCGGCGACTGCTGCGCGGTCGCGTGCCGCGGTTGGCGTCTTCAGATAAACAGCTACTTTGCAACGGAAAGTCCGCAAATTTCTGCGCGCCGCCGGTTCCGATCGGGTCTGCCGAGGGTAGCCAGGCGAATTGCAGGGACGGGTGGAGATATTAAGAAAACACCTGATCGACGGAACATTTTCAATTTCATTCGCGGCGTTGCTTGCCTGAGTATCGGGTATCGAGGAGCGTCGCCGGACTCCGTGTCCGGCGACGAACTCCCCGGGCGCCGGCGACCGGAAATCCAGGGCCGCGCTCGAGAACGAGGGATCAGCAGGGTGACTTAAATGAATCCGTTCCGATTGTTCATCGTCGTGCTCGCCATCATCGCGGTGGTGATGCTGAGCCTCGCCGCAGGCTATCACCGAACTCAAATCGTCCAACGCGGTTATCGCGGACTTGCGATGAACGAGCTGTACCGAGACTCCTATCTCGCCAAGGAAGACCAAATCAACGAGTTTCCGAAGCCGCTGGGCCCTGCGAAGACGGATGGCCCACGGGCGGCGGAAACCTATGAAAACGTCCAAATCCTCGGCGATCTGTCGAAAGCGCAGTTCGCGAGGACCATGTTGTCGATCAAACAGTGGGTGGCGCCGGACGTCGGCTGCAACTACTGCCATGCGGCGCCGGAATACTCGGCCGACGACAAATATACGAAGCGCGTCGCGCGCAAGATGATCGAGATGACGCGTCACATCAACACCGACTGGAAGCAGCACGTCGGCAATACGGGTGTGACCTGCTATACCTGCCACCGAGGCCAACCCGTCCCGGCGCGCCTGTGGTTCAGCAGTCCGACGCCGACGGACGGCTTGCTGCAACATCGCGCGCTGATTCGACCCCCGACGCCGTCCGCCGCCAATACGAATCTTCCGGCCGATGCCCTGACCGATTACCTGCTCAATGACACACAAATCCGCGTCAACGGCGTGACCGCGCTACAAAACGGCAACCGGAATTCGATCTGGCACGCGAAAGACACCTACACGCTCATGATGGTCATGTCCGACTCGCTCGGCGTGAACTGCACGTTCTGTCACAACACGCGCGCGTTCGCTTCCTGGGAGCTCAGTACGCCGCAGCGCGTGACCGCCTGGTACGGTATTCGCATGGTTCGCGACCTGAACAACAACGTCATGCTGCCCCTGCAGACCGTACTGCCCGACAATCGCTTGGGACCCAGCGGCGACGTGCCGAAAATCTATTGTGCAACCTGCCACCAAGGATCGAACAAGCCGCTGTATGGCGCGCCGATGCTCAAGTACTACCCGGAACTGGTCAGGCCCGCTGTCGCTGCCGTACCCGGCACGCCACCACCGGTGGCGGCTGCCGTAATTCCTGCGGCGTCGAGTGGCGAATGAGCACCCTCGAATCAGCAACCAATGCGGCGGCCGGCTCGCGGCGTCAATTGGGGGAGGCGCTTGCCGCAGACTGCCATCTGCGCGAATCGACAGAGCCGGTGCCGGCGGCTCGACGCAGAATGCTGCTCATGTCCTTATGCTGGATCAACCGGGCGTCGATGCCGACTTATCCGTGTTCGCCTTGATCATCGCCATCAACGGCCGAAACGGAAACATGAACTGCTGCGAAATCGACAGCCGCTTGCGTTCGTCCTGACCCACGATTGCCGCTTCGCCCGGACGAAACGTTCCGCACAGGCGATCGCACAGAATCAGCGCATTGGCATAGTTGCAGCGGGTTTCGGCAAAGCCGACCGTATGGTGCAGGCTATGGGCTTCGACCGTGGTAAACAGGTACGCGTACCAACGCGGCGGATCGAAGCGAACATTGGCGTGCGCAAACGCCGATACGGCGCCGATGAGGTTGTAGGCACAGAAAACGGCGTTGAGCGGCAAGTCGAACAGCGCAATCACGCTGAGGGACACCAGAAATAATTCGAGCGGGTTGCCGACCAAGCCCTTCGCCGCATTCAGCTGGGTGATGTGGTGATGCGGAGCGTGAGTCCACCACAGGAACGAATTGTGCATCAGCCTGTGCAGCCAGTATTGGCCGAACTCCATCACGAATAGGGCCAACGCAACCTGCGCGACGAAGGGCAGATGCATCGCCCAGTCGGTGGTGATCCCTAGCGCATGTTTGGCCGCCGCCAGGGGCTCTTCGGCCAGCGTCGTTTCGACCGTCGAAATCACGGCGAAATACAAAGTCACATAGAACAGGTCGGTCAGAAACTCGCGCAGATTCGTGCGCCAACTGGCGTGCCGCTCGTTGATGAACTCCAGCGCCTGGACCATGACCAGTGTTCCGACGCTGATCGCTGTGATCACCCACGCTTTGTCGAGTAAGGAGGCGGGGACGGTGCCCCAGAACAGTACGATCAACGCGAGCGTCGCCGGCTGAATCAGCGTGAACACGGTTCTCTTGATGGCATTCATCAGGGCTCCTCGCGTGTCTGATCACCAGCATAGCAGGCCGGCGCGGCCGACGTCAGCCTGCACGAGGGCCTGTCATGGCCGCCGGCGCGTTACGGCGCCTGCAATGTGAAGGTCACCGGCAAAATAGCGAGCGCTTCGATTGATACCCCATTCTCCTCGGCGGGCAGAAGCCGCAACCCCATCCCATAGCTCACTGCGGCTCGGTCGAGTCTCTCAAACCCCGAAGATCCGAGCACGAAACCGGCGCGCGCGCACCCGGTTGGTGCAACGATGATGCCGACGGAAACTATTCCATGCTCGCGATTGCGACGAGCCTCCTCTGGATACACAAATTTGGGCTGCGGCTGACTGTAGTCCGTGGCAGGCGTGTCCTTCCCGGAAGATCGCGCCGCGACGGGCGCGCAGGTCGTTGCCGACGTCATCGCGTAGAGGCCGTGAAACTCTGCAGTCGCCGCCTTGGCTTTCAGATCTTTGAGGTCCAGTTGCTGTGCGCGAGCGCGGATTCCCTCCAGACGCGTGAGCGTTCCGCCGATCGCAGCGATGAAAAGTCCATGGCGCGCTTCCAGCTTGAGCGTCCTTTCGAGGGATGCGATGTTTACTGCATAGTGCGGCTCGACGCCGTTCTCCCGCAGCATGGAAAGGTAGGGCTCCCAGTTGGGCGGATGCGTGACGACTTCCTGCCAGTAATCACCGATGCTCTTGCATTGGATGCCCATGACCTGAAGCCGGTGCTGGAGCGCCTGACCTTGATTTTTGGCGGACTTCAAGTCCGGGACGTCGAGAGCGGCCGAAATTCCGGAAAATTGGGCTCTGATCGCGGCTTGGTCGGCATCGTTCAAACAATAGGCCTGCCAATCGTCCGCGAAGGTGCGGCCGCGTTCATCCAAGACGGGGTTCGGCAGGATCGTCGGGACGGTCGCCCGAAGCCTCAGCAACGCCTGCAACATCGCGTCGAGCATCGCCAGCGACGCGCGGAGTTGCGGCTCGGTCATGTCGTCCGCAGCCAAGGACGGAGGGGCCTGCGGCGGCGGGATCGCGTTCTCGGCCCGCACTGAAACCAGGGTCAATGTCGCGCAGATCATCCCGATCGCGTTTGCTCGCTGTGTCGTCCTCGGCACCATACACGGGAGTCTAACGCAAGGCGTACGGCCTCCCCAGTCGTGGGTTATAATCACGATCACCGCGGATGCCGAGTGCGCAAGAGTCGATGAGAGTGGGTTCGATGAGATTTGCTCGCTACGGAATCACTCTCTTGGTCATCGCGGGCGTGGCGCACGCACAGTCCTCCCGGGACCTCGATGCGAAACCGGGCATTACTCCCCAGGTAATCCAGTCGGGTCTCCTTCGTGGGCTCAATCCCGGGCTGGCCAAAGCGGCCGGAAAAGTCGACCACGCCGGCTGTCTGCTCCTAGTCTGGTACAGCGACAAGGGGGCGATTCTCGTCGAGCAGATCGTCAGGAGCAGCGGACATTCCGAGATCGACCAGGCATGTCTTGCCACAGTCATCGGTCAGCCGCTGAAAGTGCCGGCCTTTCTCGATCCGGACATCGGCGGATGGATCCAGATACCGATCGTATGGCATTTCGGTAAGCGAGGGGCGGATGACGGAGCGCCGTCGATGGAACCCGATCAAGCAATCCCGGCACTGCGCGCAGGCGATGCGATGCATGTGACCGCTGCCTACTATCCCGAAGCGGCACTCGCCGCAGGCGCGCACGGCATTTGCAAATTGCACGTCACCGTGTCAGAGGCCGGCGACGTCGACGAGGTAAACATCATTCAATCGACAGGGTCGCGCGAACTCGATCAGGGATGCTTGGACGCGATTTATGACGCCCCGTTCGTGCCGGCGCGCCAGGAGGGAAGATTCGTGCGTGGGACCACCGATATCGTACTGGACTGGCGCTTGCCCGACGCCCCGATGGCGGACGCCATTCCAATGCGATAACCTTGCGCTCGCGCGTTACTCAGGGAGTGCAACGACCGCCGGATGTCGCGCGATACCTGCGTGGAGCACCGCTCGAAAAGTCAGCAGTTCGACCTTTCCAGTGTGGACGACGGTGCGACTTGGAGCACGACCGCGAGCCCGCTCGCGTCGAGAGCGCATTCAAAGCGATGCATAGCGCCCAAGGTGGGCCCCACGCGATTAACCACCGCTTAGCTCACGGAAAAACGCGGCCAAATCCCTCGCGACTTCGGTCGGTTCCTCAGCCGGAGCGAAGTGCCCGCCACGAGGAAACACCGTCCATCGCTGAATGTTGTAGACGCGCTCGAGATAGGAGCGCGGCGGCTCACCTTCCGGCACGGTCTCGTGCGCGAAGACACCGAACGCCGTCGGCACACCGATGTAGCGACGGTCGACAGGGCACCATCGATTATCCCAATAATCCCGCATCGATGAGGTGATCGTCTGGGTGACCCAGTACAAGGTCAGGGTCGCACAGAGGAAGTCCTTGGACGGCGTCGTATCGCTCCACGAATACCACTTCTCACCTAAATAGGCGGCGAGTCCCGCCGGAGAGTCGTTCAAGCCGTAACCGACGGTCTGTGGCTTCGTGGACTGGATCGCGCTGTAGCCCCGCTCGGTTTCTTCCCAGGCGCGGTTCACCGAAAGATAGGAGCGCTCGACCTCCGACAGCGCCGAGTCGTCGACGACGGGTCTAAAGTCGGACTCCAACGTCGTGAGGTAAATGCCGATCAAGGCATCGGGATGGTCCGACGCCAGAATCGTGGTCACCCCCGACCCAAAGTCATAGCCACTCGCCCCGTAACGGGAATATCCAAGCTCGGACATGAGTCGGTGCCAACGGTCGGCGACGTACCGATAGTTGACACCGACCTGGGCTGGACGGGGAGAGAATCCGTAGCCGGGCAAGGAGGGCACGACAACGTCGAAGTCATGGAGCAGGGGAAGCATCTCCACATAGTCGAGAAAGCTGCCCGGCCAACCGTGTGTCAGGATGAGAGGCAGCCCGCGACCCGAGGCCGCGCGTTGATGCACGAAGTGCGTGCCCTCCCAAGTGTAATGATTCAGCGTATCAAGCCGCTGCTCCCAGGCACGCCAGTCGAACTTCTCGATCCAGTAGGCCACTAGCTGCTGCAACCAGTCCAACTCCGTACCCTGTCGCCAGTCGATGCCAGGAACCTGATCCGGCCATCGCGTACGGCGCAACCGCGCCCGCAGATCGTCGAGCGCTTCGTCTGGGACATGAATCCGAAATCGCTTCATCGGTACTCCGTAGGTACTGCTCCGCGACCGATCATAGGCGGGAGCCGAAAGTTCGTACATGCGGCCAGTAAGGCGTAAGGCAGATTCTGCGTGTTATTCTCAGGCACATGTGCTTTTCGAGGCGCGAATGATAATGCTCGATGCGCTGGATAAACGAATCCTTGAAATTCTCGTCGACGACGCGCGAATTTCACGGAAGGACTTGGCGAAACAAGTTCAGCTGTCTTCACCGAGGGTGTCTGAGCGGCTGCGCCGTCTCGAGGAGCGCTGAAACCATGGCCATAGTACGCCGGACCGCGATGTCCGCTGCGCATAGAACTTCTCGCTCGGAAGCCATCGGCGCGCGGTGGCGTTTTGCGATACTTGGGCTGATTGCTGCGGTTCCGCTCTGCGCGTTGCCATCCGCCGCCGCCCCGCTGATCTCTCCGGCGGCCGGTAGCGATGCCGTCTTGGCGCTGCGTTCGGAAGCCCAAGGAGAGCTGCGGCTGCAATACCGCGTCGAGCGGGAGACGCAAGCGGCGGAAATCGTCACGGTCGGCCTCGCGAAGGACTATCACTACAAGAATTCAGCGGTCGGTCTCTGGGTCTATGACTATCGCTTGCAGCGGATTTTTCGCGTGCAAGCGGAATCCCGGATGATCAACGATTCGCTCTATGCGGAGGTTTGGTATCGCCGGGCGGAGCTCGAGAACCGCGCGACGATCAACGCCGCCATGCAAGAGGCGGGCATCGACGCCTCCAAAGGGCTTGCGGCCAATACTCCGTTTTGGGCCGAGACTGAGCTCGGCCTCGTCAGCCCCAATTTTCCGCGTCCGGAGCTGCGTCGCGTCGAGTCCGAGGCGACGATTCGCTGGTCACTGGGGGCCGAGCAAGTGGTGGCCATCAAGTACCGAGAGGAGCCCGTGCCCGAGACGCTGCGCGCAGGACTGCGGCGCTGGTGGCCGACGCTGGTGCCCATCCATCCGCAGATCGCCGACGAGCTCGCGCGGAGCGGCCGCGTACCCGCGGAGCTCTGGCTCAAACAGATGGTCCATGGCGGTCAGTCCTTCGAGAGCGCGCACTGGACGCTCGTCCAAGCAGACTGGATCGCCGCGGCGAAGTACCCGCTACCCGCGGGTCTGTCGCCGGTTCCGACCGACTCGCGCGGCGCGTTTCCACAGATCTTCGCGACGCTGTCGAAGAACGTCGCCGAACGCAGCCTGCCGCAATCCGAGGAGGTCTATCGGGCGCGCACCGAATCGGCCATTGCGCATGGCGCCGGCCTCGAGGCCATGGCCTGGATCATCGAGTTGAAACTGGCCGCCGGCGCGCCAGCCGACTGCGCGGCGCCGTCGACCACGGATTCCTGCGCGCTCGCGGCGCGGGCGGGGCCGCTGGCCCGGTCCGATGCACGCACCGCCATCGCCTTCGCCGCGCACTCTCCCGACGCTGCGGATCGGTCGCAGTTCGATAGTTTGCCGAACGCGTATGTCCTGCGTTTGCTCTGGGCGACCCGACCGCCCGGAAAGGGCATCAGTCCCGCGGACTCGGAGCGCGACTTGCTGCTCGCCCTGCAGACGAGTCCGATCGCGAACTTCTGCAAAGACACCGGCGACTTCTACGCACGCTCGTGGCAACCGTTCGCCGCCTGGCAGGCCTGGGATCTCGGGCGCTTGATGGCCGGGCATCGCAAAGGCGATCTCTTGGATGACGTCGACACATTGGAAGCCGAACTCACTCGCAAGGAGCCGATCTTTTTCTGACTCGAGGGGCGGCGGCGTCTACGCCGCGGCGGCGAGGCGATTCGAGGCCGACTCGATCACGGTCACCAGTCGATCCAGCATCTGCTTGCGCGGCACTCCCGGTGCGATGGGTGCGAGAATTTCGACGACGATCCGACCCGGCGGCCGCAGGAACGTGCGCCGCGGCCAGAGCAAGCCGGAGTTCACGGCCACGGGCACGCAAGGCACGCCGAGTTGCTCGTACAGGTAGCTGATACCGGTCTTGTATTTCGGCTGCTGTCCCACCATCGTGCGTGTGCCCTCGGGGAAGATCACGACTTGCTTGGACTGATCGAGCGCGATGCGCGTTCCGGCAACCATGTCGTCGAGCGCGAGCTTGCCGGTGCCGCGCTTGACCGGCACGCAGCCGAGGCGCAGCAGCGACCAACCGAAGAAGGGGATCCAGCGTAATTCGCTCTTGAAGACGTAAACAGGGCGGTCGAAAATTGCAAACAGGGCGCAGGTATCCCAGACCGACTGGTGTTTCATCGCCAGTACGCAGCCGCCGCGCGGCAGATGTTCCCGTCCGCGAATCTCGTAGCTCACGCCACAGACGACCGCGTAAATCGCGAGCCACGCGCGCGACCAAGTGCGAGCGAACCCCGGCAAGCTGCGCGGGTAGACGATCGACAACAGCGCGGCAAACGGCGCGGAGACGGCGAACAAGCCGTAAAACAACACCGCAAACAAGACCGAGCGGAGGGCTAACACGCTTCGATGCTTCAAGATGTCGTTCGCTTGCCCTTAAGCCCGCTGCGACCCGAGGACGCTCGCGATCGCGACGAAATGACAGGCGACGCCGCCCAGTACGAACAGGTGCCAAATGACGTGCGCATACGGTTGCCGTTTCCACAGATAAAAAGGCACGCCGCCGGTATAGCAGAGGCCACCGGCGGCCACCCAGGCAAACTGTGCGTTGGTCAGGTTGTTCCACAATTGTTTGCAGGCGACGATGCCGATCCAGCCGATCACGACGTAGAGCACCGTGGAGAGCAGCGGTATGCGCAGCAATCCGCCCGACATCTTGGTGACCACGCCGAACACGGCCAGCGCCCAGACGATGCCAAACAGGGACCAACCGAGAGATCCACGCACGACGCCGATCGTGAACGGCGTGTAGGTACCGGCGATCAGCACGTAGATTGCCGAGTGATCGAGCCGGCGCAGGATCGCCTTGACACCGGGGCGCCGCGCCGCGTGATACAGCGTCGAGGTACCGAACATCATGAGTGCGCCGAGGCCGAAGGACATCGCGCCGATCACGCGCCACGCGCCACCCTGTTCGGTGGCCCGCAGCACCAGCCAGGGAATTCCGATCAGCATGGCCGCGACCCCGAGGGCCGCGGTCAAGGAATGCGCGATCTCTTCGCCGGGCGAGTAACTTTGTGCAGGGGCCATGATGTCGAGATTACCCGTCGCGCGCCGGCTTGGCGAATTCCGCGACAAGCCAACGCCGAAACGCGGCCAAGGGACGGGCCGACTCCGTGCCGCGCCGCCACACCAGCCAGTAGCCC
>Ga0116230_10003311_pt1 | contig 15739 bp, 16 predicted proteins | sample S1TSphfallax_3_FD_88678 | JGI IMG/M metagenome (GOLD analysis project Ga0116230, IMG submission 88678) | Host-associated microbial communities from peat moss isolated from Minnesota, USA - S1T2_Fd - Sphagnum fallax MG | ecosystem: Host-associated > Plants > Peat moss > Unclassified | place... | reverse complement strand
TGATTCAGCCGACGCCCGATGTCGCATCGCAAATGGCAAAGGATTTTGTGAGCGGTGTCGTCGCCACCGACGGGCGGATGATCAGCCTGATCTCCCTCGATGCAATTTTACCCAAGCAGGAAAACTTATTCGCAGCGTGAGCGAAATAAACGGCGCTATTTTGCTGGAACCTGGCAAAGCGAAGCGAATATGTGCTCTATCACCCGGTCGCGCCGGGCCGTCAGCTGTCTATCTAGCATGTTCCGCAAAAGTGTACGTGGTTTTGCGATGAGAACATGCTCTCATATATCGAGAGCGAATTTCTCATCGCTTGGGTGACTCCACCCAAGCGGAAAGCGCTCTAAGTAGGTATTTTCCGAAGGTTCCGCCGCGCCACGAGGGCCGGTAATTTAAGAACTTGATTTTCCAGCAACAATCGACGCACGGGATCAATTGAAGTGACCATTCGACATATTTGGTGCCGCTTGGGGCATCCCTCGGGAGCTCTCGGCCGTCTCCATGAATTCTGCCCGCTGTTTGAACGTGTGACCGGTGCTGACCACTGCCGCGCGCGCTGGCTCGACCGGTTTTAGCTGCTGGCACGCCTCTGAATGATATAAACTGATCATCCGGGCCGCCTCTGAGACCTCCGAGGGAAGTGCAACCTGCTCAATGGTCTTGGCTTGGCGGTGTTTGCTGAGTGGCTGGAGTGATATGAGATGAATACCATCCTTCCGGCACAGACCAGGCCCGATATAACGAGCTGCGACCGGGAGCCAATCCATATTCCAGGCGCCATCCTGCCTCATGGCGCGATGCTGGTTTTGGATGACGAAACGCTTGAGGTCATACAGGTCGCAGGTGATGTGACGGGTCTGCTGGGCGTACCGGCGGAAGAGCTGCTGAATCATCCGGCAGCCAGGGTTTTCCGGCCCGAGCAGATTGAAAATTTACGCGCGCTGAATGCTAATTTGACGCTCCTGAAACCACGGCACTTGCTGGACCCGCAAATGCGTGTCGCAGCCGATCGTCCGCTGGATGCTAGCCTTCACCGAAGTGATGGCGTGCTCATCTTGGAATTTGAAGCGGCGGATACCGGCGAGCGGTTCGCAGCCGATCCGCTTGCCGCTGTTCAGGAAATGATCGAAGGATTGGATCGGGCCGCGTCGCTCGTGTCCCTCTGCAAGATGGCGGCGGAACGGGTCCGCGATGTCGCCAGCTATGACAGGGTGCTTGTCTATCGCTTCATGCAGGATGAGTCCGGCTGGGTCATTGCAGAAAGTAAGCAAGAGGGTCTCGAACCGTTTCTTGATCTTCACTACCCCGCCGCCGATATCCCCAAACAGGCCCGCATGCTCTACATCAAGACGGGTTTGCGGCTGATCACGCAGGTCAACTATGAACCCGCGCGTCTCACGCCGGCGAATAACCCGCGCACCGGCAAACCGCTCGATATGAGCCAAGCGATTTTGCGCGACGTGTCGCCGATCCATCGGGAATACCTCCGGAACATGGGAATAGACGCCTCCATGTCCATTTCCATCGTCATCGGAGGCGAATTATGGGGGCTGATTGCTTGTCATCACTATACCGATCGGCGCTTGCCGCGGCATTTACGCGCCGTGTGTGAGTTATTCGGCTCGATGTTTTCCTATCAGCTCGAGGTTTTCGAAAAGAGAGAACAATTCAATGCGCGGCTGACGAGCCGCATGGTGCTTCAAAGCCTTATGTTGAATCTTGCCAGCGCGGATGATTACGCGCGCGGTCTCACCGAACAATCGCCCAATCTGCTCGATTATATTCATGGCGGCGATGCCTCAATCGACGGCCGCAAAAAAGGGGGTGTCGCCGTCAGCGTCAAAGGTGAACTGACGTTTCTAGGCACAACACCTAATAAACAACAGATACAAGGGCTTATCGATTGGTTGAACACACATATGCAGGACACAGAGGGTGTTTACGCGACCGATCGCTTAGGTGAATGCTGGGAACCGGCCAAAACATTCGCTGATGTCGCTTCCGGTCTTCTCGTGATTTCGGTCTCGCCCGATCCGTCGGATTTCATTATCTGGTTTCGCCCCGAGCTGCCGGGGACCACGGCATGGGCTGGCGAGCCTTGGAAAACGGTCATAGAAGGCCATGACGGCGACATCCTGACGCCGCGCAAATCATTCGAGATTTGGAAGGAGGAAGTGCGCGGCAGAGGGCTGCCTTGGACGCCCTCAGATCTCGATGCGGCGCGGGATCTGCGTTCATCGCTTCTCAACGTCGTGCTGCGGCGCATCACGGATGCCACTCGCGAGCGAAAGCTCGCCGCCGAACGCGATAAGCTTTTGATGGCGGAACTCGATCACCGTGTCAAAAACACCTTGGCGAATATCGAGGCGCTGGTCATACAAACGAGCCTCAAGGCGGGAACTTTGTCAGGTTTCGTCGAGGGGCTCGCAGCGCGCATTCAATCCATGTCAAAGGCTCATAGCCTGCTCTCTCAAAGCCGCTGGGAAGGCGTATCGATCCACAGTCTCTTAATGGAAGAACTGGACCCTTATAACCGGGAGCGTCCAGCGTTTGAAATTAACGGTCCGGATTTTGTTCTGACCTCCAAATCCGCGCTCGCTCTGTCTCTGGCGATCCACGAGCTTGCCACCAACGCCGTCAAATATGGTGCACTTTCCTGTGCCGAGGGCCGGGTATCCATACGCTGGACCCTCTCGGAAAATAGCGGCCTCAATCTGTCTTGGATTGAATCGGGAGGGCCTCCAGTCAGTGAACCCACGCATCGCGGCTTCGGCTCGACGCTGATTGAGCGGGCGCTCGCGATGGAAACCGACGGAAAATCGATCTTACACTACCTTCCTGGCGGCGTGGTCTGCGACGTGGAGCTGCCGCCCGCTTCTATGATGTCATTTGATAAGGCCTTAGCGGCTTCTAATCCGATGACTTCGTCGAAACACCAGGAAAAGCCCAGCCGGCCGGGCAACGCTGTACGCATCTTAGTGGTCGAAGACTCGTTCATGATCATCGGCGCGCTTGAGTTAACGTTCGGAAGCTTCGGATGGACGATGGTCGGCCCCGCGACGCGCGTTCCCAAGGCCTTGGATTTGGTCAAAACCGAGAGCTTCGACACTGTCCTGCTGGACGTCAATCTGGATGGAGAAATGTCTTGGGATGTCGCGGCGGCGCTAAAGGAACGCGGTATCCCATTTGTATTAAGTACAGGATATGAAATCAGCGCCTTGTTGCCCGATTTTCTTCGCGGAAATAAAATTGTTAGAAAACCATTTAAAGTCGATGAACTAGAACGAGCCATTTTAGATAGTATAAAATAGACGTTGGCTTGGGCGATGATTTAACAAAAAACAGATTGTGAAGGCGTTACGCCAGATTGCTTGGCCAAATGACCGCGAAGGCCTTGGAGCAGCTGCATCCCGAAAACATGATCAAATATCTGAAAAATCAATTCTACAAATATTTTCAAGGCAAATATTTGTAGAATTGGCAGGAGAGGAGGGACTCGAACCCACAACCCCCGGTTTTGGAGACCGGTACTCTAACCAAATTGAGCTACACTCCTACATACAGCAATATGTAGCCGCTTCGCATGCGAGGATGCAAGTGCTGAAAGCGATACCGCTAAAGATTTAAGCAGGCTCAACCCAGACAGCGGTGCCATAGGCCAAAACCTCGGTAATGCCGTCCATGATCTCGTTCGCGTCGTACCGCATGCAGACAATGGCATTGGCACCAGCTTGGCCCGCATGCGCGCACATATGGTCGAAAGCCTCCTGCCGCGCCGTTTCGGCCAGATAAACATAGGCGCCGATCTTGCCGCCAAATATCGCGCGGATACCGCCGATGAAATTGCCGATGACACTACGCGACCGCACGGTAATACCGCGCACCACACCAAGATGGCGGATGATGCGATAACCCGCGATATCGTTCGTCGTCGAGACCAGCATGGCTTTAGCTTAGCAGGAGCTAAAAAGGCTTTATCTACCGGGGTTTATTCGTCCACGGTCGTCATATTTCCCTCTTCATCATATTCGATAAAGGTGGTCACATCGTCCATCATAATCTCGGCGGATTTTAACAGGCCGCTCGGGTAATAATCATAATAGTGCGACAGTTCGATCGCGGCATAGACCATCTTTTCGAAGCCGACCATGCGATCGTCCTTGTCAAAATAGGCGATGATGAACGTGTTGCGGTTGCTCAAATCCTTCTCTTCGAGCGGATTGACCATTTTAACCGGCAGTTTAACGCCCGTATAAGAAACGAAGAAGCGGCTGCAGACCGCGTTTTCCGGCATTGTCAGCACGGCTGGCGTCTCTGTTTCCTCTGCCATTTCGACCACTCCCCCGGGACGTTTTTTTACGAAGCACGCATTTGACACCTGAATCGCTTGGCGGAAGCGAGACAGGTTGATTTTAAATTCCTAAGGCTCCCCGGCTCGCGTGGCAAGATGGAGCCGGCGTTTCTATCGCCAAGCTTTATATGGACGTGATATATAACGTCGTTGATCCCTTGCGATTTCGGAGACTTCCATGCGTTTAACGCGCATTGGCGTAATTGGCCTCTTTTCCTGCATCCTGCCGGGTGCCCTCATTGCGGGCGCCGGGTTGCCGCGGCGGCCCCCCGTCCGCCCCGCTCTGCCGATTGTTCAAACGGCCGCTGAAAGCGTCACAGATTTCCGTCTCGAAGGCTTGGTGATGACGCCCGCGACTTATAACCGGGCGGCACTGGCAGCGCTTCCTCAATCGAGTGTCACTGTGGGCAATACGACTTACAGCGGCGTGCCGCTCTGGACGCTTCTGAGCAAGGCGGGCATCATCACCCATCCCGAAATCAAGAATGATATTTTGCGCGAGATTGCGATCGCAACAGCCAGCGACGGCTATCAGGTCACGATCGCGCTCGGCGAGATTGACCCAGACTTCGGCAACCAGCCCTGCCTGATCGCGCTTCAGCAAAACGGCGCCGATTTTACATCTGGCGGTTTCGCGCGGCTGGTGCTTCCAAACGATGTCAAAAAAGGCCGCTGGGTCTATAATCTGGCTGAGCTGAAAGTTTCAGAGAGCCATTAGAGGCACCTCAGCTTTTCACACACGCGGCGCGAATTCGCCGGCGCGCAAATGACGCGCCATGCCGTCGAGCACGGCATTGATCATGCCTGCTTCTTCCAACCCGAAAAACGCTCCCGCTACATCGACATATTCTTTGATCACGACGCGGGCTGGAACATCGGTGCGCTTCTTCAATTCATAGGCACCCGCGCGCAAAATCGCCCGCAACACCGAATCCACCCGGGCCAAGGGCCAGCCTTCGACCAAAGTTTTGTCGATCAGCCGGTCGAGCGCGCCTTGATCGTCGAGCACACCCGACAAAATATCGCGGAAGAAAGCGAGTTCCGCATCGTTATAACGCTCGCCTTCGATCTCATTGCCGATCCAGAAGGCCTCAAACTCAGCAAAGATCTCGTTTAAGCCTTTCTCCGTGACCTCCATTTCATAGAGGGCTTGAACAGCTGCGAGCCGCGCGGCGGAGCGTTCCATCGCTTTTGCCATCAGACTGCCCCTGCGTTGCGCTTGAGGCGATAAAGCGCCAGCGCCGCGCGCGCCGCGTCACCGCCTTTGTCGCCTTGCTCAGGGTCCGCGCGGACAAGCGCTTGCGCTTCATTTTCAACGGTCAGAATGCCATTTCCGAAAGCAAGTTTCCGTGTGACCGCGAGATCTGTCAACGCACGCGCGCTTTCATTCGAGACGATTTCAAAATGATAGGTCTCGCCCCGGATCACGCAGCCTAGCGCGATCGCACCGTGATAGGGCGTATCCGTCGCGCTTGCCTGATCGAACAGAGCCGCCAGAGCAATTGGAATTTCGAGCGCGCCTGGCACGCTCGCGACATCGAACCGCGCTTCGGCCTTTGCGAACGCACGCTTTGCGCCGTCGAGCAGCATAGCGCCAATATGATCGTAGAACCGCGCCTCGACGATGAGGAAGCGGGCGCCTGCGACGCCTTCATCTTCTGAGGCGGGTGATCGGCTCGGTCCGGCCATTCAAAACTCTGGAAAAAAGAAACTGGCTCAAAGCGAGTAATCGGGCTTTGACAGCGGGATTGTGAGTAACAAGCGCCGCTTGACCGCGCAAGCCAGATAGCCGCGTCAATCCGCCCGAGCCGTCGCCAGCGCTTACGCCGTTCATCAATTTCGCGGTAAAGCCCCCTCCCGCCGTGCTTAAAAATAATCTATGACCTGCGGCATGGCCTCGACGGCAACCGCCACCGCATGAGGCAAGCTAAAAGCTGACATACTTAAGGAGATGAGACAAAATCTCCTTGTCATCGAGGACACTGAGAAATGGCAACCGACTACGCATTCATCCGTGCCTATCACAAATATCTAGGTTCGAGAGAGCCAGTTCTGGACAATGCCGTCCGCCAAGCACGCCGCGAATATGCTCTGCCGGATGCGATGAAATATGACGAAGAAGCCAAACGCTGGACGCTCTTTTCCGAGATCGAAGCTTTGGCTGAGGCTGGCGATCAGGAAAAAGCAGATTTCGTGAAGCGAATACGCGAGATCATGAGATAGACGCGCAGTATTTTCCGCGACGCATCTTGAACGAAAAAGCGTTGTTCTTACCTCGGTCCCAGAGGTAATCATGCGCTTCTCCAATCACGCGCATTCAGGAGAGATCTTCATGAACGCTCAAACGGAACCCAAAGGGCAACCCCGCGGAAATCCGCCGCTCGCCGCTTTCGACGCAGAGATCTCGGAACTCTGCCGGGAAGAGAAATATCGCGAGCTGGCTGAAAGCTTTTCAAGCTTCGTGAAGACCCATACGGGAACGGACTATCTTGCGTTTGAGCCGATCCCAGCCAAGGTCAGCGATTACATTATTAAGAAAACACAAGCGCCTTCCGCCTTTATAACCATGACATTGCGGAAACCGACCTGGGTAACGCAACTCAGCAAATCTCTCAGCGACCCTTCGGCCTTCCAGGCTTTTGTTCAATCGCTTGAAGCTGAGGTGCTGGAAATCGCAAAACAAGCGAAGAAGCTCAGCTGAATCCGCTGATCTCGTGTGAGCAAATCAGGCTTTATCCGCCCCGGCGAGGCGCGCCGCGTAGCGCGCCATCAGATCGATTTCGAGATTGATTTTGTCACCGGCTTGGCGTTCATCCCAAGTCGTGACGGCCAATGTATGCGGGATCATCAGCACTGAAAAGACATCGCCTTCCACCTCATTGACGGTCAGCGATGTTCCATCGAGCGAGACAGAGCCTTTTTCGGCGATGAAACGCGCCAGCTCGTGCGGGACGCGGATCGAAAAGCGCTTCATGCCGTCGAAGGCGTCGATCGCCAAGATTTCAGCCATAGCATCAATGTGACCCGTGACCAGATGGCCGCCAAGCTCATCACCGATTTTCAGGGACCGTTCGAGATTAACGCGTGTCCCAGCGCGCCAGGCAGAGGCTGTCGTACGGGCCAGCGTCTCCGCCGCGACATCCACTTCGAACCAGGTTTTATCGCCGCTGGTGCCAATAGCTACGGCGGTCAGGCATGGCCCCCCGCATGCGATGGATGCGCCTAGGGCAATGCCTTCAGCTGGATAAGAACAAAGGATGCGGACGCGGTTCAAATCGCCGCGCGGCTCAATGCTTGCGACTTCACCCACATCTGTGACGAGACCCGTGAACATCAAAGCGTCCTTTCGTAACGGATGAGCTGATCCGCGCCCAAAACTTTGCTGCCGGCAAGCCGGTAGACCGTCTCGCCGGATAATTTGAGCCGCGCGTTTGCGTCAAGCGATAAGAGCCCGGCATGCCCCAGACGCGTCTGGCTGGTGAGAAGGATCACCTCATCGGCCAAATCCGCCGCGATCAAAGCCGCACCGAGACGCGGCCCGCCTTCACAAAAGACACGCGTGATGCCGCGCGCGGCAAGCAAAGCCAGCGCCGCATTGAGATCGGTATGGCCCGCTGCATCGCAAGGCACGGTGACAACTTCAATATGATTTGCCGCGAGAGCGTCACGCGCTTCTTGAGACGCCCCCTCCCCTGCGATCACAAGAGTGGGCACGGCCGCAGCTGTCGCGGCGAGCTGTGACGCGGGCGAAAGCCGCAGCTTCGTATCGAGCACGATACGCAAGGGATTGCGGCCCTCAAGCCCAGGCAGACGCACGGTCAGCAAAGGATCATCAGCAAGCGCGGTGCCGCTGCCAATCAGGATCGCATCATGCGCCGCACGCAGCATATGGACAAAGCCATTAGCCGGTTCACCCGTGATCGCGAGCCTTGGCTCGCCTTCAGCGCCAGCGGCAAAACCGTCCGCTGTTTCGGCGAGCTTCAACGTGATCATCGGGCGGCCCGCCGTGACGCAGAGGATATGCCCGAGATGAAGCCGCCGCGCCTCCTCTTCATGAAACCCAGTCACGACATCGATACCGGCTGCCCGCAGGCGGCGATAACCTTCGCCTGACACTTTCGGATTGGGATCTTCGAGCGCGGAGACAACACGTGTGATGCCAGCTGCGATGATCGCATCCGTGCAAGGCGGGGTCTTTCCATGGTGGTTGCACGGCTCAAGGCTGACATAGAGTGTTGCGCCGCGCGCCAAGGCGCCTGCTTGCTGGAGCGCCAGCACCTCGCCATGCGGCCGGCCGCCCTGCCCCGTCACGCCCCGCCCTACGATGAGCCTATCCTTGACGACCAGTGCGCCAACTGACGGATTGGGCGCCGTGAGACCAAGGTTGCGGCGGCTGAACGCCAATGCCGCCGCCATAAGCCGCGCGTCATCTTCTGCTTGAGTCATGCGGGCCTAAGCCCGTGTAGGTGAACGGCTTTTCATCGTCCGTTCGTCCAATTCCGCTGGCGCCGGATCGCTTGCCAATTCATCGATCAATGTATTGAAATCGCGAGCCTCGCGGAAATTGCGATAGACCGAGGCGAAACGCACGTAAGCAACGCTATCGAGCGAGCGCAGGCCTTCCATCACGAGCTCGCCGATCTTATCGCTCGGAATATCGCTTTCGCCTTGGCTTTCAAGCTGCCGCACAACGCCATTAATCATGCGTTCGACACGATCGCTTTCGACCGGCCTCTTGCGCAGAGCCACCTCGACCGAGCGCATCAGTTTGTCACGATCGAAGGGAACACGGCGGCCGGACTTCTTGAAGACCATCAATTCGCGCAATTGAACGCGCTCGAAAGTCGTGAACCTGCCGCCGCAATCAGGACAGACCCGCCGCCGGCGAATGGAAGACGCGTCTTCTGTCGGCCGCGAGTCTTTCACTTGCGTTTCGAGACTGCCGCAATAAGGGCACCGCATGAAAGTCCTGACTTGAATCTAAGCGAGCAACCCGCTCAGTAGATCGGGAAACGCTGCGTCAGCGAGGCGACATCTTCACGGATCTTGGCCTCGACAGCGCCATTGTTTTCCTCGCCGTTCTTGGCAAGGCCTTCAAGCGTTTCGACGATCAATTCGCCAACCTTTTTGAACTCCGCGATACCGAAACCGCGCGAGGTCGCGGCCGGTGCGCCGAGCCGGATACCCGAGGTAACCATCGGGCTCGCAGTATCGAAAGGAACGCCATTCTTATTGCACGTGATATGCGCGCGGCCGAGTGAGGCTTCCGCCGCTTTGCCAGTCAGCCCCTTTGGACGCAGATCGACCAGCATCAGATGATTGTCGGTGCCTTTCGAGGCGAGCTCAAAGCCGCCTTCGAGGATAGACCCCGCCAGCGCCTTCGCGTTTTCGACGATCTGCCGGGCGTAAATTTTAAAGCTCGGCTGCAAAGCCTCGCCGAAGGCGACGGCCTTACCGGCGATGACATGCATCAGCGGCCCGCCCTGCAAGCCGGGGAACACGGCCGAGTTGAACTTCTTTGCAAGATCGGCGTCATTTGTGAGGATCAAGCCGCCACGCGGGCCGCGCAACGTCTTATGCGTGGTCGTTGTGACGACATGCGCATGCGGAAGCGGAGATGGATGCACGCCGCCCGCCACCAGACCAGCGAAATGGGCCATATCGACCAGGAAGAAAGCGCCGATCGAATCTGCGATCGCGCGAAACCTTGCGAAGTCCCAGAAGCGCGGATAGGCGGAGCCGCCTGCGATGATCAGCTTCGGCTTATGTTCTTTGGCCAGAGATTCGACGGCATCCATATCGATCAAGTGATCGTCTCGACGGACACCATAAGAAATCGGCTTGAACCATTTGCCCGACACATTCACCGGAGAGCCGTGGGTCAAATGACCGCCAGCCGCCAGGTCGAGACCCATAAAGGTGTCGCCCGGCTGAAGCAGCGCGAGAAACACGGCCTGGTTGGCCTGGCTGCCAGAATTCGGCTGCACATTGGCAAATTTGCAGTCGAACAGGCGGCAAACGCGTTCGATCGCCAAATTCTCTGCGATATCGACAAATTGGCAGCCGCCATAATAACGCCGCCCAGGATAGCCCTCGGCGTATTTGTTCGTCAGAACCGAGCCTTGGGCTTCGAGCACCGCGCGAGAAACAATGTTTTCAGAGGCGATGAGCTCGATTTCATCGCGCTGCCGGCCAAGCTCCTTGGCGACCGCGGCGGCGACCTCAGGATCTGCTTCAGCGAGACTGGCAGCGAAAAAGGAATTCGATGCGGGCCTGTTTTCGGCAGCGGACTGGGTCATGAAGGGAAACTCCTCGGAACGGATGGCAGGTGTAAGGATGGCTCGCTAAGCCTTTGCTTCTTCGCGGGATTTGGCATGAAAAGTCAGAGACTTTCCGGCCGCTTCCGAAGAAGCACTATTTTAGCGCGAATCCGTACTAAAAGACAGTTGACTTTGCCCATACCACGCTTGTTCCAGCACGGAAAGGCGGCATTGGAGCGTTTCGATGGTATTGATTATGCCTAAGGCGGCTAGCTTTGCCTCCGCCGGTGGCAATGAGGTGTATAGCACCCGCCGAAAGACCGCGGGGCTCTGCCAATAGGCAGATCCCTCAGGCAAAGACGACGTTCGCGCTTATTGTTCGTCGCGCATCGGCTCCAACGCAGGTTCGCCGCCGCTTCGGGCACTCGGCCCGTTATTAACGGCCTCCTGCTGAACGGGCGGCACCAGCGCCTGTGCGACACCGGTTCCAGCACCAAACCCGTCGCGCTGATAAATATCGTCTCGGAATTGTACCGTGCCGTCTGGCGTGGCCCAAGCCGTTATATAAACCCAGTAAACAGGCACAGGCGTCGCCAATTTCGCATCGACACGGTCGCCCGAGCGGATCACTTCGTCAATATGCGCACGATCCCATCCTGGCGTATCCTTGAGGAGCCAAGTCACATAATCACGGACATTCTGGACGCGAATGCAACCCGACGAAATGAAACGGAAATCGTCGCCAAATACGCCGCGTTCGGGCGTATCGTGCATGTAGACGCCATAAGGATTGTTGATATTGATGCGCACGACGCCCAGCGCATTGACGTCGCCGCCGGTATCCTGCCGGAAGCGGTAATTGACGGCGTCCATCGAGTTCCAATTGACCGAGTTCGGAGGAACCTCGACGTTTTCTTTATTGAAGACGCGGATCTTATGCTCGGTCAGATAATTTGGATTGGCCTGCATCCTTGGGATCAGATCCTTGCGGATGATTGAGACCGGCACCGTCCAAAACGGATTGAAATTAATGTCGATCGCCTTGGTCATCATGACCGGCGACTGGCGGTCGATCTTTCCCACTCCGGCGATGTGATGTGTCGCAACCACACCATTTTCGACAGTTTCGACGGCAGCGGCTGGAATATTCGCCATGACGAAGCGTTCGCCGAGATTGCCGGAATAAGAGCGCAGCCGCACGAGGTTGATTTCAAGCTGTTGGAGCCGCACATCGGCGGTGATGTTCAAAGCTGCGAACGTATCTTGCGACACGATTCCGTTCTCGTTGATACCGTGGCGGGCTTGAAAATGCCGGACACCGGCATCGACATAAGAATCGAAGATCGGCGAATTGCCAGCGGAGGGATCGAGATCGCCTGACACGATCAGGCGTTTCCGGAGAGCCACAACGGCTGGACCGCTGGCTCCAAGCTTGAGCGTATGCGCAGCCGGGACCATCCCCCAGCCCCCGCTGGCAACGATCTGTTTATAATGTTCGATCGCTTGTTCCGTCGCTTCCAAAGTTTGCGGGGACAGAACCGGCGTATTCGAACGTGTTACCGCGAGATGCGCATCGGTATCATAGTGCTGCGCCCATTCGGCTTGTGAATCAAAATGCTGCGCCAAAGCGCCTGTCGAAGAGCCCAAAACTCCAAAGGCTACGGAAAAGCCGGCCCATGCTAAGCCATTTGCCTTGAAGGACGAATGTAAAGGTCTTGCCACCTTGAAGCTCCAAATCCTGACCGGACAGCGCAACAACTTTGGGCCGCGGTGCCCTAGCGATTTCCCGGAAGCGCTGCCATTCACCCGCATAATGCTTCGCGGAGAAAACAGCCAGCCTCAACTAAGCATCGTCGAGAGTTAACAAGGCGGAAATAGCACGGCGAATTTGTGGCGTCAGGTTCAGGTTATGAATTCTAAGGCGAGAGATAGGTACTTATGGATCAAAATACCGCAGTTGTGATCCCTCCCGGCCAATCCTCCAACATACTGCCGGATCATCCTCATTTAGGCGATTTTGTTCGAATCAAAGCCGGTAACGAATCTGATCGGTCCAGAAGCGTTCAAGACGCACCAAAGACTGGTTGAGCTTGGCAAATTCATCCGGCGAAATGCCGCCGATTTGCTCGACCGTGGTTGCGTGTTTATCGTAAAGCATAGCCACGATATTGTGGACGTCCCTGCCCTTGTCGGTCAGGCTAATGCGGACCGAGCGGCGATCCAAGCGCGAACGGGAATGGTGGAGAAAACCCATCTCCACGAGCTTCTTGACGTTATAAGAAACATTCGAGCCGAGATAATAGCCGCGCGTGCGCAGCTCTCCAGCGGTCAGCTCCTTGTCTCCGATGTTATAAAGGAGCAAAGCCTGCACCGAATTGATGTCGCTGCGGCCGCGCCGGTCGAATTCATCTTTAATGACGTCCAGCAGACGCCGGTGAAGACGCTCAACCAGCGTCAAGGCTTCGAGATAGACGGGGCGAACTTCACCAATGCGTTCCGCGCGAACCTGCGAGGCATCAACTTTAAGAGCATTATTCATTGACCCAACCCTCACTCTTGCGTCGCCGATCCATTTGTCCGGCCTTTAATGATGACAGCTATAAGGTAAGGGGAATGAAGACGAGTTTAAGTAACAACCTGAATCATAAGTTTATATTTTTAAGTGAATCAGAGGTGAATTCAAAGGTTTCTTTACGATGAACATCCGTTAAATTCTAATATATCCATTTTTAATCATGACGAATGAGGATAAGTAAAAAAAGTAATAACCTTTAAAGCATCATCAAAGCCCTGGTAAAGGACGTCTAAACTGTCCGGTTGAGTGCCCGGCTTTCCAAGTCAGCACAAAATAGATCGAAATAAGAATAAAATCCGACACGGCAATGAGTTGTTCAGCCGCGAAGAAATGCTGGATCGCGACAGCGACGAAAATTTGAGATACCGCCGCCAGAAGCCAAAGAACGCCTCCCCAAGGAGTCGCAAGCCACAGGCCCACGGCGGCGACGAGATCGAGCACCCCGAAAAAAATGACAGCTGCCGTCACGCTTGGAGATGTAGAATCGAACAAGGGGGTCGCAGCGGTCAAGACTTTGATCCATTGGTTGAGGCCCTGAACGATCCACAGCCCCGCTAAGAGGCGCATGAAAACAACCAGCACAAATCCCCATCGCATGGCTTCACGCTCAGCATGGCCCTTCTCACCAATGCGAATGGCTGCGCCGAATTCCCCCGCGCCTTCTGGACGTCCGAACGAATGCGGGGCGTTCATGAATAGAGCATTTGAAGTATCATGCGGCACAATCTGCGGCGCTCAGGCCTTAATGTCCAGTTCGCCCTCGGACATCGGCGAGAAATAAGGGTCGATATCAGTGCCTTTGACGGCATCGATTTCCGCCGGCGTCCATTTCGGCTGATGATCCTTGTCAATGATCGCCGCGCGGACGCCTTCATAGAAGTCAGCGCTCTTCATCAAGTGAGTCATGAGGCGGTATTCGAGCTTGATGACTTCATCCTGATCCAGCTTGGGACCGATCTGCATCAGCCGCAAAGCAATGGCTAGAGCCGTCGGGGAATTGCGCGCAATCGCGTCATAAGTCTGCGTGGCGAAGTCCATGCCCGCATAACCTGCTTCATCAATTTCTCCGAGGATCGCATCGACCGTCAACGGCGCGAAGCAGAGGTTGATGAAATTGGCATATTCCAAAATCTTCGACGTCGGCGGCGGATCTGCCCGCAAAGCCGCGATGGCAGCGTCAGGTGTTTCTCCATCGATCAGCTTCTGCGTCAGCTCGGCAAATTTCGCAGATGGCAGGTAAGCATGGACGAGTCCAATCCCGACGGCATCGGCTGGGTTTGCCCGCGCCGCGGTCAGCGCCAAGTAAGTTCCTGCATTTCCTGGGAGGCGCGACAGAAAATAAGTGGCGCCGACATCTGGGAAGAGACCAATGGCCACCTCCGGCATGGCAAAACTGAACTTGTCGCCCGCGACACGGTGTGAGCAGTGCATCGCGAGACCCGCGCCGCCGCCCATGACAATACCGTCGATCAAGGCGACGATCGGCTTTGGATAAAGCCGCAGGCGCCGGTTGAGAAGATATTCCTCGCGATAGAAAGTGAGCTGCTCTTCATATTGCCCGGCCTTGCCAAGCTCATAGAGGCGCTTGATGTCGCCGCCTGCGCAAAAGGCTTTGTCACCCGCTCCGCGAAGCACGATATGTTTAACGGCGGGATCCTTTTCCCAGTCGGTCAATGCCGCGTCGATGGCACGGGTCATCCCATTATTGACCGCGTTCAAAGCCTGGGGCCGATTGAGCGTGAGCAAGCCGCACGCGCCTTGCTTTTCTGTGAGAAGATCTAAATCGGTCATCGCGCCTTACGTCTTTGAATAAGCGTTTGGCCCGGGCCCGCCAGAAGAGGCCGCCAGGAGGAGACCGCTTGCAGCGCCAAACCAACGCGGTTGGGCTTAGACCGATGCGCCGCCTTGCGTCAACGCGGCTGAATGGCTGCCCGGCCCAGGTAAACCACTTAAACTCACATCCTATTTCATTTTTTTCGGGCCGGCATGCTAGATAAATCTGGATAATCGGGAGAATCCTATGGCCACACCCTTGCGTCCAAAGGGCGATCTGACGCCGCTCGCTGAAGCGAAAGCAGGCTATGAACCGCTGGGCCTGACACATCGGCTGCGCCGCAACCGTAAGGCCGAATGGGCGCGCAAGCTCGTCCGGGAAAATGTGCTGACGGCGGGCGATCTCATCTGGCCGATCTTCATCATCGAGGGCAAAGGCAAGCGCGAACCCATTTCGTCCATGCCTTTGGTCGAGCGGCTCAGCCTCGATGAGGCGGTCCGCGCCGCGGCCGAGGCGGCCGAACTCGGCATCCCTGCCATTGCGCTTTTTCCTTACACTGACCCTGGCTTGCGCGACCCGCGCGGCACGGAAGCACTCAATCCGCAAAATCTCGTCTGCCGGGCCTGCGCCGCGATCAAAAAAGAAATCCCCGATATCGGTCTCATCACCGATATCGCGCTCGATCCTTATACAAGTCACGGCCATGACGGCGTGATGCAAGGCGATAAGATCGTAAATGATGAAACCGTCGCGATCCTCGTCGCGCAGGCCTTGAATCAAGC
>Ga0116230_10003309_pt1 | contig 15742 bp, 13 predicted proteins | sample S1TSphfallax_3_FD_88678 | JGI IMG/M metagenome (GOLD analysis project Ga0116230, IMG submission 88678) | Host-associated microbial communities from peat moss isolated from Minnesota, USA - S1T2_Fd - Sphagnum fallax MG | ecosystem: Host-associated > Plants > Peat moss > Unclassified | place... | reverse complement strand
CCCACGGGGGACTTCACAGTGGCCTTCGGCCACGGGCACCCACTAGTTTATATATAAGATTCATTTCCATTTAGGGTTTCCATATTTTGTCAAGTGACATCTAGGCATGTTTTGCACTAGTAACCTCATATAATACGGCATGTTTTGCACTTGTAACCTCACATAACATGCCACGTAATATGTTACATACCTTTTTGTGCCCATAGTGTGCTCATAACGTGCATAACATGGACTCAAAACATGCGTATCAACTGCATTCATTTCCTTTTGGCTTGTTGAATGTTTTCAGGAGATTAGAGCTGCTTCAAAGAAGATCTTTTGGGAGTTGTGTTTCACAAGGATAACATCAAATGATGCTCAAGAAAATTAGTAGGCTCCTCTGAAAAAAATTTGAATGAACTGAGAGGAGTTGGGCACTCTTGAAAAGAGTCTCTGCTATTTTTGCAAAAACTCAATTGTGACCTATGCTTTCAAAAATTACTTGCCCAGTTTGTGAGCTGCTGTGTTGGACCCCAACTATCTTCATTAGCTCCAAATTGTGCATGGGTGTAGATGGAATAGACGATGATCTTACCAAAATTGTCTGGACTTGTTTGTCTTTGTTGGTTCATTGTGGAGCATTGTTTAAGGTTTGGAGTTTTTCCAATTGTCATGAAAACATACCAGGACCAAGGTTGATATCCACTGGTATCAACTTTTTGAAAAAAAAGATTGATACCAGATTCATACTCAGTCTCAACACCGAGTGATTGTTTTCTGCGGATTTGCACCAGGATTTTACTCTAGAGTACGGAGTTAGAGGCTTTTGCAGAAGAGGTCACTGCTGGAGCTTTACATCAAGCCAAATTTTGAGAAAATTGGTGCGGATTGTGACCAGACATTTGGAAGTTTCCCTCTCTCGGTCCGAGCTTCCGAAGTTGTGCAATTTGAGGTGGATTGTGAGTGACCGCAAATTCGAAGTTATTTGGAGGTTCTCGAAAATTCTATTGGTCTCTCAGTCGGGAGTTGCAGCAGCTTGATGCGGATTGTGAGCAACAAAATTTGAAGTTGTTTGAAGGTTTTGGGAAACTCTCGGTCTTTTCGAAAGGTAATGCTTTTCGCTCTGCCTGGCTTCATTTTCCTCTTATTCTTTTGTTGAAGAATTCTAAAGAATCCTAAATGCATACGTTGAGGATGATCGGGAGAAATTGCGTAGAAGGAGGTAGGAGTATGCAATTTTGCGTCAAGAGAGCAGGTTTCGTTTTCTCGCGTGTCTTGTTTCGCAATCCGTTTGTTAATTTTAATTTGGAAGGTACTGTTTTTTTCTCTGCGTTTCTTAATTTTATTTTGATTTTTCGACTTTTGAGTTTTTTGGTGAAGAATCGGAAATGCTTTTGTTGAGGATGATCGGGAGAAATGGCGTAGGAGGAGGTACGAGCATGCATTTTGCGCGAAGAGAGGTGGAACCGTTTTCTTGTGTGTCTTGTTTCGTAATCGGTTTGTTGACGTCAATTTGGAAGGTAATGTTCTCTCTGCACTTCTTCATTTATATTTATATTTATTATTTTTTGAAAGAATTTTGAAGAATCTGAAATGCATTTGTTGAGGATGATCAGGAGAAATGGCGTAGGAAGCAGGTACGACTATTCAATTTTGCGCAATAAGAGGAGGAATTGTTTTCTTGCGTGCTGTGTTTGGTAATCGGTTAGTTGACGGGCAATGTTGTAGCATCCAGGAGATGAAATACAGGGAAGAAGAGTTCAGCAAAGGAGGATGCCGAAGAGACTTGCTGAATGTAGCACCGACGTGAGGGCCTGGGAGAAGAAGTAGGCTACGGAAAAGATATGAGCAGTGAGATGAAATTTGGAGAAAATAAAAGAGGGAATGAGATTGCAGCATCAATTGAGAGGTTTTTTCCTTCCTCATGTCAGTGCTTGCACATGAGTAGAGAAGAGAGAATTGGTTGTGTTGTGGCTACAAGGGAACTTTTCCCTTCGAGGAAATCCTTTTTCCTTCTGAAAGGGAGAACTTAGTCATTCCTTGCTTTGATGAGGTGAACGTGGTAAAACCTCTGCCAGGAATCAGGAGAAAAAAAGCATGAGAAAAGCTAGACGAAAAAAAGTTGTAGGGCACTTCAACACCCTGAAGAGAGACTGTTTTCTCCATTTGAGAGTTAGCAAATTGGCTGTGAAGGATTCTGGCTTTGGATTTTCTCATTGAACAAGAAGTTGTTCACAATAGGAGGACCAGGACTGGGCATTTGGCATCTTTCCATCACAGACAGCTTGGAGATTCTTCAGTCTGCCAGTGTTCAGTTTGCTGGAAGAAGCAATTCTTCACCACATTAGAGGAGTCCGACAGCTGCAGAATTATCCTCTGAGTGCTCCCTATCAGAGCTCACATATAATTCCAAACCCTAGGAAGGTTATCATGATCTGTTGCATTGTTATGAAATATTTACTGGAAAGCTAAAAAATATTGATTCAGCAATCTTTATCTTTGTACTGCATGTGAGAAGTCCTTTGATATGTGGAAATAATTTGTGTTCGTCATGGTGTGTTTGCTGCTAGCTGATTCTGCAGAGTATGTGGAATGTTACACCTTAGACAAGGATGCTGGGCAAGCTTCTGCAAAGCTATACACCATGCAACTTGCTTTAGCAGATGAATTAGTGTCAATTCCAGTCAATTCTTGTTTTCTTCATCAGATCCTTCTCCAAGGGGGTTTGTTTGGAGTATTGGTGTCAGCCTTCTGTTGGGATGTATGGAGCTGGAGGTGTTGCAGCAGGTCTTCACCTTTGTGACTCTGCTTGCTTCTTCTCTTCATTAGTACATGAACTACACTGATTAGATATGGAAGGAGCTCCAATGCATGCTATTCTGGTGATGGCAGGTATGTGACATTGTGATCCAAGACCAGAGAGTCAAGAAAGGCAGTGAAGTGCAGTTGTAACCCTTTGAGAATCAACACAACACCACTTTCCTTCAAACTGTTGTTGTTGAGATTTCTCTGCAATCTCATAGATTTATATATGTAGCATCATTCTTTGTCACCTTTTTCTTGGACTTATTGTTTTATTTTGTGATGCAGCCAGAAGCGGAGGTCAGGGACATGACCAAGGAAGAATTTACAAGATGGCTGCTTTATCTTGGCAAGTCTGCATTCATGCTATATTTCTGTTCTTTTATTCTATTGGTGGTTTTAATGGAAAGTACACCATGTTCCTTCTGCTCTGCTCAGTCATGGTGGCTATTCAGACTTTTGGTTCCAAAAGGTCTCCAGTACAACCTTGCTTGTCACTGTCATAAAGTATGTATGATCAACTTGTCATGCATGTAGAGATCAGTGGATCCCCTTTCCAGTGAGAAAGTTTTCACCATTGACCTCTGAATAATTAATTGCATGTGATGTGAAATTAATTGCACAAGACTTAGTGCCTGAAATAGAATGATGCCATGTGTGCTGACAATTATAAACTCTCTTGAGTGTTCTGCAAGTTCTCCCAAGGAAAAGTCTTGTCACTTTTTTTTGTTTGCTGGAAATTTCTTTCTTTTTGGCCTGTCTTCTGCACATGCTAAGACTTCATCTATGCTATGACTTCCAGCTTGCTATGGGTCTCAGTAACAGAAATTTTGAACATGGTAACCTTCATTGGGGGCTGGTCAAGTCTGTAGGGAGTCTAACCATTTGGCTGAAATTAAGCTGGAGGTGGTTGAATTACTTGGAGCTTCACTGACCATCATCTAAGGTCCCTTTTGCTCCTCTTGGTGTTTCCAGATGCTTGGGGTCATTGTACCTCTTTTTCTTTCATTGCTTTCTGTCTGTAGGTTGTTGTAAAGACCCTTAGCTGTCATTATATTTGTATTGGTTGGCTTTAAGTTATGTATAGTTATATCTGTGTTCTAGTTCCTACCTGAACTAACCTTTCTTGCACAGGGAACTTTGAATCGAGTTCCTGATAGGATGTGTGAGTCCCCATTCTTTCAGTCATTTGTTCGTTCAGAGGTCAGCCTTAATTTCACATATGTTTTCAGTGGAAGGATAACGACAAAATCAGTAGTCTATGGAGTCTTTCCATAGCTTCAAGGTAGCTAAACCTTTGGATTTATCTTCTCAGCTGGATTACCTGGTAGATCAATTGTTCATCACATATGGCTTTCAGTCTTGGAGTAGTCAATTGGTATCCCAGTGGGTACTAATTCTGCTGTCTTTTTGGCTAAATTCTACTTCTCACAGCTGAGTTTGATTTTGGATAATCTTATAAGTCTAATTCTTGTCCAGTTTTCCTTTCCAAGTTATCCTTAGTAAAAAGGTTTGCAGATGATTTGCTAATTTGTGGTATCCCTGATTTCTTCGTGTTCATGTATCTAGAGGAGATTTTGTTTTTTGCAGTGGTATATAGTCTGTCATTTGATGACATTCATTGTACTGATAATGGCTTCTCTTGCAATTAGCAATATCCAAAGATCGAAAAGGTTGAAACAATGACATCTTTCATAGGCATTCTCAGCAAGACTATTGACAAGTATTTACATGTTATGTTCATTCCAATATATTCTGCTAAGATTTATAGGCAATAGTCATATTTCTAGGTCCGTGAGGCTTTGAAACTCAAAATAGTCCTTCATAGCTCAAATGGCAATCTTAATCAGCCTTTGAAAGAGAAGTTTTCTTCAAAGTTCTACTGTATCAAACAAGAGGGTTGCTCTCACAAAGAAAGACTTCTGTCTGGTGTTTCTGCCTTTGGGATAAATTATTGTTTCAAGGGTTTCTTAATCCTAGGTTGGGAGGTTTTCAAAGTCCAGTTTATCCTCAAAAGATCATACTATCAAGGTTCGCTGCATTGTTTTGCTGATTTTTTCTTCCTCTTTTCACATCTGGTGTTTTTTCTTTTCTTCTTCCTCTTTTCATGTTCCTCTTTCTTCTTGGCTTCCTTGGTCTTCTCCTTTTACGTTTTTCTTTGAGCTAGCCATAGGCAGCATCATGGTATGGCTCTGTCATCCTGTGACTGCTGGTCTTGTGACAGAAACTCTGTATGTTGGTTATGTATGACATTGGATTCCACCCACTTTCAGGAACTCATGAAGTTGGGAATGTTACTGTAGCTGGTTACTACCATACTTCTTGATGTTGAAGGTCTGTGAACATTTGTGTGACTGTTGCTATTGTTCAAACTGCTCCTCGATTTTCTTTTTGTTTTGTCTTTCTTTCAGTTTGGTTGCCTGTTTGCTGATAAGTTTTCAGATCTGAAATCTCTCATTGAGAAATTCTGAATACTTATAGAAGATATTTCTCGCCTCTTACTTTGCTTGGAGCTAGTGCTATCAGGAGAGGAGAGGGGTTTTTCCATTTTTGCAGGGGGTGTCATTTGGTCATGTGTTTTTGTTAAGCAAAAGTGTCTACAACCAGGACAAATGGACTTGACAAGGTTCCACAAACTGTCGTTGAGTGACACAGCCAGGACCTTATAATTTGATATTGACTGTCATGGAACAGAAAGGAGGTCATATGATTTCTTTGACACCCATTAGCACAGTTACAAAAGATGATACTGCTCAGAATTTACCATTACAGCCAAATTGCAGATGTGATGCCTTTTCTACAACCATCTGATGAGTACACATTCTTGTGTTTGTGACTACTGATGTGAGGTTACCTGGCCTCACAGATGGAGCCCCTTGATGGGACAAGGGATCACAATTGCTCATGATCTAAACAGCAGAGATTACCTGAGAAACAGATGAGAAAAAGTTTTATGTCAGGTTCAGGGTCTAGATACAAAGAGTTATGAGCAAAAGGAAAGATGTTCCAGATTTTCATTATCAGGTCTATAGCATTTGTGTATGATTCTTACTTCACAATGCTTGGGGCAGTCCAGATTGAGATGCTTGTGAAGCATCAAGATGTGATCCAGAGAAATTGTGGGGCAGCACAACATCAACTTACTCTGAGTTTAGAAGGTAATCAGCAAATCTGAATTGAGCAATAGATTTGTTCAAGGGAAATTGTCAGAGAAAGCTGTGTGAGATAGTGCTGCAGCCTTGGCATTCCTAGAATCCTGTGATAGAGATAAGGTTGGATCAGCCAGTGTTTTGGGAGAGAATGGATTAGGGATGCCTGCCAGTCTCACTCATTTTTAAGATGAAGATCTGAATGCATGGGTTCCCTTGTCCTTGATTAGCCATCTCTCTTTTTCTTCTGTCACCTCTCCTGTTGCTAGACAGAGACAATCGGGTGCAAAAGTAAGGTCTACAATTTGTTGGCAGTGATTTCTTCAACAGTTTGAATGATCTTTTGCATCTCACCTACATCAAAGAGAACATGGATCATCAATTTTGTTCAGACTGATGGTTGCAATCATAAAGTGATGGCTGTTTTGTATATCCCAGTTCACGGTTAGTATTCGTTTTACGTCACCTAGTCAAAGCTTATTCATTCTTACCCTATCAAATCTGAGTTGACAGATAACACTAGCTTACAGGATCAGGATCCTTAGCGCTGCAGTGGAAACTTGATTTGAGCGAATGGTGGTGGAGGATCATTGGAGTTATGCAATGTCTCCTCAAGCTTGGAGACCCTCCCAGGTGAATCTCTATAGGGAAGACTTCTTACAGTCACCGTTTGCTCATGTGCTTCCAAGACTAAACGTCTACATTGTGGGTTCTGAATTGGGAGTCAGACAAACTTTTACAGCTAGTATGCCAATCTCCCCAGTTGTAAATGGTTTTGTGTGCAAAAGTTGATGGTTGGTATTATGAGATATCTGATCTAGTCCCCTTGCAAAATGCCATTTGGGTCCAAGATCATGCTTTGTGCCCCCTCCATGCAAGAATTTAAACTACCTGACATGAGCACATGATTGCATTGTTGTTCAAACCTCTCCTTGCAATCACAACATTGAGGATCAGTCTGCAGGAGAACTTTACTGACAGTGTTCTTCAGTTCTGCTTCATGACCAAGAAAACATAAGAGTTAGAACTCTGCAAGCATCATTGCAGATTCATCATTGTTGCATGTATGGACTGCAGGTTGTGCCTGCAGGGTGGGGGCTTTGGAGAGGTGGTTGCAACGTTTGAAAAATCTTGGGGTAGTTCTTAATGGATCTTCAGACTGCTGGGGAGTGGAGAAGAGGTGAACAGCTGCAGAAATTTGAGGAAGAATGAGAGCTTGAGGCCGCTGCCAATGAATGAAGTGTGATTCAATTAAACTGAGTACAGAATTCCCACTTTGTTCCTGTACTGTGGGTTATGCTGCTTTCAGGGGGAAAATGGGGATTGGTGCTTCTTCAGCTTGCACTTTTGGGGCTAAATATGCAAGAATTTTTCTTTTGTGCAATCAGCTTGAAGTTTCTATCTCAGATCAAAAGCATGATCTTGGACAGTATGGATGAGAGCCTGTTCTGACAGTACCACGTATACCACATGGTAATTCTTTGTTGGCTCTGTGTTGGACCTGAACAGGGACTTATTATTATCTGTCTACTCCACATTGACAAATATGGGGAAACTCTCAAAATGCCAATTGCGGGTTTTTCTTAGGCTAAACAGCAGCAACAGGTTCTTCTGGGGTCCAGAGAGCTCAAGGTGCCTACTTCAATTGTTGCAATAGCAGTCAAGCCTGCATGAAGGACTCACGTGCAGCTCATATCTATTTTGACAGCTTTGGGGATGAGCAGTTTGATGTTACCAAGGTCCATGAGAATGGACCATGTGGGACCAAGGACAGGCATGTGGGACGAGATTCAACCTCCAAGATGCAGAATACTTACCTTTTTGCAGACTGAGATTAACAGTGAGCTTTTTGACCCCTTTCAACCTTCTAGCCTGTTAGTGGATTGGGCCTCTTTTTATATCTATTCTTTATTCTAATAATCCCAAAATTCCAGAGAGCAACTTTGTAGCTTTTCCATCCTCGCTTCTGTTTCGAATAGGCAGCACGAGATCCAGGTATGTTGTGAGTCAGACTGGAACTTGCCGCAGCCATTGTGCTGTTGGTCTTGTGGTGCCACTCATTTCAGTTATAGTTTGGTTTTTTTAAGAACACCACCACCACCACCACCATTGTGGACTTTCCTTTCCCTCTCTTCTGTTTCCTACTTTTGGGGACGGACGTGCATGTCCTGTGCACTCCACACTGCTCCTCCTGAGCTGGCCCATTTCACAAATAAATTTGTGAAAATTAGTGACCAACCAATAAGAGCTTTTTCTTTATCACCCTTTTGATGTACTACAGATTTCCCCTTTTTGCTTTAAAATAAAGTTTCACAATGAGTTTCTTCTAGAAGCCAATCTTGACTCCTCCTGGGGGAAGAAACACAGTGAAATCTCTACAGTGGTTTTTGGATCATAAAGAATTCAGTGTTGTGATAGATTGAACAGAGAATGATCACATAATCAATAATACACCAAATCCTATTGTATCCAGTACTGTACTCAGTACCAGAGCGTATTGCACACACGCACATGAAACTTTACAGATTCACTTAGGGTGCATTGATCCTACTTGCTTTATAGGATGTTGCTTGCTTTGAAAGACAGGTTTCTATAGTTTCTACCACAGTAGTGGTAGATAGATCTATGGTGGTGCTTCCAGACATACAAAAAGGATGGTGATTTTAGGAAAAAATCAGAACTCATGTGGAAAAAACCATGGCACAAGGAGATGCCAAGTGTTGTCAAAGTGTCTCACAAAATTCTCTTAAATGTATTCTTCTCTTTTGTTTATTTAGTACTTTGAGATCTTCTTTTGATTTTTTTGTGGTCCTTTGTTTTTCTGTTTTCTTTCAGATTTGGGTTTCTTATTTCTCATACATGCATCTGCTTGCTGATTGTGTTTGCTGGTTTCCACACCTTAACTTCATATTTTCACAAAGATTCTATTCAAGGCTTTAAAGTTTCATTTGATGACGAAATTGACCCTAGGATAAGGGATTATGATTGTTTTGTGCTTCACTTTGTGGGAGGTCGGTTATGTGGACTGCAAATGATTTCTCCAGGACTTATGATACAGAATGACAAGAGCATGATGCAACTGTGTGACATGTGCAGGCATCACATCAACAACAATGGTTGTTATTGTTGGTCATGGTCTCTTCCTTTCTCTATGGAGTGTACTAAAGATACTTACTCACATCTTTCCGTGTCCACCAAGTGCTCATTTGTGTTCTCTTGTTCTCTTGTTTCTCTTTGGACTTGTTTGAAGCCTTACACGTGCCCCCTGTGCCTTGGGCCCGCCCTTCACCTGCCCCACCCCTCCAACCCCCAACTAACTTTGCAGGAGTGAGTGAGCGTGACGCCCCCTCTTTGCCCTTTTGTTGGATGCGGTTCTTATTATGGCCATTGCTGCTCTATTTGCAAGTCGGTGTACATTCTCAAAACAGGAACCCAAAAAAATAAAATAAATAAATAAATAAATCTGAAAAACAAAAGAAATTATTATTGTTTCAAGAAAGTCCACCTTGAATGTTTTTTTACTGCATTACTTGCATTTCTCTCCAGAAGGAAAAAAGGAAGAAAATTACTCATAATGGCTAATTGCTGCTCTATTTTGCAAGTCTCTGTACATTCTAAAAACAGGAGGGGGAAAAAAACCAATAAAAACACTGAAAAACCAAAAAATAAAATTAAAATTTCAAGAAAGTCCATGAAATCTGGATGTTATTTTCTGCAAACTTGGCATTACTTGCATTTTTTTATCCCAAAGGAAAAAGAAAGAAAATCCTGATTATGTATAGGAGAAGGGTCTATCAGCAGACCCTTCTCCGAGTGAGTAAAGTGCCGTCATGAGAATGACACTGCAGAGGATAGTGTTGCAATGGTGAGGACAAGGAGGAGGGATAGGCTGGTGCGAAACTTTTGCCTGGTGGAATTACTTTGACAAGTTGAAAATATGTTTCAAATTGTGTAAGTTACTACATTTACAACATCACTACAATGTCATTGCGATGTCAACAATCATAAAAAAATTCGGCCCAATGAGAGATCAAAAAATATATATACATTTTAAAATGCAATGATGCTTTGTGGCTAATTGCTGCTCTATTTGCAAGTAAGTCACTGGACATCTCAAAACATGGAGGAAAAAAAAAAAACCTCCCTCAAAAACCAAAAAAAGTATTATTCTTTCAAGAAAGTCGACTCCACCCTGGGTTTTTTTTTCCTGCATACTTGGCATTACTTGCCTTTTCTCTACCTAAGGGGAAAAAGAAAGGAAAAAAAAAAGGAAAAGATCAAAGAAGAAGAATTTTGAAAAAAAAAAATTAAAAATCTAAATAGCTTAGCTGACATTTGTTAGTGTAGATAGATGACACCTTTATTATACAAGAAGTGTGCTCATCACATAATAATGGCGATGCCATTTAAATGGCACGTTAACAAAGGAAATGTTTCACAAAGTTCTTAAGACTAATGAACTGACAGTTGAGAGACAGAAATCCTCAAACTGTGGGTCCTAAAAGAAAGCTACACCTGGTGAGAAAATCCCTCCAAATGTGGGAGCAAAAGAATAAAACTACACCTGGTGAAGTTGTGAACACAATCCTCAAAATTGTGGGACCAACAGAAACTACCAGCCCCTCTCCTTACTGGCCCTCCCTTTTTTAAGCTACTTATAAAGTCAGAGCCAGCAACAAAACAATGCTCATGAGTCATGATGCCCTCCCAGTCCAGCCCTCACCAGTGGTCAAAGAGGAGTGCATTTGCACACTTCTTCCACTTTAGAACCACAATTCTATACAGACAGTCCACCCACACCCCACTTCTTTGGGCCTCTACCAATCTGTGTGTTTTTTTTAGGGGTGAATTCTCACACTTTTATTACAAAGTAAAATAAAATCCAATGCAAGTGTACGAAAGGGTTTTTTGGGGGAGAAAAAAGTGCAAAAGTCATCATATTTTAAGGGTAAAAAACAAAGTCAGAATTCTCCATATTTAGACCATGAGTTTGTGGAGGTCACCAAAACAAAGTGGGATCTTAAAAAATTGCTGAGCTCTATCCAGATTTGGCTCATTCCTCTAGTGGATGGTCACCAACTCAGTTCAGCCTCTTTTCTTTTTTTTCTTTGCGAATCAGTGCCAAATTTCAGCCTCTGCTGAGTCAGGGCTATGAGCCAAATAGGCGTAGGGCACTTATTTTTGTTAGAGACTACCTTGGATGTGGATGGAGGCTGGTATTTTATAACCTCAACATCCATCCCTTTTGTCATTTTCACCATTGATTACTCAACAGTGGGGATCATCCCATTGGCGAGGAGCACCATAAATCCTAAGTCCTTTCGCCTCTTTTGTTGTAGAATGTAGGGTTTTGGAAGCCAATGTGCAACATGAAGCTCCCTCCCATCGCCGCATTTTGCAATAGAGGGTGCAATCTCTTCACTAGGATGTTGTTGAGCGACTGAACTAGGATTGCCAGAATCAAATCTGGTTGTAGAGAGTTATCACTAAAGCTGGGGTGGGGGCACTAAAGCTGGGGAGGGGGGGGGGCGGTAATTGCACTGGCCGTTTTGGAAATTTGTTGAAGTTGTTCAGGGCATGCAATTTGGACAGTAATGGCAGTGAGATTCGTTGTCGGATTGCTGAAGTGCACATTACGCAAGCTTGTTCAATGTCAACTGCAAAGTTTAAGCATATTAAGCAACACATGCATTGAGCTTTTCCTCCTTTGTGTTTTTTTCTATACATTTTGTTATGTCAATTTTTTTCTCAGTAAATCATGTTTTCCATCATCCTCTTGCAATGGCTTTTTTAGGATTGTGATAATATTTTAATTCGAATAAGAATCCTCATCTAACTAGTGCACCATTTCATGTTTGTAGTTCCACCATGTTTCCCCTTCCTTTATATCCTCTGCTTGAAATCAATTCTTGCAGGAGCTTGGAGTCCATCTCTAGATTCTACTGATGGTGTTTTTTATGTAATTACAAATGATCCAGCTGCATTTTTATCATTAGTCAAAAATGGTCGAGCTCCTATTTTTCTTGGTCTTACAACCTCTGGTGGTCCTATTGCTCAAGCTGAAAATGGTTGACCTTTTGTTTTTATTGGTCTTGTAGCCTCTAATGGTCGAGCTCTTGTTTTTGTTGGTCTTGTAGCTTCTTGTGGTCCTACTACTCTAGCCGAAAATTGTCAAAATTTTGTTTTTGTTGGTCTTGTAGCCATGGGGGTCCTATTGTTCTAATCAAAGATGGTCCAATTCTTATCTTTGTTGGTCTTTTCAACATTTAATGGTTTTGTTGCTATAGCTGAAAACGCTCTAACTCTATCATGGATAATCTTGCATGTTCTTATTACTTCAATTGCTCATGGTAGAGATCGTCAAGTTCATAACCTTGATGTCATTTCCAAAAATAATGTTGTTGAGTTATCTGATTTTCAATATGACGACCTTACTTTTATTCCACCTTGTAAGAACGAAATGAATGAAAGGAAGAATAAAAAAAAGGTCTTGTGATAGCACTTGCAAATTCCAAATTGAATGGGCAATTCGCATGTCATGTGCAAGGGGCTTGGCGTTTAAGGGGGGGGGTTTATAAATGTGGTGAAGTGTAGAATGTGTTCATTGATTGATAACAAAGAAAAAATCATTGGATGTAAATGGGACACATTGACAAAACACCAATGTTGTAGAATTATAGTGTGGAATATGCCAAAGTTGGTGGTGAAAAAAGGTGGGGAATACATTGCACATGATTGCGTTCACTTCAAGAACATGAAATTGTATTAAAGGTTTTAAGTCTATTTTGGCACAAGTAAACAAACTTGTAGGTGAAGGGAATTGAAAATTTGTGCAAATGAAACCTATTTTGCATGTTTTGTCTCATGGTTGTCCAATGCTAAAGTATGAAAGTTTATATGAGCTTTTTAGAAGCTTAGCGGTCCCAAACAATCCAAGCATGCATTGGTATGATACTACTGGTTGGGTCCTTGTTGAATTGATGTAAATGCAAGTTCAAGATGCCACTATCAAGGCCATTCAATATGCTAGATTCATAGCCTATTCATGTGATGAAGTTACAACCATTAGTAATGGTTCATGGATATATGTTCATGCTTACATGGTTGATTCTTGGATTAAGGTTCATATGTATTGCTTTGTGTTGAAAGGATTGTGGATGGGTATGACTTTAACAATCTCACTACAATCATCATGGTTCCATTGATGAAAGGTGGGGGGTTGATTAAGGAGGATGTTGCAAAAAAAAAATGTTTTGGTGCAGATGGGCCTTCTATTTTTTTAGGGGGTAAAACAATAGTTACAAAGTAAAAACTAAAAAACATGGGAACCATTTTCAATGGGTGTCCATTGTGTTCATAGGATCAACCCTGTGGTTTAGTCTTTATTTAATTTGATTATCATTGCCCACATCGAAGCATTCATGGTAAATCTATACAATTATTTTAATCACTCATGAAATGACATTTGGGTTCCAAAAACTTATTATAATCATGGAAATCAAGGGGAACAAGATTATAAAAAATGTTAAAACCTCTTGGATGTCAATGTTGGAGCCTTTAAAGCAAAATTTGGTTAAATATAAGCCATTATTTGGAATTGTGCAAGTTGATTTCAGTTCTATCCAAACAACCAAGGTCTACAATTCTAAACTTTTTTTTTTGTTTTCCAAATTCTCTTCTTGTTTATGTAGCTAGTTGATGTATTGGATTCTTCATGATTTTGGTTAAACTTAAAACATTAGGTGTTGACTTATGTGCAATTGAAGTGGGCACAATTTTTTTATTAATTTGGGGCCTTTTACCATTGTTGTGATTTTGGTTATATACAACATTTTGATTCATTTTAGGTTCTTGTTGCCAATATGTTTGAATTTGATGGCATTTCTATCATCACAACATATGTTAAACATGTGCATTTGAGGTGACCATAACCTTTTCCTTATTTAGGGTTTTTGATACCACTCCTTTGAATATGATTAGATTGTTAGTAATTGGAACATGTATAAAATTTTGCATGAATAGTAGGAGAGATGGGCATAAAAAATTTGTTCATTTTGGGTTCTTTAAACCACTGTTATAATTTTGATTTGATGCAATTGACATGAACATAAGCTTTTGATTCATTTGGGTTATGTTGCTAATCTACTTAAATTTGATGACATTTGTGCTATCACAATAGATGCTAAATATGTGTATTTAAGGTGACCAAAACCTTTGTTTATTTAGGGTTTTCGATACCACTCCTTTGAATTTGATTACATCTTTAGAAATGAAAACCTATATAGAATTCTACATTTGTAGTAGGAAAACGGGTAGAAATTTTTTGTTCATTTTGGGTTTTTAAAACCAACATTGTAATTTTGATTATGTACAATTGAGGTGGCATAACTTGTTGATTCAATTTGGGTTCTTGCTACCAATTTAATGGAATTTGATGGCATTTGTGCTATCACAACAAATGTTGAATATGTGCATTTCAGGTGACCAAAACCCTTTCTTTATTTAGGGTTTTTGATACCACTCTTTTGAATTTGATTACATCTTTAAAAATTAAAACCTATATAGAATTCTACATTAGTAATAGGAAAGATGGGTAGAAAGATTTTTTTCATTTTGGATTTTTAAAACCAATGTTGTAATTTTGATTACGTACAATTGAGGTGGTATAACCTTTTGATCCATTTTGGGTTCTTCCTACCAATTTGCTTCAATATGATGGCATTTGTGTTTAAACAACATATTTTGATTTTGTGCAATTAAAGTGAACTTAAAACAAGTATAGAATTATGCACTAGTAATCTACTAGAAATGGGCAAAACAATTTTTTTCATTTGGGTCCTTATCACCGATGTTTTAATTTTGATAGCATTTATCTTTTTATTGTGGCAATCTATCAGAAAGGAACATGAACATTTCTAATGCCATTATTTTTATTGTTCTAGCAATATTTTTCTATGGCATTCTTTAATGGAGAATGTGGCATTTTGTTGTAGGTCAATATGGGGCTTTTTCTTGACATTCATTTGTTACTGGGGTTTGTTGTTATGCTTTCCTTAATGGAAGCAATGCAATCCCTTCTAAAGTTTGCTTAGAGGAGAGATACATTCATTTATGATTTCATAGATGTTTTGAAGGTTTATCAAAGCCAACTATATACTTTATATTGTGATAATAATTCATCCTTCCAAGGGGACAAATTCTAGTCCTTCCATGGCTTGATTCAATGTGACCATCAACAAATTCACATGAAGTGGGTCATTAATTATTACTTGGATTTTATTTAACACCTAACATTTGTGTTAAATGATGAGAGAATCTAGGCACATTTTAGTGCCATCTGTTTGGAAATAGATACATTTACACATGTAGTGCAATTGGTCAAGGTTGACACGCTCCCAAGCTCTTTGATAGACTCAAATGTGAGTATGAGGTGAAAACTATGGAAGAGCAAGGAGTTGGGGACACGCTCCCTAGCTTGTAGCACTTTGAGGCAGTAGAATGGTGTGTTGGAGCTCCAGGATGGAACTTGGAAAAATGACAAACACTTAATCACTCACACGAACATGCACAAAACCAAACAACAAGTTGGTTAGTGCATAATTGGAGCACTTTTGGTGCTAGGACAAGTCACAAGCAAACTCAAACTCACAAGACTCACCATGGCCCAAACTTGAAGGAAGCCACCACCTTTGACGCACTCCCAAGTCCCGGGGTGAACCCACTTGAGGGTTCACCAAAGTGTAGTTGCGGAAAGAGGGACTCGGAAGGCGCTCCCGGCTTCCAACTCTAGAAAGGGGTAGAGGGTCGAGTTG
>Ga0116230_10003308_pt1 | contig 15749 bp, 13 predicted proteins | sample S1TSphfallax_3_FD_88678 | JGI IMG/M metagenome (GOLD analysis project Ga0116230, IMG submission 88678) | Host-associated microbial communities from peat moss isolated from Minnesota, USA - S1T2_Fd - Sphagnum fallax MG | ecosystem: Host-associated > Plants > Peat moss > Unclassified | place... | reverse complement strand
AGAGAGAGAGAGAGAGAGAGAATTCTGAAAGCAAATTCTAGTCATCATCCTTGTATTCTCTGCGATCCAAGTAGCGAGGTTGAATGCCGGTGCCTTGGCAAGTAGTGCAAGTTAAGGAACCAGAGCCTTCACAATTGATGCACTTGGAGACTTCCCTCTCTGCACCACCTCCCAGTTCCACGGTGATATTCCCGGCTCCCACACAGAACCTACAAGTCTGCGAGCCTGTCCCTCGACAAGGGAAGCACGGCTGGTCATTCCCACGAACCTCAGCCGCCTTAAGTTGCGACTCGTAGAAGATGGGTATCCCGATTCCTAGTGCAAGCCCCGCTACTCCAACACTGATCGCCAACAGATTGTCTTGATCCAACTCCAATGCTCTTACCACCACTCTCGCCCCTCTACTCCACACTTTCTGCAACCGTGCGGAGCTGCTGCGTCCGCTTCCCAACTTCCCAGTTCCGGATCCCAAAAATTGGCTACCGAAATTTTGCATCGAATTTGCAACACTCCCCGTCGAACGTCGCAGAGAACACCCCGATAGAAGAGAGGAAGAGCCAGAAGCCATAGCTCCTGTTGCTGCAGCCATTGCCATCGCAGCTACAACAAGGGCAAGGGGGTGGACGCAGACAGAGGAGGGGGGGTGCGCGGTCATAGGCTCATCTCTTATCCTCTTAGTGAAAAAGTAAAATGGGGGGGGGAGCTCTTTTTTTCCTTTTATTTTTATTTATTTTCCTTATGAAATTTTTTAAAAAAGAATAAAGATATTAATCATTTTTTTTCAAAAATAAATCTTGATTTTTTTTTCTTAAGAGTTATTATTGGTTCTTATATTGCTATGATCTTGTGTTTGTTTCATAATCTCTAGTAGGTGAGAATAGGATCTTGGGTTTTGATGAATTAGGAATAGGGTTTGATATATCAGTGTTGGCCAGTTATTGATTAAAACATTCAATTATCAACCCAGTTATTATTATTAACAAGCTTGTTAATAACTTACCTTGAAGTTATTGATTTTTAATTAAATCAGTAGAGAACCTACCCATCTGGTAGGATAGCATCCAAAGAACCAACAAGACCCTTATAGGTTGGGTATTGAATGAACTTGTTGGGCTTTGTTAAAAACACAAAAAAAATTGTCTCTTTTCCAGCTTTCATGAAGGTTGCATCAATTTTTATGTTTGTGTAAAGCATGCAGGCAAGAACATGACTGAAATGCACATGGAAACATTCAAATTAAATTCGCCGATGAAGATAAAAATGTCATCATGAAATACCAAACCATTCTATTGATATTGGCTACTATCAAACTTCACTCCTAAGGAGTGTTAGGTCAATATAATCAAGGTACTAATAAAGAGCCTAACATTTTATCTAAGATTTTCTTGACCTACCATGAGACCAAATAGTAGAAGATCCCTCAAGATTTTAAAGATATTGACTCTCTCAAAATGCAATATAGTTAATATTTAATATTTGTTATCCTATATGCAAAGAGGATGAGCTACTAGGGCTTTTGAAGATTGAAATGAAACGAGTTAAGAGGAGGTGGAGGAAGAAGACAATGGTCTATTGTATATGATTGAAAAGAAAATTCAATGAACAAATTGAAAGAACATCATGTGAAGAGACACCTGCAACAGGAGGAAGGAAGCTTTGCAAGTATATAGGTAATGAATTACTATCTGGAAATTGGTCGTTAATTAGTAGATTGCAAAGAAAGGAGGCTGATGTTTGAATTGCAAGAGTTGGGGTAAGCTTTCTTAGTAATCAAACAAATTAGGATGGAGTGTAGACAAATTGCAAATTCACCATTGAAGAACCAACAATGCACCAAATTAGCCGTTGAATGTGGAAAGAAATAAATACTGGAGAGTGGAAGTTGGAGCATGCTGTAAAATTTTCAGCTTACTTGTGAACTTCATATAAAGAAATATATGAACAATATCGAGGTTAGAAATTGCACAAGTCATGAATGAATTAATTTACTGAAGCAAATAAAATTGTTCTTTTGTTCACTAAAACATTTAGGCCTGGAGAACTATTATATTGAAAATATTTACATGTCAAATTATATCACCTGAGGGCATGAAGATTGTAGTGGGTTTGAAAACAATTTTGAAAACTACATGCGATAATCGAGTCAAGTTTGGTGTCACATTTAATTCGTTGCTACTATTTAGTGTTTGCATTTGGGGGGACTTGGAGGGCATTTATCTATGGTGGCCTGGCATTACAATCCTTTCTTGTAAAACACATCACTATTTTTCACTCTAAGAGCAACTCCAAGGATAACTAGTAAATATTGGACACATACACCAAGCGAGCATTTTAATACCGTTGCTAGCCAATCAATATTCAATGCAAGTCCAATTTTTGACGTTGGCCTACTGACGAAGCAGTCATTTTCATTTATCCAATTTTTTGAAACCTTTGTTCTTAGGATGCAAGTTTGCAAGAGCAAATCCATTTTTGCAACACTTTGACACTTAAGCTCATTGGAAACTTGATGCCACATGCCATTTTACCATTGCTGCTGGAGATGCTCTAACTCTTGAAAACTTGTCAGTGGGGGCCAATTGTGGTGACACCATAACCCATCCTAGAAACCTGAAGGCTCAACAACAATCAGAGAAGTAAGGTTGATATATTTGTGCTTATGATTGCAATAGGTCCCCCATGTAGCAAGTTGCAACTTGTTCCAAGTAACTTATTGTTGGGCAATTCATATCAAAGCACAGGATTACAAATTGATCTAGCATTCATAAGAAGACAAAGTTTTGTATGTGTTCTTCATTGTACCACGTCGTGTGCAAATAATTACGGAAAACATCACCAAAACGAGCAACCTTGAGAGTGACATAAATATAGACCCCACATTGAGAAAGATAAGAAAATAAAATTACACCAACAACATAAAATTAAGCTCTTATCAAGGCTCTCCATCACACACGAGCTTTGACTACTATGGTCATAAGTTAATCATCATCAAGGTGCATTCACTCTTTTGACAGACTACTCGGATTGCACAGTCTGGAATTTTAATGTGATTGGAAACCAGCTGAGAACTGCAATGCCTCTTCTTTCCCCTATTTGTTGAACAGGTCCACCAACAACAAACCCCATTGCAAATAATACTCCCAAGGATTCCTTCATTTTGCAGGTTTTCATGATTCAGAGTTGCTATTACACAATGGTACTGGGTGATGCTCGCTACATCCTCTTCTCCGTGAGAACCAAATGATGAGGAATCGGTACTATGGTATAATCCCATCAAGCCATTGCAATCACTTGATTAGGTGGGGGAAACTGTGTAGTCCATAAGTTCTAGACAAGTATTGGGAAGTCTACTATGGTAGGCAAGCTTGCACTTATCCTGCCATGTTCCACATCCAATGCAGGAAGTTATTAGTTGCTTTTAGTAACCACCAGCATCCTTGGAAGCTCATCAACCACAACACTTGAGCTCAATACATGGTGGTGCACTTTTCAGTTGAACAGCCACTCAGTCATGCTTAGTTGGCCAATTAAATTATTTTAAAATCTTTATACAAAAAGCCTTACAAGTTAGTCCATTTTCTTCCTTCTTGTTTTGAAATGGTTCATCCTCCACCAAGCATGCTACTTTTAAAGCTTATTTTTTTGGGAAACTTTTCAAGTTTTTCCTCTTTTTTTTTCTCTCTTTATTATCCATTGACTTTCAACGTGTAATGTACCAGTGTCCTTGCAACAGATTTGATTTAATGTGAAACCCAAAAGATTATCCATTTGATCAAAAGGAAAAATAAAATATAACAATTTGGATTTAGTTTGATCTTTTTCTCCTTCTTGGATTTCAACATGGGATTGGATAAATAGATGGTAACTAAAGAGAGCAAACACATTATAAAATACTAAGAAAGGGGAAGAGAGGTACAATTTGCCAACTAAAGAACAACTCAATGACTCTTCAGAATGATTGGAAGAAGAGAAGACGAGCAACTTGCCAACTAAGGTGTGACCAAGCAAACTCTCACCCATTTTTAATAAGTCTTGTGCATAAAAACAAAAGGAGCCCACTACAATAATATAATGTGGGAGTTTGGATCCCGAAGTTAGTAGTTTCCATTGAGTTGGAGTTCATCCCAGAGGGGGCTTCTTTAGAGACTATGGCATAGGCCAGCTTTGAAACACAACCACAGAAACTAAACAAAAATCATAGATCTATGTAACGTTAGAAAACTGGGGGAAAAAAAAGCTTCAACCAGCCAAATACAAGCACGACCAAAGAGACCAAAAATTATGTATCGAGTATAATAACTATGTGCATATTAATAAGGCAAAGAAAACAGCTTTTTGTAAGTTACTACAAAGTTCAAACAAAACCAAAGAAACCTAAAAAGAAAACACTGATCTCTGCATGGAAGCATGAGAATAAGGAGAGGAAAAACAGATTTTTAACTACTGCAAAAAAACATTAAAAAGAAACCCATTTAAGAAAATCATTGGTCTAGACTCTACATATGAAAAATGTGGATGCTTGAAGGAGTGATTGTGCTGTTCTTGTATCGACTTTTGATTATAACCTACTGGTCCTAGTACTGGGTGCAATTTGAAAGTTTTTTATAGCATCCTGATTCTGGTATTAGACCCTTTTCATACTTTTATACCACCCTGGTCCTGGTACTGTGTACAACACTGTTTTTGGCTGCTGTGTAGTAGGGATTATACCAGTGTCGGCTATTTCTTCCTTTCTGAGAGCATCCCCCTCCCCCCCAAGTGCTTAGTATGTGACCCTGCAAAAAATATTCCTCACATCCAAGCTTAGTTCTTTACTTTTCCATAAAACTGAAACTAGGACTGCATATATGTGGGAACTACTAATAGCAAACCCCATGCACCAATCAGTATGATTGGCCAATCAAAAATGTGGAGTAACACAGATCCTATTTATTACACTCTTTTCTAGGAGGTGCGCAGCTTTGCTGCGCATTTCGCCAGCCGGAGCAAACTGCACACATGTGAATTCCGACTGGAGACTATGGTCTCAGTCAGAAGTCAGAACCTGTGTCTAATCCTAAAGGAATCCTGCAAACTAAAAACGTTTATAGTAGTAAAAGGTAAAGAAAGGGATCTATGCACTTGCCTCATTGGGATGCAAGAGCAAAACTATTTTCCTGAGCTAAACTCACATATTTTGACTTTCTTCATCTGATTTTCATGTGCAGGGTCACATACTGACCAAGCATGCTCTAAAAGTAACTTTGGTCTCTGTTTCAACAGTAGATAAAAATATTTTGGTATGTTCTCTGGGTGTGGTTTGAGCTTCAATCTTCAAACCTTTACACTCGGAGGTTTTGGTTGTGGCACCTTTTTTTCAATTTCAGGAACATCTATACTCAGTTTGAAAATCAAGTCTTGTTCCATGTATACACTACACACTCCCAAAGCCTAAGAGTAAAAATTGTGTATTGTAATACAAGGGCAACTTGAGCACTTGAATGTTGAATAATTAATTGAATTTGAAGATTCTTCATTTTTTTTCACAATATTTTTTCTTCAAGGAAAGTAAGTTTTGAAAGTTTCAGCTTTTTTAAGAATAAGATATTTTTTTGTCAAAGCCACCAAGGTATTATAGTAGGTATGAAGTTTTATAATATATTAAAATTATAAATTTTAGTTTTATAGTTAATTTAAATTAATCATTTACTAATAAAGTTAAATTTATTTGCAAAGTTTTTTTTAAAAAATGAACTTGCTTACCTAAAGAACATGTGTTCAAGAGTTGTTTCATATTTACACAAGGTTAGTTCCATGGTTTAGTTCTTGTGTTGATTGCAACAAAATGGGGTTGGTTTGAGTCCAATTCATACTAACATGAGCCTTTGGGTTTAACACTAAAAGCTTGGGAGGTTGCCTACATGGATATATAATAATGTTGTTTAGTTTTTTATTTCAAAGAGAGCCTTTGATTTTGGTTCTATCTTTTTCTTTTTTGTGATGAAGATTTTGATTTAATCTTGGAACTCATTCTTTGGATTTTTGAAAACAAGGTTCAATTTTGGGTTGATTTAAGACAACTCTGGGTTCTATCTCCATTACACACAACTAAACTATAAAAAAAAAGTGTAATTAATCTAAAATAAAAAATATGTAATATTAATTATGTACATCCAATGAAATGGAATTATGTACATAAATAATTTGAATTTTTTTTATGCTTTTCAATTTCCTTTGTTCTTTGGTCATTGCTCCCTTGCAAGAGATTTGATTATCAATCTTTCATTTATGAACACATGTCAGGGTGACTTTTTGTTAGGCCTTTTTTTTTGTTTTGGCTTGTTTTTATGGTTTTTGTTAACATTTTTTTTCTTATGTTTTTTTTTCTCCTTGTGCTGACAACACTCATATTTTTAGTCTTGCCCATGTTGTTTCTTTAACCTTTAATCATTTTGCCTCCAAATTGGCTTATGTACAGTTGGCTATTTAACTTTGCATTATCTTTACAAGAAGCTTTAGATGAGGATGTTTGTCATGTTGATGCATTTTGAAGTTAGGAGATGTTTATGTAACATTTGTGATTGTCTCTTGGTGTTTTGTTTAGAAGTTTTCTTATTCATTCCATTGTTTTCTTTTTTTCCATGTTTTTTCTTAATTCATTATTTTCAATTCAACCTTGTTGGGAATTATTGAAAGGCATTTAAGCCTATGTTTTTTGGAATGCCCTCAAGCTCCCTTAGTCCATTGGTAGGTTTGGTTCCCCATTTGTAATGGAAGGTTAGGTTCATTTTAGTATAGGGCATTGTTTCAATGGCTTATTTAAAGAATTGGCTTTTAATTGCCTCTACCATAGCTTCTAGGTTATTATTGGACTTTCATCCATTCTTATTGGAAGTGATAAAAATAAACAATACAAGATAACGATTCTTCTAGGCTCATTTGAGGTTAATATGTAAGTTTTTTTCCCCAATGGCGACATGATGCATGCTCCCATTTGAACTATTGGTAGAAAAAGGAGCAAATCAGCTTAAAGAAAATATTTCAAAATTTTTGCATAACCTTTCATTTTCTAGCATCATCTTTGATTTATCATTTGATTTGTATTGAACACATTTGTGATCTTGTGCGGGTCTAGGTGCGAGGGCATCATTGTCTACTCAACTAATGATTTTTTTGGGTTGGTTTTAGACATTTTTTCCATTGTGTTGTTCACTTGGTTGGGCCTCTCCCATCCTTTAACCTTTGGTTTGTCACATTGCATTTGTGGTTAACCTTTGGATCTTATGGGGATTCACATTCTACATTGCATCGATGATGAGGAGAGGACAACTTCCCATGATGTTGTGCGAAATGTTTTTGTGTCTATTGAGAGGGATGCAAAATTTCACGCTTTACATGAGTTAGACCCACGTTCTTTCGTCTCTTGCTTTTTATTCTTTGCGTCAAGGGTTTGGCATTGTGACTTCAGTGGATGGTGTTTGGACATTGGTTGATGTCATCATTTCTAATTCAATTCAAATATATTTGGTTTCACAAACAACTCTATCTCATGAAGTTGTTATCACTCATATAAAAACTCCATTTTGTGACTTGTTTTAGTTGATTAAAAGTGTCATTTGCAATTATTTTGGAGACTTGCATAGTTGCACATGACATTTTTAATCACCTAAAATAAGTTGCAAAATGGGATTTTTCTATTAGTGAACAACAATTGTAAACAATTGTAATTCAGGTTAAGAATGACATTTATTATTATCGATATCTAGCAAACATGTTCTTACTTTTAACCATAGTAAACCAACAATTTTGTGCTAACATGACATGGAGAGCAAAGGGCATTGGAAACGAAGCTCTTTCAATTTTGTGTTCATTTTACACATAGAGGATGTCAATGATGTCGTTGTAAACATAAACAACCTCTATTTTCGAGGCAAGTGATTATCATAGGTGAGAGTTCTTTTTAGCTACACATTTTTTCAGGTGGTTCTCCCCTTTCCTTATTTGATATGCTTCTTGCAATTAAGGGGGGCAAGGTTTCAAGTACTTGATTTGTTCTAGTTTCCCTAGTGGTCCACCCTCTTTGGAGGTCTTTTTTTGGTTTGTGAGGACTTGGGTCTTTCTATCTTATACCTTTTTCTACCCCTTTTTTTTTGGGTGTTTTATTTTAGTAATGATTCGCAGGTTTTCATCATTTTCCAATGGCAACAACCCAGTTCCAGTTTTAATTCAATTTTAAAGAGAAGCCAATCCTTTTGTTAAGTTCCAATGGCAGTTTTCTTTTGGAACCTTTGGTGGCAAGACCTAAGAACTTAACTTTATAGCCCAACAACCTGAACCTGATAAAATTCAAAAACTTGACAACACTGATATACACCCCATATTAAAACTGGTATAAGTAGGATGTTGGTATGGTATTGGTACCTCTTACCAGGCTGGTATTGGTACGAGCTAACATTGCCACCCATTGTACGAGCTTGGTAGGGTACTAGGTGGAGGTTTCGGTACTTAGTGGTTCCATTACCTCGGTGTGGCACACCTCTTTTGGGCTGTTTGCTTGCCTGGACTTTGGTCCTTGCGGTTTGTTTGTTTGTTTTTCTCCCCCTTTCTTGGGTGTTTTCTTTTTGTGAAGTTTGGCAGGGTTTCATGGCTGGGATACACCTGTGCGTACACCAAACCATATACCATGCACATGCGTATATGTATCTGACTAACACTGCTTTGAACTTTGAACTACCAGAAATGCAACCCAAAGAAAACCCATGTCAGAAAATGCAGTGAAAAAAAATAAGTTGAAAACCATCAGAAAAGCATTATAAAATGGATTATAAAATTGCATGAGAAATGCAGAGGGAAAATTGCAGCTGTCCTCGTCTGCGCACTGCGTGCGAGCAAGCAACTCTTTTGTCTTCTTGCTTGCCATGATCTTTCGAGGGCATTGAACTCACGCGCCAACCAAAATTTTCTCTCCTTCGGGTTTGCACAAGTCTTCTAGCTTGTAGTGCCAGTAGTAGTCTACAGCTAGCTGCCGATGCAAGTCTCTCTGGAATTTGCAGAGTATAAAAGTGAGAGTAGATCAAGGGACAGATCTCATGAGCTGAGGAGAATCATCCGCACCTGCAAGTCTGCATTCTAGATTCCAAGACTTTTTATCAGCTATTTGTGAAGTCCTATGAGTGTCGAGTCAGAAACGAGAAATTGAAGTATCATCAGTCTGTAAAATTGTTGCACTCGGATATTGATTTTTGAGTTTACAGATGCAAAAATAAAATTACACACAAGCAGCCAAATGTGAAGGTCGAGTTTGAAGCAATCTGAGGATTCTAGAGAAGTTGCAGGAGAATTGCTTTTTTTTTTCCGTTCTACTAGAGGTCTTTGCTGCTGATTTTGATCTGAAGTCTAGTAGTGGGATCACAGGAGTATAAAATTTGGATAGTGGAAAACTGGTTGAAGTTAGTCTAAGGACGATCCATCGCAGTCCCTCTTGGAGATTCAGTGACATATAACAAGCATGGAGCTGGGAAGGAAGATTATAGCTGCCAGGAATGTGTTGATCGCTTCTGTTGTCGTGAGCTTGATGGTTTTGGGTGCGGCGAATATCAGCTCGGCAAACGCAGCTACTAGCACGCGGTCGTCATTGAAGATCGGGTTCTACGCAACGTCGTGTCCGACGGCAGAGTCCCTGATACAGAAGGCGACGCAAACGAAATGGAACGTCGACAAGACCATCACCGCTGGCATTCTTCGTATGTTTTTTCACGACTGCTTTGTCCAGGTACATAATCTTGTTATTGCACCTGCGGTACTTCTAAGTCTCGATCATCCAGAAGGAAAAAAATCACCATAGCCGCACTACATGATACACTCGTTGGGTCCACTTTGAAAATCTTTTTCTTTTGCGAAGATTTCGCAATGCGACTACCAGCTGCTAGCCATTGCGCACTTGCAGTCCGGGGAATTTGAGTTTGTGCGTTGTGGGTGTGGATCATCTGTTGCAGGGATGTGATGCATCGAATCTGATTGTCAGCACGCCGACCAACAAGGCGGAACTGGATGCTCTCCCTAACCTAACATTGCACGGAATGGATCTTATCGAGACCGCCAAAGCCGCTGTTGAGGAGGCTTGCCCCGGCATTGTCTCCTGCGCCGACATCATCGCCCTCGCCACTCGCGACGTCGTCGTCATTGTAAGGACATCTTTCCATTAGGCTATTGCGATCAGAGATTCTGTGATCACAACAACTTTTCATTATTTTTTTCCACCTGGAGCTTGTGGAAATTTTGTGCAACTCTAAGATCGGACTGTGTTTTCCTCGTTCAGAGTCATCTCACAGCTTTATCAGTCAAGCATTGACCAAATGCTGCAAGATCTTTGAGAGCTGTGACTCAAATTGTGACTCACCATGAACTGGCACGAGTTTTTTTTTTCCCCCCACCTCACGTTCCAACATTGATTAACTACATATTTTCAGCGCAGTTGCACCTCTCCAAGGGAAAGTGCCCATCCATCCAGCAAGAAACAAGGCCCATTGTCATGCGAGGTTCTCTGTAATGAGTGGTTTTCCATTAGGCTGCTGTGCTCAGATCACAGCAGAGTGTGTAACTGTGATCACAGCATCCTAATGGAAAGACACACAAATTGATGGAACAATCGATCAAGAATTTCAATCGGGCTTTTCTCAAGATGATTCTGAGCATTTCCCTCGCTGTGATTTTTGCAGGCTGGGGGAAGCACTTACGAAGTCCCGACGGGGCGGAGAGACAGCCGAGTATCGTTGGAGTCTTCAGTGAATATACCAGGTCCGTCCATGAGTGTAGCCTCAGCGGCTGCCGCATTCCAGGGACGCGGCCTCACACTCCAGGACATGGTTACTCTCCTAGGAGCTCACACAGTAGGAGTGGCACACTGCGAATTCTTCTTCCACCGTCTGTACAATTACAGTGGAACGGGACAACAAGACCCGAACATGGCACCATCTCTAGCATCCTCCTTGAAGTCCGTGTGCGGCCCACAGCTGAACGGCCTAGGCAATACAGTGGCACTAGACCAAGGCACAGAGTTCGTCTTCGACACCAGCTACTACCAGCAGCTGAAGCAGAACCTTGGCGTAATGCAGATCGACCAGGAGCTGACTGAAGACCCCACAACGTCGGCATTGGTGACGTCTTTTTCGGGGCAATCTACCCACTTCGATAGCCGCTTCGCTCAAGCGATCGTGAAAATGGGTAACATCGGAGTCCTTACAGGCTCACAGGGCGAAATTCGCAGAATCTGCTCCAAAATCAACTAGTCCAATACACACACAACCCACCAATATGAATTTTTTTCTGCGTCTCTCCACAAAACAAAATCCTTGTTCAAACATTCTTTCTGCATGATCTCGATGAAACGAAACCCAACATTCTTTTGTAGTTCTAGACATGAATTTTCCTCAATGTCCTCCAAATACTCCTCGGATTAGAACTGCAAATTTCCTTGGAATTGAGAAGCCTGGAACTTCATCAATGTACACATCCAAGAAGCAAATCACAATTGTACAGAAGAAAAGCATCCATGGCTGCATGTAGGAACTGCGGCAGACTGCAGCATTTCCTACAGAACATTGTAGGGTTCAGGGTTTAGGTTTTAGGGTTTTTAGGGTTTAGAGGAATTGTAAGGGTTTAGGGTGTAGGGTTTTTAGGGTCGTACAGGGAAATTTCAGCATTTTCTGTTTCATATGACTCATATGTTTCTTCAATCCTTCTTCTTCGCCCACAAATTTGTAAGCAACCCAATTTAGCGATCGATATGAATATACAATTTTTTGGCTCGCCCCTCTCTTCAAAGGGAGAGATTGCAACCTTGGATGTTGTAGTTTTCATTTTGTAGACATTTTGAGGAATGTTCACCAGGTGTTGTTGTTACTGTAAATTGTGGGTTCATTTTTTGGGAACTTCATAACCATGGTTGTCAGAAGATCAGAGAACCAGTTCTGGTACATAGCTATGTCTCCCAATTTTTTCTTTTGTCAAAATCACACAACTGCCTATAAAACAGCCAGTTCTTTATTGGTTCTTTCATGAAAACTGTCAACTGGCTCTTTCATGAAAACTGCCAACTGGCTCTTTCCATAAAACCGTTGGTTCTTTATGGGTTCTTTCATGAAACTTGCCAATTCTTTACTGCTGTTTTCGTGGAACCCATCAGTTCTTTGAGGATTTTGAAATAATCAAAACCAATGGTTTTTTATTATCAATTTTTTTCCCAAAAAGCCAGAACAAGCCGTTCTTTATAAATTCAAATAACCATACAATGTTCACTGGTTTGCACTTTGCAGCTTGTTCAAACTCTAGTTGAAACTTCTGAAGCATTTTCAAACTCCTCAAACATCATGCACCTACAACTAATGGCTGAAGTGCTAGCAATACTTTCAAGCAGGTGTGCTCCTCATAGAACTTCCTAACTCTGTTGATAAATTTTTCCTTCTTTTTTTTGAACATAATGTAGAACCAACTTGACAAGGTGTTGGCACTACCCCATAATTTCAAGTCTTGCTCACCAACAGGTTTCAACCACTGACTTTTGTGGTATCAAATGAGGACCATACCATTGAATCATCACCCTGGAGGTTATATTGATATAGCTTTTATGGTTTCATGTATTCTTGGCACTTTTCTTGAGTATCAAGCAAAGTTTTAACCTTGTCTATTTGGATCAGAAATAAACACAAGTGCAGATACTAGATGGGCCCTTGAGAATAGGTGTGAAAAGAAACCTTTGTGACCAATGAGATTGTTAGAATTGGAGCCTTGAATTATTTTGAGGAGTTTGTCTTGAGTAAACTGGCACTTAAATGTTGTGATTTTATATGTTGCAAATGATATAGAATTTTACAACCTTGGACAGCTGAAAACCTACTGCTCTTTATGCATCATGCATGTAAGTCAAAAGGACTCAGTTGTTGAGGACTGACTTCATGTATCCAGACAAACACACAACACCCTCACCAGCCATCATTCATATCCACTCCAATCTGTGGCATGATGATTATCAGATCCAATGAATGAACTTTTGTGTTGGTTCTGTGCTGGTTCCCATAGAATCTCCACCCTTCAGAGCTTTGATGAAGAAACCTGTGAAACTTTACAAAATGGAAACCACTACACTAAAGGAGAATATGGACACTCAAAATGGTTGCACACAATATATTCAACACATAACTTGGAATACTGGACAACATATAAGTTATAATATGCCCAGAAAACATTCAATCAGTTGAGAAGCTAGAGAATAACCTGGCAAATTCTCACTCAATCCAATCCAATCCAACCCAACAATTGGTAGGGGAGTCTGGAGGTAAAGAGAGATTTACAAAGTTTTCTTGCTCAGTACAACAACAAACTTATAGCAGCTGAGTAAAGACAAGGTGATATAGAAAAAGGCACATAACCCATTCACAATATCCACTTGGCACCTGTTGTACTCGTGATTTTCTTCCAAGGGACTCTCATAGTGTTCATGAAATCATGATCCTAACCCCCTCATAGTCCACACCATCCAATTTCCTAGCTCTAAAAATTGCAAGGTGATATCACATAGGCTTGCAACTTGCCTTTAGAACATGTCTACCCCACAACCTGTTGTTAGGACTCTATCACTGGGCTGACAACCTTTTTCTGCAATTTTTTTGGAGGTTTCTGATTTTCTAGTGCAATCTTCGTGTTTTTTAACATTCAACACCATTTCTTGGACCTCACAAAATTGGGGAAAAAATCTCTGGTGATGGCATTCTCTCACTTTCTACTGTCCAATTTTTCATGTTTATGATGGGGATGAGAGAATATTTTACCATCTCTGTTTGATATGAGAAACACTGTAGGAGGCCCAAATAGAGGGTGTGGGTGCAGATGCTCTAACGAGGACCTGCAAGCTTCTTGGTTTCCTCACACCTAAATTAGTTCAGCACTTGGAATTTTGCACAATCAAAAAACCTTTGATCAGGTATCCTCAAGAACTTTGCACAATTTGAAAAATCCTTGATAAGGTAGTGGGGGCCAGGGCCATGATTAAGTTGTCAGCAAATTGAGCTACTCATGTCCAAACAAGAAGAATGATAATTTAGATTGGAGAACTGTGCATAACTTAATCATTCCACATTTTGGTTCTGTAGTGATCCATACACAACAGAATGGCACACGCTTGCACACGCCGTCTCTGGGAAAGGGGATGAAGACTAATGGATCTTATGCATGGCTATGGTTGGTCATCATTGGAGGCTCTACTACCATGGGGTCCAACTTCCAAGACCTTTGAGTCCTTACCTTTGGAGTGTGGACCCCATGCCATTAGCAAATCTCATATCTTTTTGTAGAACTGACAAAAAGACAGATACATATGTGGAAATCTCTTGTAACTTTTCTTTTGTTTTTATTTTTGGGTGGTGAAATATTGACATGCCTGGTTCTGTTGAGAGTTTGTTGCATGTGCTGCTGAGCAGCTGTTTCAGATGACTTATGAGATGTGAAGGAGACTGAAGGAGAAGAAGGAGAAGAAGCAGGTCAGTTGCCATATGAAACATATTTTGGGAACGCCCCAGCCAATGAGCATTCCCTTACATGTTCACAGCCACACCCACCAGTGCACCATGAAGGATGAATGGGAAGTGGTCAGGAAACAGTTTTCTGTTGAGTTCAAGTTCCCTAGCTAACTATGGTAGTTAGCTCTCAATATATGAGACCTATTTCCTACAAATTTGGTTACCAAGGTGAAGTCAAATATTAACTCAGTTGAGGTTCAGCCACAACTGAGTATTAGCGCACATTCAGTGGATGGTGTGCTGGTGGGTGCTGGTTCACTGCAGACCACTTTCACTCCACTTTTGACAAAATCTTGTGCAATTTATGGGCCAGAGTAAACCAGCCCCCATGACTACACCAGTTGACCATTCTGTGCATAGGATGGGCTGGATGATTCGTCTCTTTTTCATTCGCCTCTTTACCTTGCGTTAACCAACATTCTATTACAGTCAATCTTTTTTGGCTGTTGACCTTTGACCATTTGTTTCTTTTGTTTCTTTTGTTTCATTTCCAATTTTTTCCCAACCCTGACCTCCATACTACCCACCCACTTAGCTACCCTATTGGTCTAAGTCTTAGCTCTACCTACGAACTAACAATTAATCCCTTACTTACCTTGGCAAAACTCTTATGTCTTCTTGACTAAACTTCCATCTCTTGGTTAAACCTATATTTCTTCTTGGTTAAACTTATAGTTTTTCATTAAACTTCTATCTCTTGGCAAAACCTATATATTTTATTGCTTAAATTTCTATTTCTTGGCAAAACCTATATATTTTACTGGTTAAACTTTTATCTCTTGGCTAAACCTATATATCTTATTGGCTAACTTCTATTTCTTGGCTAAACCTATACTTCTTCTTGGTTAAACTTCTACCTCTTGGCTAAACTTATATATCTTATTGGCTAACTTCTATTTCTTGGCTAAACCTATATTTCTTCTTGGTTAAACTTCTACCTCTTGGCTAAACCTATATATCTTACTAGTTAAATTCTATTTCTTGGTTAAACCTATATTTCTTCTTGGTTAAACTTCTATTTCTTGACTAAACCTATATATCTTACTAGTTAACTTTTATTTCTTGGTTAAACCTATATTTCTTTTTGGTTAAATTTATATTTCTTGATTAAACTTGTATCTCTTGGTTAAACTTATATTTCTTTTTGCCTAAACTTCTATCTTTTGGCTAAACCTATATTTCTTTTTGGTTAAACTT
>Ga0116230_10003305_pt1 | contig 15751 bp, 7 predicted proteins | sample S1TSphfallax_3_FD_88678 | JGI IMG/M metagenome (GOLD analysis project Ga0116230, IMG submission 88678) | Host-associated microbial communities from peat moss isolated from Minnesota, USA - S1T2_Fd - Sphagnum fallax MG | ecosystem: Host-associated > Plants > Peat moss > Unclassified | place: USA... | reverse complement strand
TTGTTGCTTAAAGCTTGCACCCAATGTCAACAACACAAATTTTCCATGCATCCTAGTGCAATCCATTGTATTTTGAAATGTGTAAAGGTGAATTGAAGCATGAGAAACAAGAATAAAAAGCATAAAGGTAAATGCAAATAAGAATCAAGAAATGTAATACATTCAAATGTTATGTATCAAAATGGATGGAAATTGATTGACATCTTGATTCATGTTGTAAATATAAAATATTTTAAAAATGCAAGCCAAAAATCTTTTAAAATATTATTGTATATGCTAAAATGCATTTCAATAAATAAATAATTTGTCATAGGGGTGCCAAATTTGTTAAGGTACAATAATATAAGGGTTCAAGACTGATTTTGGCTAGGTGTGTGACTATACCAAGTATTGAGACCAATATAACCCTGGTACTAAACTTGCATTGTCTTAAGTCCCTACCAAGCAAGTCTTGGTATGAGGCTAATCTTGTTTCAAGTTACACTAATTTTGTTGGTTCTTTGATACTAGGACCTTTAGCAAGTTTCCAACCTAGTATCTACTTATGAAATGTGTGAACCATTAAAAAGGAATGGTAGTTTTTCTCACACAAACGGTTGTGGCTCATTATATATATGAGAGGGAAACTTTTTGGCTGATCTGTTACAATGTGCATTAGAGTTAACCATAAAGTAAGGAAAACACAGCACCGGAACCGTGAGTTTGGTCATATACAGGGTAAGATTTTCAAAAAACCCTGCCAAAAAGTACAATAGTATTCAAGGGGCGGGGTGAAACTCAGAAAACCATCAATTTTGAGTAAACTGAGTTTCATCCTGTCTTTCCTTTTCCGTGAGCGCCTCCACTGCTGCTACATACATTTTCACCACTCCTACCTCTGCAACTACTATAGCTAGTCTCAATCCTTGTGCATTAGATGCTGAGTTTCAGCATTTCATACTGAGATGTAAATATTTTCCTTATTTTGCAGATACCACTGAAAGAGGGGATAGGGGGTAAAAATAGACCTACTACCTAGGGGCCAAAATCCCTTAAGCTGCTATATTGTATAATGAATCTGAAGACAAACCCTAAACCCTAAATCCTTGCCTTGGTAGGCAAGGCCAACATTGAACAGCAATGTATCCTACCAGATGAGCAAGGATGCCTACAATGGGGATAGTAGAGGATAACTCATACATGAGGGGCTGATTCATACTTGGCATTGCCATTTTGTACATTCACGAGTGTTGAGAACCATGAGCTGCTGCATGTTTAGGGCACCTTTCATTGGCCCACTGTAGGTACAGATGGACCCAGTTTGACCATAGACCCAAAACCTAAGAAATACTAGACCGTATGACCTAGCGCTTTTGCCTTCAGGAGCTATAGGTGACCTGGAAAAAGTCTAATTTAAAATTTTAAAAATTGGCAACGCTTGCATTAGGGCTATCTATGAGGCGGTGCCTTGTTGTAAGGAACTTAAAGAACAGATGTTCTCACAGGAAGTCATGACAGATGTGTTGTCATCCTCTAAATGACATCACAGGTGCACTTCCATTTTATTCAGGCTTGCATGTGGTCAATGGAGGAGGAGCAGAGCTAGTCTACAGCTAGGGGAAAAGATCATGTAATGGCAAGCAATTGTTGAAGCAAATTATGTAGTTACAATAGAGTTACCCGTAAAGTAAGACAAACAAAGTCCGAGAACCCTGAGTTTGGTCGTACACAAGGTGAGATCAAAAAATAACCTGCAAAATAGTACATTAGCATTCAAGGGGGGGGGGGTGGTGTGAAACGCAAAAAACCATTAATTTTGGTAGTAAACTGAGTTTCATCCTGTCTTTCCTTTTTCCTGAGCGCCTCCACTGTTGCTACATATATTTCCACTGCTCCCACTTGTACAAGTACTATAATTAGTCTCAAACCTTGCGCATTAAATGCTGAGTTTCAGCATTTCATACTGAGATTTATTAAAATGTCTTTACTTTGCAGATACTACTGAAAGAGGGGATAGGGGGTGAAAAGAGGCCCAAAGACAGGGTGAAGATAGGGTTACTTTACAGATAATTCCAATGAGCAAATGGAAATTTAAAAGGAGTCTTTAGCATAACGTAACGCTCCATGGTGGGGCATCTCCAAAAGAAAGGGGCCTAGCATTTTAGGATTCGGCGACAGCCAAGTCCAACACAACTCTTTTGGATTGTCCCTTCCCCAGAGATTGTCACTCATTGTAAATCATGAGGCTAAGGTTATGATGAAAGTAAATGGAAGTAGATCACAAGCTTTACGAAGGGGAGGGATCTTAAGCCTACCAAAGATACCTCTCACCCTTAAGGAGTAGGCATAACATACATCCTTTCTTCTAGAAGGGATATTCACATATTAAGGTGCCCTCCAAATACACTAAAAAATTTCTTCAAGAGTTTCCACAAAGGTATACAGCTTATTGATCTTTCCAAATTCTCCCAGCAGGTGATTCCAGGGTAGCTGAGAATTGCACCTGAGAACAATTGTTTTTGCAAAGTTGATTATAAAGTTAAAAGTGAAGCATTTGGTTTGCCTTGCAATATCATTTGCTTCCATTGTCATGACAATTACAATGTCAACAAGCCTCATCTCAAGGACCACATTACCATGTGGAAGTTGGAGACGTCTAGGGCTGGTTAGGAAGGTAAAATGAAGGCTTCTGTATGCTCTTTGTGAAGATGGCTTTACAATGTTGTTGGTTTGTTTCAACAAAGAACAAGTATATCAAGAACAAGGCTATCGTATGGGAGGTGGAGTTCTTTGAGACCCTTTCAGATATCTCCAAAAGTAAACTACATGTAAAAGCTATTATTTGACAAAATGGGCGACTAAATTTTTCTTTGCTTTTGATGAAAGAGAGAAGCAACAAATGCTAACCGCAGCCAAAGCATAACTAGCAGCTGCTTGCCAGGTGCATTACAAAGGGTTTCAATATGTGTGAAGTACAATAATACCTCCTTTTTGGAGGTGGGGTTTATAGGTGAAATGGAATTCTTTTACTCACAAACCAATCCATTTGCACGAGCTATTGAAAAAGACACATTCATGCATAATATCTAAGGAAATCTTTTGCAAGATGTGTATGTTGAATTGACCAAGAATGGTTTAGTAGGTGGCAAAAATATGTGAAAGGTCGGGCTTGTATGAAGAGCAGTCAATGGCAACCCTATTGATGTGACACAGTAGAAGTAATGTTTTTTTACAGATTATTATTGTTTTAGTGAGAGTGGCAATAGTTTGTAGGAAGATGTAGACAACGTGATGATCATCCTTAAAAAGATTTAGGCAAATCTAGCTATGAACCACTAGATATGAAATACAAATCTTTAATCATCCTTCTACAAATAAATTTTTGACTGCACATTAAAAACTATGTATAAAAATTAGTGAGTTTTACCCTTTTTTTCCTCAGTTCTAGTAATTGAAAGCCTCCAAAATACTTCTTTTAATTTGAACTTTTTACTTTTTCTTTTGGCTGAATTTTTTTCAATAAAAAAAGGCCAAATAAGAGTGCAAGGTTTGTCATGTCAGATCTCATGTCTGCTAAGTTAAGATGTTCTCTAAACAGTTTTACACATGGATGGAAGTTATGGAGTCAAGTTTCCCATTTGCATGTCAATTGTATGTCAACATATTGTACGGATAAAAGTTGTTTCACTTGAATCATTTTCATGTCAACATACTGAATTTGGTTCAAAAGGTTCATGTTTTGAATTCACAAACCATTGATGAAAATGCAAAAGGCTCACGAATTTGATTGAGTTGTGAATGATTGACTTTTTGCCCAGAAACATTGTCCAAATCTTCTGTAGTTGCTAACTCCTTAAGCTAGAGTTACCATGGTGTGAGATACATAATAACATAGGAATCACATGGGTGTTCTCTCTTATTAAGAAGCAATTTAATTACCAAAACAATTGAATAAATTGCAACTTAGAATGCATTGGATCAACAATGACAAAGAAGTACAATATAACATTGAACTAGGTCACTCTTTCAAAAATCAAACTCCCTACGTAATCATGTGTATGTGTGATAAATAAAGAATCCATTGAGAATCCCACCTTGAACAAATTGGCCGACAATTTTTCCATTGTTTCTTGCTTGTTGCTTTGTCTTTATTTGGTGTGGTTACTACCTATTGCCTAGCAACATTGCCAAGATTGTCATCAGCAAAAAGGGTGAAAAATAAAATGTATGACTTTCAAGCTAACAATTCTAGAGAAGCAATGAACAAAATCAGTAGAATTTAATATGTGTTGTCACTGATGATGCAAAGTCTCTCTTCTATGTTGACAACTTGGGCACATGCATAACACACTTTTCTTGTTGCATTCACAATATTCGTTTCTCTGTCACAATTGTTCTCATCCAAACAAAGTTGTATACGACATGATTTATTGGCCAGCAATTTTTTGGCAATATTGTTCTCAAGTAGCAAGGGAATGAAAAAAATAGATAAGTTGTACAAAGTTAATACCTATAAAGAAGTGATGAATTTTCCATCTGTAAAACATGATCAGTGATTATGTCACTGATGATGAAGAGTCTCTCCATTCTCTGTTGACAACTTGAGCATGTGCTTTACAGAACATTTTCTCTTTCCAGAGAGGGGGGGACTCTCAATTGGTTTATGACTTTCTCTCATGCAGCAGCAAATCACACCTGGATACTCGCGGTAAATTTTGGAAACTTCTATTTGGAATTCTCACTTTTTGAGAAACCTTTTCCCACTTCTCTCTCCATACTTGATCCTCAAATACAGAACATTCCCATAGTTACAAGCTGTTCTTTTGAGAGCCATGTATATATTCTAAGATTGAAGTGCTACTAATCAAACTATATTACTCCCATCATGTAACCAAGGATGCTAGCCCAACACGTGCGCCCCAGACAACAAGGTGAATCCTAACCCATTGATTTGGGGGCGCCTTTTGGAGGCTTTTTTAGAGTACAACTGGTCAGATTGTGAAAAGCTCCTAAATGTGCTCATTAAGGAAGGTATCAAACATGTAACTCAGCCATCATGTGGATCAGTGATACCAAGTGCTACCCACCTGCTTCTCCCAAATAGTGTTTTTTTTTAAAAATATATAGTTTTGTTTGTAGCCAACATGGCGATCATCGAGAGGACGATGCAGGAATAGTGACGACCATCCCTAGGAAGAGTTAGCCGAATGTGGCTATAAACCAAATATAAAGTACAAATCTTTAATCATCATTCTATATTTTTGGCTATAAATTGAAAATCAAATATACAAAGCTTAGAAAACATACAAAATCACTTCATTTTTGAAATTTTTAGTTTTTAATTTCATTTTTGTGAGAAAATTCGCCAATTTTAAAAGGCTGCTCCCAATTGTAGTTGCAACCCCTGTGACCTTGACCTGATTGACTCTCTATTGTCTTCAGGCAGCCAGAAGACCCTCTAGCGCCAGTGTTTTTTTTTAAGGTTTTGTGATGTAGCTGAACTAGTGGCATTCTCCAGAAAATAATTTAGCCAAAATTATTTGGCTACATCCCAGATATGAAAGTTTTAAAAATCAGGATCCTTCTATATTCTTGGCTATCCTGTATGGAAATTTATCATAAAAATCTAGCAATTTAGAATTCCCTTTTCTTCTCTATATCTGACAAATATGGGCCTTTTTTTCCCCTGAAAATCCTTTAGACGTATTATATAGGTCAAAATCATAAAATTTTCAGATCAAAATCTGACAGAAATTCACCAAGTAAAAAGAAGCAGCAGCTCTGCTCCATTTATGGCAAGTTCAAACTTCAAACCAGCAACAGTAAAAACAGGAAATGTTCCATGTTCAGTTTCCAAAAACTGAACTTCAGAGTTAGGTCATAGGAAATTTTGACACAAGTAACACGTGGTGGACATTCCTCAAAAATGTGGGACCTTGAATGAAAACTACTTGAACCTACATTATTATATAGTAAAATAGGCAGAGCCAAGAAAGCTAGAAGTGCACCCATCATGATCCTGTCAACTTTTCTCTTTTATGCCCATTTTGTGTCTCTTGACCCTCTTCTGAAAGGTGTTAAGTTATATTGTTTGTGCACCAAACAACTTGGACCATGCTGGTGACATCTGGTTCAAGAATGGAGCTTCTTCTGTTCCTCTTCCTGATTGATTCCTGCTCACAATTCACTAAGAATAGGAAATGTGGGTGTACTTCACTAAGCTAATGCAGGAGTTTACCATTGAATTACCAGTTCATCGTCAACAAAGCTATCAAAATACAATCTTCATCAAATTTCTGGATCAGTTCATAGGCCTACCCGATTTAAACAAAACCATTACTACAGTAGTACACCTCACAGTTCCAATGCAAAACAAGCTGAAAGAAATGAGGAAATGGCCAGGAGGGAAGAATGAAGCTGTACATATTCACTCTACTAATATGTATACAAACCTCTGAACAAAATCTAAACCTTGAACTGTACTTTAGACCTTGAGAATGTCAAGTTCTCCTGAGTGAAACACACATGAGAACCTGCAGCTAGGTTGAAACCATTGCAAGAGCCGATCTTATAAACTCCAGTCTCTCTCTGCAGCCAAGCTCAAATTGTATGATATGATCAAATTGTACCTTCGTCCTCACTACCTGCCTCATGATCTCCAATAGATAGTACAAACTACACACCTCACGATACCTAAGTTGTGAAATCTAGATCTATACAAGAAAGTGGCTTGTTAAATGAAATCTAGTAGCTTGCAGATCAAGAGAGGAATCTAACTCTAGTAAGAAGCTCATACCTAAGTTGTGGAATCTAGTTCTGTACATCTTGTTAAAGTGGATTGCTAAATGAAATTCTAGTGCCTGCCAGATTTATAAGAGTTCCTCTGATCAACCCAAGTTTATATGAGAAATGGTTGATGTATGAAAAAGGAAAAATTTGTGATGCCTAATCTCAAAGCCTCGACAGGATGTTTAAGTTCGACTATCCTGCTAATTGAAGGTTTTTGCATGTTTTAAAGTGGAAAACTAAGTTAACGTTGAAAATGTGTGACAGCCAGATAGTCTTTACACAATTACAGTGCTTTTAGTCGCAGCTAGATCAAAGTAAGTTTGGTACAACTTCTTTTGTATTCTAGAAAGAAATTTAGAGTCTCTTCACATGATCTGATACTAGTGCCGAGCTAGGAATTAGATGAGTTGGTTCAGGAATGGTTAGTCTCGGTGATTACAAGAGAGCTCAGAATTGGTTGGTTGATAGGTAGGCAGAACTCATGATCTCTAGGAAGTTTTCTGTTGATCATGATCACACATTGAACTGCAGCTGCATGCATGGCATCAACAGCTATGACCTGATGAGATTCCAACCAGTTGGTCCTCCAACTGATTGATCAGATTGGAACCAGCGGTCCAACTGGCTGAACGAGAGCTGCGGCTGCTGCTGAGGCTGCTGATTCTGATCTTCTTTGGCTGGATGCTGCTGCTGCTGCTGCAGAAGCTGAGCCGGTCCTCTGAGCTTAGCTAATCCACGTTCTGCATTTGAGGCAGTGGGTTGATACCTAGAAGAATCTGAAGAACTCTTCAGGAAATCCTGAACTACAGTTTGTCTGGTTTCCGAAAGCATAAGATTATTGGTATGATTAGTACTGGTGTCACGTACAAGTCTGGAAGCTGGAGCTGAAGTAGCACCGTAGCTGCCCGTGCTGCTGCTGCCTGAAAGAAGAAGATCAGCAGCATCTAGCTTCAAGGGGCGGCCGGTTCTTCTTAGGTTTGAACTTGCAGCTAGTCGTACACTAGTTGATTTGAGCTGTTCCTGATCCATGAGAGGAGAGCTGAGCATCATGGTGGACTTAAGAGCTGCAGCAGCTGGAGCTGTGGAAGAATTATCCGTCACTAGCTGTGACGCGGTTGCTGCAGCAGTGGAGCTAATTGTCGTCATGGTAGGTGCAGCTGCTGCTGTAGTAGGTGATGATGAGCGACTAGTAGTAATTGAGCCCCCCGCCAGAGCTCCGTAAAGCTTTGCTATATATATGTCACGGTCCGCGACTAATTTGCTTTGATGCTTGATCTTGTGGAAATCTAGATTCGAAAGTTGTTGCTCCGGAGCAGCTCGCGACGTCACCGCCGTCGGCACGGCACTGGTAGTATTATGAGCAGGCGGTTGCTGCTGCATAGTGGCAGCTACACTTACATGAGAATTGGCTTGAAACTCAGGCGACTTGTTTGGCGAGCTTGGATAAGAGCCGCAATTAGACTGGGACGTGGCAGTCTGTGAACTGCAGGCAGCCATGCTTGTTTGTAAGTTGGCGCGCTTTGGCTGAGGTCGGACGAGGTTGTGAGCTGCGGCAGTACCAAGCGCGGCGGCGAGAAGCTCACCGCCTTTTGGAAACGTAAGTCGTGGCCTAATAGAGCCTGTAGTCGTCATACTAGGCCGCGGGATATTCAGTCCCGTTAGTCTCTGGACCGTGGCCCGGAAGTCCTTGGAGCTCGTCTGCATCACCGTGGTCGGAACTCGTCGTGAGGCACGGGACCTACGCTTGGAGATCATCCCAGCGCAAGTTTTACCACTGCCGCCATTCACGGTCCCAGCTAAGCTGGGTAGCAGCTGCTGGACACTGCTAGTGTTTGCGCGCATAAAACCATCGGAGCCTGCCGCTGCCTGAGAAGTTGCCCCTCCGCGGCAGCTGGTCGTCGGCGGGGGTGTGCAACTTGCTTCCCTGGAGCCAGGTTGAAGTTCTAGCTGGCCGGATTCTTCCACTTTCGGCAGCCGTTTGCTTTCTTCATGTCCGAAGATGTTAATGCCTGCAGCCGAGAGTTCTGTGGACCAGCCATAATTGCCACCGTGCATTTTGTGACTTGCTACTGCAGGTCCTTCATGTGACGAGCCATGACTGTAGTATGGTGGCTGCAGCTGGCCCAGCTTCCAGTTTACAATCCCAGCTTCCTCTTGCAATCGAAGATCACTCGTGGGTAGTGCTGACGCCCGCTTGAGTCCCCAGCTCGAGCTGCTGCTGATGCCTTCTCCACCAGCTGCAATATAACCACTTCCTGTATTCCCAAATTCTGAGTTTCCAGCTATTGGCATCCTGAGCTTTGATCCCTAGCTAGTCCCGGCTCCCAGCTGCCCCCCAGCTAATCCTCCTACTAGATCTCTTCCTTCCTTCCTTCCCTCCTCGTCTTCCTTCTGTTGTCGTTAGCTGTTAATCCTCCTACTCTCTTCCTTGCTTCCCTCTTCGTCTTCTTCTTTTCTGGCTGTCGGGTCGCTAGCTTGCTTTGAACTTACGTTCTCTCGGAAACAACAGCTTTGTTTGACTTTCTGGCCTGCAGCATCCTTTGTAATATCTGTGCTGCTGATCTCTTTCGTCACAGTAGATTAACCTTGCAGCCTGCAAATTTGGGAAGCTGCCTCAGAACGTTATAGCTGACCTCTTTTTAATTTAACAAAAATTCACAACCAACATGCAGGAGGATCAAACCACGGAGATCTCAAGCTTGTGCAAATCCTTGAACAGTAGCACATCCTTGAGCAGTAGCACGCACTCTGACAAAACCCCACTTGAAATATAAATTCAGAGAAACAAAGTTCCACCCTGATCAACACAGATTAGCACCACAGAATATCAGCAGAATTCCAACTTCAAAAGACATCAGTCAGACTTTGTCAAGAGTCTTACTCTTCACCCAAAGCTTGAATAAAACAAAACAATGTTCAGGCAGCTGGAGCCTGGTACAAAAAAAGAAAGAAAACACACACACATAAACACAAGACCAATTTATTCAATACTTATTACCAAGCCTCAGGAGTCAGCTAGTTCACATGATAGCTTTCACACAACAACCAACTACCACCACCACCACCAAGCAGATGTACACAACCTCACAAGCATTAGTTATTCTTTCCTGCAAAAACTTAAAAGCTCAGAGACACTAGAGCACCTTGCAGAGCACCAACTTGAGATAGCAAACACACACACTTAGCCTGCTTTAGAGTGGGGAGGGGATGGGCGGAGCTCAGGAAGCGAGTTTGGTCCTACATACACTGATGTGCAACGTCGCTGTGTTATATATGGTGACGCAGCTTGTGAGTCCTGACAAGGAAAAAGTCTACAAAAGAGGGGAGATGGATTTCAATGGAGTATGAGATGAGAAGTCAAGACAGTGGCCAAATTTTGGCTTAAGTAAGTATTGCCAAAGCTTGATTTGCAGACCCTAGGTGAAATATAAGCCAAACCCTAGGTTTTGTTAAGCTTAAGCTTAATCCACCTTAAGATTCAACCTTAGCAAAACCTAGGGTTTGGCTTTGTGACCATAGTGCACTACGTCTTGTTATTGGTCAATTTCAATCTCATTTCGCTAGTTGATTTCTTTTTGTTTGCATCAAGCTAGCTAGGGGTCACAATTAGTGGCTACCTATTGATGATGCCATTAAGTGTGACATTTAAGTGCCCCAAGTTTTGTTTATACAAGTTTACTACCTCCTCAAAACAATTAAAGGTTCTTCTCTCCATAGCCAATTTGACCATGGTCAATTTTCACAATGGTTGAGGACGTATTTTTTATGTCAACAAATGTCATAAAATACCTTCTTTATAAATTAAAAAATTCTCTCAGATTGTAATTTTCAACTGTGGGTTTTGATGCATCATACGAATGCTGGCTGCACCTTCCAAAGGTAGAACGTATGAAGGTCCTGAGAAAATGTTGTTGGAGCTTCACTTCAGGTCCTGAGAAAATGTTGTTGAAGCTTCGCTTCAGACCCGCGTCTGTCTTGTTATCAACTTTTGAACATACCAGCCTAGTCCTAGTATTGGATACTTTTTGAAATATTCATATTGGCCTTTTCTCTTTTATACTTTAGTCTGGTCCTGGCATTGGGTCCAAGAGTAAGTATGTGGCAAATATATACCTGATATTGAATCTCATATAAAACTTCTATAAGTTCATGTTGGGCTACCAGTATTGGTTGGCTTATACTTTAATTGCATAGCATCTTTGTGAAATTATTTTTTCTGCCCCGTATAGATTATCTAATAACTGGATTTTGAGAAATATTGTGACTCATCTATTATCATTTTGCATGTTTATGCAACACACTTAGGTACTAATTTTTTCCCTAATTATTCTTTTTCATAATGCCTTCCTTTGTATGTGTGGATTTTGAAATACCCGACCTGAAAACCACCAATGTCAATTGACATCAAAGCAAGTGTTTTTACTTAGGACTTGTCTCAAGTGCCCCAAAAAATCTCATTGCACATGTGCACTTCTCACCATTACCAAAGTCACAAATGTCCAATTCAAGGCCAAAGGGGAGCTGCAATTGGAGAGGTGGAGCCAAACAAAAAGTAGTGACTCCTCAAATGTTTTAAAGAATTAAGAACCTGTTTAGAAGAAACATGGAAGGGTACATGTCAATTCTCATCGTCATTAAAGCAAATTCTCAGCCAATAAGAGCTCATTGGGCCTCTACAAAATATATGCCAAACAGATAGGGTGTCTATCAAGTCCTTTACCAATTTCAGAATTGGCATATCAATTGTGGGTAACCTATTCTTGGACCCTTGTTGATAACCAGTCATTTCCTTAATAACCCATCAACTCTTGTCCCTACTAGGCTGATACTGGTACAAGAGTGTTAATAATCCACCAACACTGGTCCCTATTAGGCTTCATATTGGTGCAAGGGTAATATTGCCTCAAGTCTAATCAGCCTGGTATGGCCCCTTCGATACCAGAGGAGGGCAATATGCTAGACCAACACTCCTGAACACAACCTTTATTCTGAATAGGGGAACAAAAGCTCTAAAAAGTATTTTTTGTAAGAGAAGTCCTCTTCCCACGCAACCTGACCTCAGTCTATGAACTCTCATAGGAAGGGACTAGCCCTATACAGAAAGTTATCACTAATTGGAAAGCTATTATAGAGGTGACTAATTGCTCATTTGTAACCAGTGTTTCTTGGGTCTGAAGTTTCACAATGTTGCGTGCTTTCAAAGGAATATTTTGTAACAACGTTCCCTGTATTTTGAAAAAAATTCATCACAAAAGAGATATTTTGAGTCAATTTCACTAGATGCCTATTCCTGCCTGTACAGTAAACTCTCTCTAAACTAATATCCTTGGGACCGGCCGGAAGATATTAGTTTATGGAGGATATTAGTTTACACAAATTAGATTAAGTATGAGGCTCGCCACGGGCCTGTGCCCGCATATTAGTTTAGAGAGAATATTAATTTACACAGTATTAGTTTAGAGAGAGTTTACTGTATTAGGCAGCCAGACTATAAAAATATTTTTAAATTTTTGACAGGTTCTAATAACAGGTCTCCTCCATATAACTAAGCCATATACCTTTGTGATCTACCATTTCTTTTGCTAGGGTTAAGAGAGCATATAAGAAGGGAAATCTATACCCAGGTATTTCAATGAGGACATCAGAGTTACCAACAATCTTTTATCTATTGGATGAACAATAACATCCTAAACAGCAAGATCCAATGATGAGATCTTCTTTGTGTTATTAAGATAAAGAATTATAGGCCTTGGAATGCTATATTTTAGTGGAGTTATTGGGATCCGAAATCCAACAATTGGATCTCCATGGAAACCTCTGAGAATGATACTGAAAGGAAGTACTTAGTTGTAGTCTACTGGATACTTCATTTACAATATGCCTAAAGAGCTAGAGGCTGAGCAAGAATATCAGAGGTTGTTTGGATTGATAACAGAACAATATCCATCCAGAATTACTTTGAAAACATGGGTGCCTCCAGAAAACCTTTGAATTCCAAGAAGGCCTTTCAAAAGTTCTGGCTTCAATCTTTTAAAAAAATAAAAATCGTTGAAATTTTGAGACCTAGTAATGCTAATTCCCAGGTAAAATTCTCCAGATTTTTTGAATTAAATTAAATTAAATTGTGAGATTTCCACCTTAGGCTCTAGTAGGTAGTCATGACATTGAAGGATTTTGAAAAACAATTATTGTGAGATTTGCTCTGTAGCCAACTGTGGCTAAATCATGTTATTAATGATTTCCACTCTAGCAACATTGAAAAACTAGGGGAAAAAAATTAATTAAACATAGCTCTGAGGTAGGGTCGACCACCCAGTGATTGAACACCTAAGAACTCAGGGCAAGCTGGATCCAAGGGGGAGGGCTCCATTGTTTCTGGTGTCCAAACAAAACTTGAAACCCTCCTCTTAGCAAGTCTGACACAGTAACAATTGTCATAAACAGGTTACAAACGAGATAGTTATAGAACCTCAAAGTAAAAGGGGTCAGTAACTCAAAAAAAAAACAAACCACCAAACATTACAAAAGGTCAGTTTCCAAATACCCAAAAAATTCCTTGTATGTTGCTCTGTTATTATTACAGTTCAAAGATGATTTGTAGAACTTCAGGTTGTGCTCCTATAGCAATTTAAATTTTATACTGAATAAGAAATTTAAAAAGTTATGCAATTTGAAGTAAGAAGGGTCCAAAGAGAAGGAGAAAACAAAGCTATTTATAAGTTGGAAAGCTTTTTTCTTTTTTTTGTTATTTTTTCATTAATCCTTTTCCTTTGCACTTCAAAGATGATTTCTAAAGCTTGAGGCAGTGCTCCCATAACATTTTAAATCACTCAAAATGAAGCACACACATTGAAGATATAAATAAAAGTTCGGTCTTAGGCAGTCAATCAGTGATGGGCTGGTCCACCTCAACAATTTTTTTCTTTTATTCCTACATAAAATTACAAGGTACATAAAAACTTTCTTTTAGAGCTTTGCTTACATTGAAACTTCTTTGAGAACTTCCTTTTGCACATTATTGAATTGTTTTATGATCCTTATGTTTTTTCTTGCTGTGGAGACTATAACTCTGAGCAACAAGTCCCATCAAGCAACAACTTGAATACATGAGATGATGACCCCCACCATACAGAGACATGACTACAAACTTTCCTCCCCAAAAGAAGGAAGTTTTGTAGGTTTGTTCATGTGTAGTGCACGACAAAGTTCAAAGAAAAAAGTTAGAATTTTATTTTAAAGCCCTGATCATGCATAGAAGCTCTGTCCAGGAACCAGCTCTCTCTCAGCCAGGCAATGAGAGGAGAGAAAAATTATTGGTTAATGGCTGCAGACCAAATACCGATACTTGGACCCATGTGTTGGATCCGCGTGCTCAGATGTGCAGACTACTTTCCCAATAGCAATTTTATGCTGACTTGTTAGTTACTGTTTGGGTGTTGATTTAGGATCTCCATTAAAATTGTGCGGATGATGTCAAATAGACCACATGTACAAAGTAGTACTTCACATCAGCACTACATAAGCTTTCAATGGGTCTCACTTGCCGTGTTCAAACTGCACGGCCACTGGCCTTTTCTGTTTGACATTGCACAAAACTCTCACATAGTCATGTTGCATCTTATGAAAAACTATGTTGCGTTGTGACATGGACTTGTCAGGGTTTTTCTGCCATGTGAATGTGACTTGAAGAAGGCGGGATGAAATACAAACCCTAATGGATGATTTGCTGCACTGGATGTGACAAGCACAAAATGCAAAAGGAGCAGACATTTGATAATCATGAACAATAGAGGAGGTGCCTTCTACTTCTGATTGTTTTTTTATTTTCTTATTCTTTTTGTTGTTTGCAGGTTATGAGGTTTGGTTTGTACTCTTCATGGAGTGTCAGCACTCAGATCAGGAACTAGCGATGGAGCGTTGTTTCCATGATTCTCTTTTACGGAGTGACAAGGATGATCTTGAATGATGGACGGTATGCCTGAGGTTGGAGGTTGAAGATAAAAGCTGAACGATGATGAAGCTAAGAGACTCTGCTTTTCATACTTTTTCTTGGTTTTTCAATTAAGATTGTTGTTGAGAATTTTTGGGAAGAATGGCTAAAGATTCAAGCTGTTATGGTTCTACTAATTAAACTTCATGAACTTTGATGCGCTGAAGTTGGTGAGCAGAAAATTAGGTGTTAGTGTGTCAGTAAGGACCTCAAGACGGAAATGATGAAAGGCTCTAGTGGGTCATTGGTGCTAGCCATTGTGGGATTTCTCTCAAGTCCAATGTGCTTGGGATTGCTGTTGGAAATTGGGAAAATTGAATACCTGAACATTCAAAAACTCCGAGCAATTGTTCTGCATTGGAAATTATTGGGAAAATTGAAGGAATCGCTGTAGACATAGCTTATCTAAATTTTCTCCATCTCCTGAAGCAAATTCACCACTGGGTTTGGGTTTTTGATCTTAATATACTTCACTTGTTGTTGGGATATCCACATTTGTTGGCCATGACAGCCCATAGAGAGAGAGATCTGAAGTGAGCTGATCCATGAAAGTCCATAGATTTACTTTTGTCATAGTGTCATAGATAGAATGTTGGATGTATACCTAATGTGTTGTTGTATTGAATGCACATGATTAAAAGATTGCAATAGTTTGAGTGCATGCAATTTGTGTGTACCTCCTTTTTGGTGAGAGCATCTTATGAAAACACATTATGTCAAATTGTGCATGGCATGACAAGTTATGTGATAACCAGTGTGGGTTTGGTCTCCACCTTTAAACATATCAGCTTCATCTTAATATTCAATGCCTTTTTCTTTCAAATGATACATGCTTGTTAAGTAGTACTAGTGGGTGCCCGTGACCTTCAGCCACTATAGGTACCTATTGTTGCCATCCGTGTTTCCGTTGTTTAATTCTCTTTAAAAAAATATTTACCCTCTCTTATTTTTATTCGTCGGATTAAAAATTGGACACATCTGTATCGATCGATT
>Ga0116230_10003304_pt1 | contig 15752 bp, 14 predicted proteins | sample S1TSphfallax_3_FD_88678 | JGI IMG/M metagenome (GOLD analysis project Ga0116230, IMG submission 88678) | Host-associated microbial communities from peat moss isolated from Minnesota, USA - S1T2_Fd - Sphagnum fallax MG | ecosystem: Host-associated > Plants > Peat moss > Unclassified | place... | reverse complement strand
GAAGGGCCAGGCCAGCTACTACACCCTCTCCGTCGACGGCCGCGACAACAAGGACGCCGCCTGGTTCTACCCCGACCCCAAACAAGCCGCCGCCGAAATCCGCGGCCGCGTCGCCTTCTGGAAGGGCGTCGCCGTCTCCTGAAAGCGCCCGGCGCGGGCATAACACCCGCGCCACCGCGTCAATCTCAAAACCTGCCCCCGGCGAACGTCGCCGGCGCATTGGCGGCGGCGATCCGAGAGTCGGCCGCCTTCATCGCATCCGCGCGAACCTTGCGGAAGCACTCCAGAAATGTGCTCGCATTGACCGAAACGGGGAACGCGGTGTCCTCACACACATGCACGGCCGCCGCCACAACACGGCTCCGCAGCTCCGCCTGGCCTGCCTGCGTGGTCAGGTCCAACCCGGCAAGGCTCACGCGCCGGCTCTCATAGGTGGAAGCCGTCTCCGGGCCGGCCGCATGGGCGGCCATCACCGGCAGCGCGGTCATCATCGTAAGGGCAAGGGCGGCGCCGGAGAAGCGGCGGGCAGTCTGCTGTTTGGTCATGATAAAATCTCCTCTGATCTGGTTTCTGTCATCGCCGCCTCGGCTCGTGTCTGGGCGACAACCCAGCAGTGACGGCCCCACGGCCGCAGAGGAAGTTAATCCCAGCGAATTCGCGCTAAACAGGATTAATGAGCCTGTTCAAATGCTTACGTCTGCTCCAGCAGACAATTTATCACGCCCGGCCGCCCGCGTCGGGCCGGCGCCTTGGCCCAGGCCGGAGGCTGTCGCTATGATGCGGCGTAACAGACTGCGGCGGCGTCGGATGGCGGAAGTGCGGGAGGCATTGGAAACAGCACAGTTCGGCCGTTTCACCCTCGATGCGCGCCGCCGGCTTCTGCTGGCCGACGGCGTTGCTGTACAACTGCATGCCAAGGCCTTCGACCTGCTGGAGTTCCTGGTCTCGCGGCGCGGCGAGGCCCTCAGCCGCGAGGCCATCCTCGCGCATGTCTGGGAAGGCAAGACCGTCGCGGACAGCAATCTCTCGGTGCAGCTCTCAGCGCTGCGGGCGGCGCTGAAGAAGGCTGGCAGCACCGCCGAGATGATCGTCACCCTGCCCGGCCCCCGCTACCGCTTTGTCGGCCCGGTCGAATCCCCGGCCGCGCGCGACCCGGTGCCCAGCGAGGCCGCCCCACTCCCCGCCGCACCGGCACCCAAGTCCGCCCCCGCGCGGCGGCGCCTCGCTTGGGCCGCAGCCGCCGCCGCGCTGATTCTGGTCTCGGCCGGTCTGGCCTGGCACGCCATCCGCCCAGTCAATATGATCGGTGGGGCGCCGCGGTTTTCCATCGCCGTGCTGCCATTCCGCAATCTCAGCGTCGACCGCAGCCAGGATTACCTGGCAGACGCCATCACCGACGACCTGACCACCGATCTCGCCCATCTGCCCGCCAGCACCGTGATCGCGCGCGAAAGCGCCGACCAGTTCCGCGCCCGTACGCTGCCGGTGCAGCAGATCGGCAGCGCCCTTCATGTGCGATACCTGCTGGAAGGCAGCCTGCGGGCGGAGGGCCAAAGCTACCACATCAACGCCCAACTGATCGACGCAACCACCGGTGCCCAACTCTGGGCCGAACGGTTCGATACCGGATGGGATCATCTGGGCTCCGCGCGCGATGCGATCGTACGGCGAATTGCCAGCGCCCTGGATCTGCAATGGGACCGGGTGGAGAGCGCGCGCTCGCAGAAGGACCGGGCGGGCAACCCAGATGCGATGGACCTGTTCTTCCGCGCCCGGGCCATTCTGGATACCGACGACACGCTGCCCGGCCTGACCGAGGCCGCCGCCCTGCTTGAGCAATCGGTGGCCGAGGCGCCGGATTTTGCCGATGCCCTGGCCGAGCTCGGCTGGGCGCGGCTGCGCCGCGTGATGGAAGTGGGCGATGCCGCCCCTGCCACGGACCGGCAGCAAGCGCACGAGGCGATTTCCCGCGCCTTGAACCTGGCGCCGCGCAACGCCACCGCACGTGCCGCACGCGCGCATGAATTCCTGCTCGGCGGCGATTGCCAGGCCGCGCAATTCGCCGCGCTCGACGCCCTCTCCATCGCCCCCAGCAGCGTTGAGCCGCGGCTTGTTCTGGCCGACTGCGCTTGGCTGCGCGCGCAGTTGGACGAGGAGGATACGCAACTGGAGGAGATCCTGCGCATCAATCCCGATGGGCGCGACAGCGCCCATCTCACCTTGATGCGCGGCAGCATCCGCCTGCTGCAGGGCCACGCGGCGGAGGCCGCCACCCTGATCAACCGCGCCATCGCCGGCGATCCCGATCCGCAGCCGGGCGCCCCCTCCATGGGCCGCGCCGAATACGCCCGGATCCTGCTGATTGCCGCGGCCGACATGCAGGGCAACCGGCCCGAAGCGATGGCCGAGCTTTCCGCCTATACGAAAATCTGGCCCAACCGCTCCGTATGGCGCTTCGCCAATTATTATCCGCGCAACGTTGCCGCCCTGCCCGGCGCGGAACGTGTGCTCGCCGCCCTGCGCGATGCCGGAATGCCGGAATACGGCGATCCCACGGCCGCACTGCCCGCCGGCGATACCACCTGCACCGACGGCGAGTGGGGGGTCACGCCATCCTCGCTTCCAGGGGGCACTGTGATCGGCACCCAAGCCTTGGCCGCCGCCCTCGCCTCAAACGCGCCACCCCTGGTTGTCGACCTTGGCCGGGGCAGCGCCGCCGTGCCCGGCGGGCACTGGTTTTCTCCCGAAACCGCCGCCACCATGTCCATGCGGGCCTTTATCGCCGGGGTGGCATCTTCCGGTCAGCCCCACGCAGGCTCGCCCGCAATCGTCATCATGGGTGATGGCCCGTTCGGGTGCGACCCCTTCACCGCTGCCATGGATCTGATCGCCCAAGGCCATGCCGGCATCGCCTGGTACCGCGACGGCGAGGAAGGCTGGTCACGCTCGGGCCACGCGCATGAGGATGTGCGGCGCGCGTGGTGATCGCGGCTGTTCGCCGGATGGCCAACGGCTCGTCATCGACACGACCTTGTATTCGCCAGCACGATCGGCAAACTGCCACGGTTTTTGAAACAAGGACGATCGCGATGAGCACGGGATGCAAGAACGGTGTGGTATACACAATGACGACGGTACTGACCGTAACGGTGCACGAGAACACCAAGAAGGGGGATTATCACTTCACCATCGCCACCAACGGCGTCCCCGGCGGCTGTCCTGGCTGCGTCGATGAAGTACCCGTCAGCATCAGCATCACCGGCCCTGGCGGGCCTCTCAGCCCCGCCGCCCAGACCGCCATCGGCCCCCAAGACGGCGTGACCGCCTGCGCCGACGACTGATCGCCCCGTCACGATAACCCGCATCGCTGTTCGGCGATGCGGGAGAAACGCGAGGCGGGCGCCGCAGGAAGAAAGGTCCTCTTTATCTGAAGTAAAGAAGCCAACGTTTATTCGTTACGATCCCGTCCCACCTACCCGACGGCCGGCGACCCATACATCGCAAATATCCTGCCGCCCCGCGGTGTAGATCACCTTCTGCAACACATCCTGCGCGCCATCCTCTGCCTCCAGCCGCAAATTGCTCGCAGCCCCGCCGCCCGTCACCCTGATGGCATCGAACTGATACCCAACCCGGAAAACCCCGACCGGCAGATCCAGCACCTCCCCACCGCCCGCCGTCGCGAGCCAGAACGCCTCCGCCGCACTCACCCGCGCGCCCGCACATCCCCGCGCGCCCGCTTCCACACGCGCATCCACCCCGCTCTCCAGATGCCGCGACGCGATCACCGCATGCCGCGCCGACTCCAGCACCGCAGGGCTCGCCCCACCCGCGATATCCGTGCCCAGCCCCACATGCACGCCCGCATCCAGCATCCGCCGCAGCGGAAACACCGCATCGGCAAAATACGCGTTGGATAAAGGGCAATGCGCAATCCCGCTACCTGCCGCCCGGATCACCCCGGCATCCGCCTCGCTCACAAACACCCCGTGCGCCAGCACCGTATGCCGCCCCAGCAAGCCAAACCCCGCCAGCGCCGCCGTATCGCTCATCCCGCACCGGTCGCGCACAAACCCCTGTTCCCAATCGCTCTCGGAACAATGCGTCTGCACATGGCACCCACTCTCCCGCGCCAGCCGTCCCAGCCGCGCCAGCAGATCATCGGTGCATGCCGGAATGAACCGCGGCGTAATCACCGGCCGCACCAAACCGGCCTCATTGCCCACCATCCCCCGCACATGCGCGATCAGCGCCCGTGTCTCCGCCTCCGCCACCTCGGCCGAGGCATCACGGTACCAATCCGGGCACTGCCCGGCATCATCCTGCGCCACCCGCCCCACCAGCGCCCGCTGCCCCGCCTTCAGACAAATTTCTGCCAGAGCCTGCGTCGCCGCCAAATGGATCGTTGCGAAATACACCGCCGTCGTCGTGCCATTATCCAACAGACAATCCACCAGCCGCGCGTAAACCTCCGCGGCAAACGCAGGATCCGCATACCGCGCCTCCAGCGGAAACGTGTGCTCCTGCAGCCATTGCCAAAGCGGCACATCCAGCGCGTGGCCCATCTGCGGAAACTGCGGCGCATGCACATGCAAATCCACCATCCCCGGCATCAGCACCTGCCCCGCCGCCGCCTCCCCCGGCCCGATCTCCACGATCGTCCCGGCCTCATCCACCACGAACGCCGCATCGAACATCTCCAGCACGCCGCGCGCCGGCGCATGCAGCGCCCGCCCCGTCACCACCATCACCCTATCCTCCTCTCGCCGCCCGCTTGCACGCGGTCACGGCCCATGTGCACTCTCATATCAGCGCGGGGGACGTTGACTCATGAGACGGAAGGTCTTCTTTTCTGAAGAAAAGACAGAAAAGACTTTTCACTGTTACGGCACGACTCCCCGGCAGCGCGCGCACGGGAACACATGTTTTTTGGTTCTTTTTTGCAAAAAAGAACAGTCTTCGTCCTTTGTTTTCGGCTAACCCATGCCCCCTTTCGACCCCGCCGCCGCCACCGCCGCCTACATGGCCACGCTCACACCGGCCGAGCACGCGCTTGCCTCTGCCTACACCCATGGCAGCGAATGGCTTCTGCTCTGGGGCTGGCTGGTCGGCGTGCTTGTCTACTGGCTGATCCTGCGGGCAGGTGCGCTTACCGCTCTGCGACGCTGGATCGAGCGCGCCCGCCCCCATCCCTGGCGCGCCACCGCAATCTGTGCTGCCGCCTTTAGCCTCGCCGATGGGCTGCTCAATCTGCCATGGCAGATCTACGCCTCATGGTATCGGGACAAGAGCTACGGCCTGACCAGCCAGGCTTTCTCCGGCTGGCTCGGCGAGGATGCCATCAGCCTGGCCATCTCCACCATCGTCTCGGTCCTGTTCTTCTCGGTGCTCTACGCGCTGATCCGGGCAACCCGCCTGTGGTGGGCATGGGCGGGCGGTGTCGCGGCCGTCTTCGCCGTGGTTCTGCTGGTTCTCTCACCCATGCTGATCGAACCCTTGTTCAACACCTACACGCCGGCACCCCCAGGCCCCGTGCGCGATGCTGTGGTGGCGCTGGCCAAAAAAGCCGGCGTGCCATCCGACAAGATCACGATCTACAACGGATCCAAACAATCCAACCGTTACACCGCCAACGTATCGGGCCTGTTCGGCTCCGCGCGCGTGGCCATGAGCGACATGATGTTCGCCAAGAACGCCGACATTGCCGAAGTGCGCGGCGTCGTCGGCCACGAAATGGGCCATTACGTGATGCACCATGTTCTATGGCTGGCCGCCGCCTTCTCCGTGCTCTTCGCACTGGCCACCTTCCTGGCAGACCGCATTTTCGTGCCTGCCGCACGCTGGCTGCATGCCACCGGTGTCACCGGTATCGCCGACCCCGCCGGGCTGCCGGTGCTCATGGCGATCGTGATCACATTCGTTCTGCTGGCAACACCGATCCTGAACACCCTGATCCGCACCCAGGAATCCCAGGCCGACAGTTTCAGCCTGCGCACCGCGAACGAGCCCGACGGGCTCTCCAAAGCCCTGGTCAAGACCATCCAGTACCGCGCCAGTTCCCCCTCCGCGCTGGAGGAATTCCTCTTCTACGACCACCCCAGCGTGGAGCATCGCGTGCGCAAAGCCATGGACTGGAAAGCGACCCACCCCCAACCTGGGACGTAGCTTGGCCTGCTTGCAACCAACCGAAGCCTGCCGCCAGAGGCCACCGCGCCGAAAGCATCATCCGACCACATGGGGGTTCACCTGTCGGATAAAGATGCTCGTCGAAACACATAGCTAGAGCATTTTCCGACCGGCTCACCTCAGTCAAAACGATCGGAAAATGCTCTGGCCGAGCCCTGGGAACGGTCTGATGAACACGCGTGTTTCCGTCTTTGTCGTGGGCGCACAAAAGGCCGGCACATCCAGCCTGTATGCGCATTTCACGGAACATCCCTCTCTGTGCGCCCCGGCCAAGGAGGTCCATTTTTTCGACGACGAATCGATCGACTGGTCCAACCCGGACTACACCAGGCTCGACCGCCAATATGAGCAATTCGGCCCGCGATCCCTGCGCTACGACATCACCCCCATCTACGGGTTCTGGCCGCCCTCGCTCCAGCGCATCCAGGCATACAACCCCGATGCCAAGATCATCTTCCTGTTTCGTGATCCGTTCGATCGCGCCTGGTCGCATTGGCGCATGGAATATGGCCGCGGCACGGAAACCTTGCCCTTTGCCGACGCCATCCGCCAGGGCCGTGACCGCATGGCGAATTTGCCGCCGCTCGCGGTGAAGCGCCGCATCTACAGTTACATCGAACGTGGCATGTATTCCGTTCAGGTCAGACGGGCCATGAGCTTTTTTCCAAAAGGCCAGGTGCTTTTCCTCAACTCCACCGACCTGTGGCGTGACCATGTCACCACCCTTGCCACTATTGCCGCGTTTCTCGGCATCGATCCGTTTCCGCAAACCGGTGCCAAGCACGAACACGAGTCCAAGATCGACGATCTGCCCTCCGCCCGCCGCGAAGAGGATCGCGCCTATGTTGCCGATCTGGTCGCCAAGGATACCCAGACCTTCGCGGGTCTGACCGGCATCGACATATCCGATTGGCCCGTGATGCAAGCGCCGCCCGCCTCGGTCCCGCGCCGGCGTGCGGATGCCGCACGGTCGCGCATTGCGCTGTCCTCCAGCAAGCCCAACGTTGTGTTCATTGTGGCCGACGATCTGAACAGTTGGATCGGGGCACTCGGCCGCCAGCCCGATGTACGAACCCCCGCCATCGATGCGCTGGCGCGCCGCGGCACGTTGTTCAGCCATGCCTATTGCTCCGCGCCCTACTGCAACGCCAGCCGCATGGGTGTGTTCACCGGTTGCCTGCCGGCCACCACCGGGCTTTATCACAACGAGGATTTTTGGGGGGAGCCGCGCCGCCAAACCTATGTGGAGGCCTTCAAGGCGGCCGGTTACACCACTTTCGGCGCCGGCAAGGTGTTCCATGGCAGCTACGATTACGCCACCGCCGGCCGCACGGGCCAAAGCGAGGCGAAGTGGACGGACATCGAAAATCGCCCGTATCTATGGGATAGATTCGCAACCAACGTCCCCGAACCATTGCCCGCCAACCGGCCGATGAACGGCATGTTCGACTTCAGCCATTTCGACGCCGTTCCCGCCCCCTACCATCTTTTCGATTGGGGCCCGCTGCCCGCCTCGGCCGACCCGTCCACGCCCGATGAGCTGATGTGCCAGTCCATCGAACGTTTTCTCGCCGACCCCGGCGCGGGGCCATTTTTCTGCGCCGCCGGCATATACAAGCCGCATCTGCCCTGGCACGTCCCGCAGCGGTTTTTTGATCTCTACCAGACCGACGAACTGACCCTGCCGCTCGTCCGCAAGGACGACCTTGAGGACGTGCCGGCGATTGCCCAGAAATGGGCCCTCAATCCGCCCGATCACGCGCTCATCGTCAATCACGGCCTCTGGCGGCACGCCATCCACGGCTACCTCGCCGCCATATCGTATTGCGACTGGATTCTGGGCCGTATCGTCGCGGCCCTGGATAAGTCAAAGGCCGCGGACAACACCATCATTGCGTTCTGGAGCGACAATGGATTCCACTTGGGTGAAAAACTGCATTGGCGGAAATTCGTGCTTTGGGAGGAAGCAACCCGCGTTCCCCTCATTATCGTACCCCCGCGGCGCATGCCCCGGCTGCCGTGCTATACCGATCCTGTCAGCCTCATCGATCTCGGCCCCACCCTGGCCGATCTCTGCGGCATCGACGGGCCCGATTCCCCGGACGGCGAAAGCCTTGTGCCGGCGATGACCGAGGAAAACACGCCCGGCCGCCCGGTGATCACCACCTGGGGCCGCGGCAACCACTCTCTGCGCCTGGGCGACTGGCGCTATACCCGCTACAAGGCCGGCGGCGAGGAAGCCTACAACCACCGCCTCGATCCCCACGAATGGACCAACCTCGCCGGCGACGCCCGCTTCGCCTCCAAAATAAACGGGCTGCGCCGCCTGATGCCATAATCATCCGCGGGCAAGGACGTAGCGTTTGCCGCTCATTTCGTTCTTGATGTGTTCCCAGCCCTCCGCTACGCTGCGCTGATTCACCAGGGAGGAAAATACAATGATCGGCTACGTCACGATCGGCACGAACCACCTTGCAAAAGGCGCCGGCTTCTACGACGCGATTGCGGCGGAACTCGGCATCGGCCGCATGATGGAAAACGCAAATTTCATTGCCTGGGGGACACCGGACGGTGCGGCCGGCCTGGGCCTCACCAAGCCCTTCAACGGCGAACCCGCCACCGTGGGCAACGGCGTGATGGTCGCGCTGCAAGCCCGCGATCGCGCTCAGGTCGATCGCATTCACGCGCTTGCCTTGAGCCTCGGCGGCACCGACGAAGGTGCCCCGGGCGATCGCGGCGGCGGGTTCTACGCCGCCTATTTCCGCGATCTGGACGGCAACAAACTGAACGCCTTCGTCATGGGCGGCCAGGCTTAGGAATCATATCGGCCGCCGTCGAGATTGACCTTCAACAGACCTGTCTTTGCTTGGCCGCTTGGCCGAAGCAATCCATGTGTGGATTGCTTCGGCGCGACCCGCAATAACCGAGGATGCGAAGGTCAGCCACGACTGCGGTTGGTATGAGCCGGCACTCTTGGCGGTGAACTCTTGAGTGACACAGGCGGTTTGCGCAGGCGCGGACCGCTATTTCCGACGGGCCGCTTAAACGAAGCGAACCAAGGCAGCGCGCCTGACCCGCGTCGGATCAAGACAGGATCAGCCCGGCACCATGATGCGCTTTCCTTTGGGTGACCGCTCGTCTGCAGCTTGATGATCGCCGGGATCGCCAAGGCCAGGAAAATGACGCTGGCAATCGGCAGTTTGAGGCTTCCGCTGGCGATCTGGGCGGAGACCGGTGGTCCGAGCATCGCGCAACCGCCGCACGTGCAGGGTTACGGCAGTAAGTTGATTGCCCGCAGCCTGGCGCAGCAACGCCTTGGTGCTATCGACTGTGACTGGCAAACAGGCGGCCTCGTGGTCACGCTGCGGATGCGCCGTGACCGGCTGGCGATGTCGTGCCAGCAGGGTGGGGAAATAAATCACCCAACGCCCCGGCACGCACCCATCACCCCTTATCCCGCATGATCCTCGCTTTATCCCGCTTCCAATCCCGATCCGCGATCGCGTGGCGCTTGTCCGCCTTGTTCCGCCCCTGCCCCACGCCCAAAACCACCTTAGCCATCCCCTTCTCGTTGAAGTGAATGTCCAGCGGCACCAGCGTGTAGCCGAGGCGGGTGGTCTGCGCGATCAGATTGCCAATCTGCTTCTTGTGCAGCAGCAATTTGCGCGGCGCGCGGGGCTCGAAGCGGGAGAGCACACCGGCCTGATATTCCGGGATATAGCAGTTGAACAAATATAATTCGCCCTCCCGCTCGCCGGCCCACGCCTCGGTGATCGTCGCACGCCCGTGGCGCAGCGATTTCACTTCCGGCCCGCGCAGCACAATGCCCGCCTCCACCGTCTCCTTGATCGCGTAATCGAACCGCGCGCGGCGGTTCTGCGCAGCCAGGCCATGGCTGATCAGGCCGGATTTCTTCTTGCTCTCCGCCACGCTTTCGAAACTCTCAATCCAGCAATCGCAGGTCTACCATCGCCGCGCGCACCCGCGACCGCGCCGCATCGGAAATCGGCGCCAGCGGCAACCTTGTGTGCGCGTGCGTCAGCCCCAGCAGGCTGGCGGCATATTTCACCGGGCCGGGATTGCTCTCGCAGAACATCGCGTCGTGCAAAGGCAACAACCGATCCTGGATCGCCATCGCCTCCTCCGGCCGCCCTTCCGCCCAGGCCCTGTGCATCTCCGCGCAATGCAGCGGCGCCACATTGGCGGTGACGGAAATGCAGCCATGCCCGCCGGCCGCCAGGAACGGCAACACCGTGTGATCCTCACCCGACAACTGCACGAAATCCGCCCCACATGCCCGCCGCGTATGCAGCGGGCGCGCCAAATTCGCCGTCGCATCCTTCACGCCAATAATATTGGGGTGCTGCGCCAGCCGCGCCATCGTCTCCACCGACATGTCGATCACGCTGCGCGAGGGAATATTGTAAATGATCAGCGGCAGATCCGCCGCATCGGCAATCGCCGTGTAATGCAGGAACAACCCCTCCTGCGAAGGCTTGTTGTAATACGGCGTCACCACCATCACCGCATCCGCCCCGCGGCGTTTCGCGTGCCTGGCCAGCGATACCGCCTCCGCCGTGCTGTTGCTGCCCGCCCCGGCAATCACCGGCACGCGCCCGCCGGCCGACTCCACCGCAATCTCGATCGCCCGCTGATGCTCCTCATGCGTCAGCGTGGGGCTCTCCCCCGTCGTGCCCACCGGCACCACCCCCTGCGTGCCCTGCCCGATCTGCCAATCCACCAGCCGCGCATAAGCGCCCTCATCCAGGCTCCCATCCGCCCGCATCGGAGTAATCAACGCCACCAGCGACCCCTTGAACATCAACCCACTCCAACCGCACGAACCGCGCACCGTAGAAACCCAGGCTCGCCCCGGCAACCACGCAAAAGAGGTAAAGTCTTTTGCTTCTTTTCACCAGAAAGAAGAGTCGTTCTTCTTTTTTGAAAAAAAGAAGCAAAAAACTTTTATCTGTTGGCACCCGCGTTGCGCCAACGGGTCGTGTAAATGACGCAGCATGCGCAGGCTTATCGTACTGACCGTCTTGCTCGCCACCCCAGCCCAAGCACAGGTGCCGCCTATCCTCCAGGCCATGCGGGAGTGCAACTGGCAACTCGCCGCGCGCATCGCCGGCGCCAACCCCGATCCGGTGGCTGCCAAACTGGTCACCTTCATCCGATTGCTCAAGCCGGACCAGGCCAGCGCCCCCGAGATCCGCGCCTTCATCACCGCCAACCCCACCTGGCCGGACCAGCAATTGTTGGAGCAACGCGCCGCGGACGCCCTGCCCTATGAGCCCGACCAGCGCCGCGTCGCCGCGCTCTGCCGCGCCGAGCCCCCGCAACCCTCCGCCCTGCCCGCCTGCGCGGCGGCCTTCGCCATCACCGGCGATCCCGCCCGCGCCACCCGCGCCGCCCGCACCGCCTGGGTCTTCGCCATAACGCAACCCCAGGAGGAGGACGATTTCCTTGCCCGATGGTCCAGCGTGCTCACGCAAGGCGACGAACGCCGGCGCTTCGATCACCTGGTCGCAGCCGCGCCCACCGCTGCCGCCCGCCAACTCGATCGCCTCGATGCCTCCACCCGCGCCCTCGCCGTGGCCCGCCTCGCCCTGCGCCAGAACGCCCCCAACGCCCTATCCTTCCTGCCTTCCATCCCGGAGCATGATCGGGCGGACCCCCTGCTCCTGCTCGATGAAGCCCGCTTCCTGCGCCGCGCCCCGGCGACGCCCGCCGCCCTCGATCTGTGGCGCAGCGCCGCCCTCGCCGCCGAAGCCGCCAGCCCGGCGGCCGACCGCCCCGCCTTCGCCACCGAACGCGAAGCCCTCGCCCGCGACCTGATCGACGCCGGCGATCCGCACAACGCCTACCTCCTCGCCAACGACACGACCCTGCCGCCGGACCAGGCACTGGACACCGACTTCCTCGCCGGCTTCATCGCCCTGCGCCTGCTGCACAACCCCGCGCGTGCGGCCGCCCATTTCCAGGCTCTGGCTGCCGGATCGCATTCCGCCATCACCCAGGCCCGCGCCTATTACTGGCTCGCCCGCTCATCACCGGACACGGCGGCGGCCGATTTTGCCCGCGCGGCCGCCTGGCCGCTGACGTATTATGGCCAGCTTGCCGCCCGCGAAGCGGGTAAATCCGAAGCGGCGCTGGACCAGGCGATCGCCGCCCAGCGCGACCCCGCCGCGACGCCCGAACAAGCCGCCCAATTCCGCGCCGGCGAGCTTGCCCGCGCCGCCGCCATCCTGGTGGCCTGGGCCGATCCCCGCCGTGCCGCCGATTTTCTCCTCCGCCTCGCCCAGTCCCCGGCCGATGCTCCCATCCGCGCGCTCGCCGCCCAGTTCGCCCTCCACATGAATATGCCGGATGTCGCCGTGCAGATCGCCCGGCTCGCGGGGCGCGATGGCATGGTGCTGGCCGGATCCGGGTGGCCCGTCCCCTACACGCCGCCGCCCGGCCCCGTTCAACCGGCGTTGATCCTGGGCCTGATGCGCCAGGAGAGCAGCTTCGATCCGCAGATCACCAGCCACGCCGGCGCCCAGGGCCTGATGCAGCTGATGGCGCCCACCGCAGCCCAGCTCGCCCGTAATCTGCACACGCAGGCAGCGCCACTCACCGACCCGCAGGTCAACCTCCGCCTTGGCGAGGCCTATTTCGCCGGGCTTCTCGCCCAGTTCGGCGGCGTGGTTCCGTATGCGGTGGCCGCCTACAACGCCGGCCCGCATCGTGTGCATCTGTGGCTCACCGACACCCCAGCCGGCAGCGATGCTGACGCGATGATCGACTGGATCGAGCTCATCCCCTACGCGGAGACGCGCAACTATGTGCAGCGCGTGCTGGAAAGCGCCGCCATCTATCACGCGCGCGCCGGGCATTAGGCCAGGCGCGCCAGCAGCCTATGCCCACGCGTAAAAGTTTTTTGGTTCTTTTTTTCAAAAAAGAACATCTTCCTTCATCCCCCAGCGCCCCGCGCGAACCCCCGGTCAACTCCCGCCATGCCAGCACAGGCTTCCCCCGCGTTCCGCACGCGTTTCGCCACTTTTGTCGCCGCCGGTTTCGGCAGCGGCTATGCCGCCCGGGCGCCGGGCACGGCGGGCTCCGCGGTGGGGCTGGTGTTCGGCGCCCTGCTGATAGAAATCTATCCGCCGCTTCTGCTGGCAGCCATCGGGATTTGCACCTATGGCGGCCTCTGGGCCATTGAAAACACGCTCGTCCCGCCAGCGCCGGGTGCCGCCAAATCGCCGCAAGACGACCCCGGCTGGATCGTCATCGACGAAATCGCCGGCCAGCTTCTTGCCATGCTCGCCCTGCATCGCCTCAGCATTCTTGGGGTGGCTGCCGCGTTTCTGCTGTTCCGCCTGTTCGATATCACCAAGCCGGGCCCGATCGGCTGGGCGGACAGGCAGAAAGGTGCCACCGGCATCATGGCCGACGATCTGCTCGCCGGTCTGGCCGCCTTTCTTCTCCTGCTGCTCGGGCAGGCATTTCTTGGCCAATATTCCCGATGAAACGCACACACCTCGCCGGCTGGACGCCGCCACCCGGCCGGGCCGATCCGGTTGCCATCCTGGCCGCCCAGGGCGCGACGCGTATCGGCGAGCTTCTGCCCTTGAGATACGCGCGCATGCGCGCCTCCCCCTTCGCCTTTCTGCGCGGGGCCGCCGCGGTGATGGCCGCGGATCTCGCCACACAGCCCCATTCCGGCCAGATGGTGCAGCTCTGCGGCGACGCGCATCTGGCCAATTTCGGCAGCTATGCCTCGCCGGAGGGCATGCCGGTGTTCGATCTGAATGATTTCGACGAGACCTATCCCGGCCCCTTCGAATGGGATCTCAAGCGCCTGGCCGCCAGCCTGGCGGTCAGCGGCCGCGATGCCGGCCTGGCGGAGCACGACTGCCGCGCGCTCGCCACCCGGGCGGCGCGCCACTATCGCCGCCATATGGCGCGCCTGGCACGCCTCTCACCTCTGGAAGCCTGGCACAGCACGATCAATCTCGGCGCCGCCATAGCCGACATCGATCACCACAAGCTGAGGCGCCGCCTGGAAAAGCGCCTCCGCCACGCGATGGAGGCGAGCCAGGACCATTACGATTTGGTCAACACCGATGGCGCCGGCATTTCGCTGCAGGAGCCGTCCTCCCACATCGGCGCCATCCGGCATTTGCCGCAGCACGCCCCTACAATCGAGGCCGCCTTCGCGGCCTATCCGGCCACCTTGCAGCCGCATTGCGCCGATCTGTTCTCGCGCTACCGCCTGGTGGATCGGGCGTTCAAGGTGGTGGGCGTGGGGTCGGTCGGCACGTTCTGCGCCATCGGCCTGTTTGCCTCGGCCGCGAACGCGCCGTTGCTGCTGCAGGTGAAGGAGGCGCAGGTCTCGGTTCTGGCGCAAAATCTGCCCGGCGGCCCCGCCTACGACGCGCAGGGTGAGCGCGTGGTGATTGGCCAGCGGCGCCTGCAGGCGCAGAGCGACATTTTTCTGGGATGGACCCCGGCCCCGATCGGCGGGCGGCATTTCTATGTGCGTCGCCTCAAGGATGGCCATCTCGCGCAGATCGGCGCCACGATCGAATCGGACATGCTGCGCTTCACCGCCGCTTTGTGCGGCCGCACCCTTGCCCGCGCCCATGGCCGTGCCGGCGATGCGGCGACTCTGGCCCATGCCATCGCCGCGTTCAGCGACACGCGCGGGGATTTCGACAGGGAAATTGCCGATTTTGCCATGGACTATGCCGACCAGACGGAGCGCGACCACGCCGCCTTCTGCCGCGCGCTCGATTGCGGCAAGCTCGCCTGATGCTGCCGCAAGCCACACTCGATCAGGCCGCCGCGCTTCTCGCCGCCTTGCGCGCTGAGGGGCGGCGGCTGGTGACCGCTGAAAGCTGCACTGGTGGCCTGATCGCGGCTGCGCTGACGCATGTCGCCGGATCCTCCGACGTGTTCGAGCGGGGGTTTGTGACGTATTCCAACGAGTCCAAGGCGGAGGCTTTGGGCGTGGACCCTGCGCTGATCGCACGGCACGGCGCTGTCAGTGCCGAGGTGGCGGCTGCCATGGCGGCGGGCGCGCTGGCCCATGCGCGGGCCGACCTGAGTGTTTCGGTAACAGGCATTGCAGGCCCGGGCGGCGGCAGCCCCGAAAAGCCGGTTGGCCTGGTCTGGTTCGGCGTGGCGGAGCGCGGTTTCGCCCCCCGCACGGTCAAAAATGATTTTCCCCGGCGACCGCCCCACCATCCGCGCCGCCGCAGTCAGCTTCGCCCTCTCCCTTTGTACGACCCCCAACAGCTAAACGTTTTTTGCTTCTTTTTTTCAAAAAAGAAGGCCTTTCTTGCTTCCACCCCGGTAGATTGTTTCATGTGAAACAAAACGGGAACGACTAACCGCCGTCTTCCGCCGCGTGGCATAGGTGATGCTAGGCTGGTGTCATGCCTGATGACCATGCACACGCGCATTCAGTGGCCGATGAGCTGCTTGCTCTGACCGAGCGGGCGCGGGCGCATGCGGCTGAGGACCCGTTCGGCAATCCGGTGCTGGCGGTGGCGCTTTCCATCACGCGGCGCATGGATGAT
>Ga0116230_10003303_pt1 | contig 15755 bp, 8 predicted proteins | sample S1TSphfallax_3_FD_88678 | JGI IMG/M metagenome (GOLD analysis project Ga0116230, IMG submission 88678) | Host-associated microbial communities from peat moss isolated from Minnesota, USA - S1T2_Fd - Sphagnum fallax MG | ecosystem: Host-associated > Plants > Peat moss > Unclassified | place: USA... | reverse complement strand
GGACGGTCGTGGGCGAGCGTGGGATTCTGACCTGGGGGAAGATTCGCGGGGCGATTGCGCCGAAGATCTACTATCGCGCGCAGACGGGGCTCGTTTGGCTGGAGAACTCCCACAACATCGCGGGCGGCACGGTGACGCCGCTGCCGGTGCTGGAGGCGATATGGGCTGGGGCGCGGGCGGCGGGGCTGCCGACGCACCTGGACGGCGCGCGGGTGTTCAATGCTGCGGCGGCGCTGGGGGTGAGTGTGGCGGAGCTGACGCGCGGCTTCGATACGGCGATGTTCTGCCTGTCGAAGGGTCTGGGCGCGCCGGTGGGGTCGATGCTGGTGGGCAGCGCTGCGGCGATGGCGCGTGCGCGTGCGTATCGCAAGGCGCTGGGCGGGGGGATGCGGCAGGCGGGCGTGCTGGCGGCGGCGGGGCTGATTGCACTGGAAGAGATGCCGTGGCGGCTGCAGGAGGACCACGCCCATGCGCGGCTGCTGGCCGAGGCGATCGCCGGCTGCGCTGCGGCGGAGCTGGACCTGACGCGGGTGCAGACGAACATCGTGATCTTCCACCTGCGCGGCGGGGACGCGGCGGGGTTCGTGGCCGCGCTGCAGGAGGAGGGTGTGCGCTGCAGCGCGATCGGGCCGGCGTCGGTGCGTCTGGTGACGCACTTCGATGTGAGCCGGGAGGACTGCGAGCGCAGCGCCGAGGCGCTGGTGCGGACGCTGGAGCGGCGTCCTGGGTAGCGGATATTTTCGCGGCTACCTTGCTTGAAATGCAGGTTCCTTCGGCAAGCTCAGGGCAGGCTCTTCGACTGCGGAACTCGCGATGAGGCTGCGAGTTCCGCAGCTCAGGATGACAATATTCTCTGGGGGATACGTGCTTGGGGGATACGGGCTAGCGGTTGGCTTCGAACGGTGCGGGTGTGGCCGGCGGTGCTGTGGACGGGGCGAGCTGGAACTCCGGGGAGGGCGCGGCGGGGTCGGCCGAGCCGCGGGGCAGGAAGATGGTGAAGGTGGTGCCGCGGTCGGGGCCGGAGGTATTGGAGGTGACGTCGATGGTGCCGCCGTGCTTTTCCACGATGCCTTTGCTGATCCAGAGGCCAAGGCCGGAGCCCTTTTCGCCCTTGGTGGTGAAGAAGGGCTGGAAGAGGTCATTGAGGACGCCGGGTGGGATGCCCACGCCCTGGTCGGCGATGGTGATGACGACGCCGGCGGGCAGGGCGGGGCGATCGGTGGAGGCCTCGCGGGCGTCCTGGTTGCGCACGCTGACGTCGATGCGGGAGCCGGACGCGGAGGCCTCGGCGGCGTTGGTGATGAGGTTGGTGAGGACCTGGCGCAGCTCGGCGGGGAAGCCGGTGGCGAGCGCGCCCTCTGCGAGCTGGGTGCGCAGGGCGATGCCGGCGCGGGCGATGGAACGCTGCAGCAGGACGAGCACGCTCTGCAGGATGGCGGAGACGTCCATGACCACCGGGGTGCGGGCCTCGCGGTGCATGCCAAGCAGGGCGCGGCTGATCTGGGTGACGCGGGAGAGCTCGGACTGCGCCATGTCGAGGAACTCCCCGCGTTCCTCGGCCGAGGCGCCCTGCTGGATCATGTAGAGCAGGTTGACGACCGAGTCGAGGGGGTTGTGGATCTCATGGGCGATGGTGGCGGCGAGCCGGCCGGCGACGGCGAGCTTCTCGGAGGCGAGCAGCGCGGACTGGGTGCGGCGCTGCTCGGTGAGGTTGGACAGCACGATCACGCTGCCGGTGAGGTACCCGTGGTTGTCGTAGATGGGAGCGTCGTAGCGTTCGAGGAAGAACTCGCTGCCGTCGGCGCGGACGAAGACGGTGGAGCGGGTGGCGAGCGCGACGCCGGTCCCGTTGTCCTCCGGCGTGAGGGTGGGGATGAGCTCGGGCCCGGCCGGCGGTGAGGCCGCGGGGTTGCCGGCGGCCTCGATCTGACCGGGCTCGGCGGGGGCTTTGAGCCGGGTCAGGGCCTTGCGGGTGAAGCGGGCGCCGCCCAGGGGCCGATGGGTGAGCTCGTCGAGCAGCGGGAAGACCTCATCGAGGGTGCGGTTGAGGGCGTCCTCATCGCTCCAGCCGCTGAGCCGCTGGGCGACGTTGTTGAGCATCTCGATACGGCCATCGACGTCGCAGACGACGACGCTCTCGGCGATGGAGACGAGGGTGGCGCGGAGGCGCTCCTCGCTCTCATAGGTGGCCTGGGAGTTGCTGACCACGGCGTCGAGGCTGTCCTGAAAGGCGGCGGAGATGCGCTGCAGGCGGCTGCGGGCGAAGATGCCGATGATGAGCCCGGTGGCGAGGGTGAAGCTGACGACGACCTCCAGGGTCTGCAGCAGCTGCTGGCGCCAATCGTCGTTGAGGCTGGTGCGCTGGGAGGTCTGGTTGGCGATGATGCCGGCCTCGATGCTGCGGATCTTGTCGAGCTCGGCGCGGCCGCGGAGGTCGATGCGGTGGTCGGCGGGCAGGTGGCCGGCGTGGATGGCGTTGATGGTGGGCAGGGCGATGGTGTCGACCCAGTGCTGGTGGTCGGCGGTGAGGGCCTGGATCGGTTGGAGGTCGCCGTGCTGGGACTCGATGCCCTCGCGGAGCTTATCGAAGCTGGACTGGAGCGGCTCGACGGCGAACTCGAAGGGCTGCAGATAGATCTCGCGGTGGGTGTTGGCATAGCCCTGCACGCCGGTCTCCTGGTCGGCGATGAGGGCGGAGATGAGATTGGCGGTGGCGATGTTCTGGTCGACGACCTGGATGCGGGCGACGGTCTTCTCGGCGTTGAGGATCTCCCAGGTCAGCACGCCGGCGAGCAGCACCAGCGCGATCACCGGCAGGAAGAGGGTCTGCAGAAGAACGCGATTGAGCTGGCTGAGATTCATGGGGCTCTGGGATACGGCTAAGAATCGGAAGGCGGGGAATCAGGAGGCCAGGGGCGGTTCCGCGGGTTGGCGCGTCAGGACGGCGCGGAGTTTGGCGAGCAAGGAGGGGGCGTCGTCGGCTTTGGTGATGTAGCCGTCGACCAGGGCGGTGATGGTGTCCGGCAGCCCAACGTAGGCGGTGAGCAGCAGGATGGGGACCTCGGGCTTGCTGTCCTTCATGCGGGCGGCGACCTCGCCGCCGTTCATGCCGGGCATGGAGTAGTCGAGCAGCACGGCCTCGACGGGGTTGGATTCGAACAACGCCAGGCCGGTGGGGCCGTCGGGGGCCGCGAGGACGGTGCATCCTGCGCGCTCAAGCAGCAACTTGCGGACGCGGAGGCCGATGCGTTCATCGTCGACACAAAGAACCAGGCGACCTTGCAGAGACATCGGCGGCAGCTCACTTTCGGAACACGGAACCTGGCCCAAAGCTGAGCATATCACCGCAGTTGGCGCGGCGCGGTTGGCGAACCAGTGACGGGGGGAGCGGGGATGGAGGAGGCGTCCGCGGGTGCGCTGGGCCAGTGAAACAGCGCCGGCAGCAGAGGGTAAAACAGGCCGAGGCGAATGGGCAGATGGCCGTCGGGCAGGCCGCGGCGCAGCTCGGCGTAGGTCTCCATCTGCTCGCGGTACTTGGCGAGCTCGGCCTCGCGGAAGGCGGCGGCGGAGCGCGCGCCCTGGGTGGTGGTTTTGAAGTCGACGATCCAGATGTGGGTGGGCGCGGCGGAGCCGGCGGGTTCCGGCCCGGCCGGTTCGGGACCTGCCGGTTCGGGACCTGCGAGGAAGGTGCGGTCGACGCGCAGGGTGCGGAGGCGCTGGGTGGTGAGGGAGAGCTCGCTGGAGGCCTGGGGATGCGGGGCGAGCAGCCAGCGGCCGATGGGGTCGGCGAGGGTGAGGGTGAGGGCGTCGAGCGCGCGCGGGGCCTCGGCGGCGGCGAGCGCGGGGGGAAGACCCTCGCCGCGCAGGCTGGCTTCGAGGCGCGGCAGCCAGGAGGGCAGCTCGGCGAGCAGCTGATTGGGTGCGGTTGGGCTGGGGTTGGCGGCGAAGCGTTCGGCGAGCTGTTGCAGGTAGCGGTGGACGACGTTGCCGAAGGCGCGCACGGCGAAGGAGCCCTCGGGGCGGTCGAAGCCGGGGGCCTGGGGCAGCGTGGCGGCGGGGGCGTAGGGCAGGCGATGGGCGGCGGCCTCGCGGAAGCGCGCGCCGGGGTCGAAGCTGAGCGGAAGGCGATGCAGCAGGGGCGGCGGCGGTGCGAGCGTGGGTGCGACTTCGCGCTCGGCTGCAGCGGCGGCGATAGAGAGGCCGTCGTCTGCGAAGTCGTCTTCGAACTCGATGGCGACAGACGGGGTGGGGAAGGCGGTGAGGTTGGTGGGCGCGGGGCTTTGAGCGGCGGCGGGCTGGGTGTCTGTGTGTTGCGCGGCGGCGAAGTGTGGCTCGGCGGCGGGCCAGCAGGCGCGCAGCAGGCTGGCGGCGTGGGGTGCGGCGAGCTCTCCCTTCGCGGTGCGGGGGAGTGCGGCGAAGAGGTGCAGCTGCTCGCGGGCGCGGGTGCAGGCGACGTAGAACAGGCGCTTCTCTTCGGCGCGGTCGCGGCGGGCGCGCAGGCCGCGGAGCCAGCGGTTGAGCTGGCCGGAGTCGCCGCCTTTGCCGGCGATCGGCGCGAGCACGACGGAGGCGCCCACGCCGGCGAGATCGTCGAACTCGGCCCATTCGAGCAGTTCGCCGTCGGAGCGCCTGGGCCGGCGATGCAGCCCGGGGACGAGGACGAGGTCCCACTCCAGGCCCTTGGCGTTGTGGATGGTCATGAGCTCGACCTGCACCTCGCCGGCGCGGGGCTCGGCGTAGAGGTCGGCGAGGGCGGTGTGGAGCAGGCGGAGGTCGAGCCGGCCGGTGTCGGCCTCGAGGCCGCGGAGGACGGAGAAGAGGCGCTGGACGTTGGTGCGGGCTTCGGGGGCGAGCGGTGCGTCGCCGCCGAGCGAGAGCCAGGTGCGCTCGACGTGGACCGCGAGCGAGGTATGGCCGAGTCCATCGAGCGCGGCCTGCAGCACGGGCCAGGCGCGGTCGAGCAGGCGCTGGCCTTCGGCGCTGAGCAGGGGACGGCGCGTGGCGACGAGCGCGGCGACGGTGGCTTCGGGGTCGGCCTCGGGGCCTTCGCCGGTGAGGGCGAGCAGGTCGGCGAGGCCGAGGCCGCACCAGGGCGCATGCAGGACGGCGAGCCAGGCGATGCGATCGGCGGGATGCAGCAGGGCGCGGGTGAGGGCGAGCGCGTCGAGCACCTCGGGGCGTTCGCCGAGGGGGTCGAGCGCGATGGAGCGGAAGGGGACCTCCGGGCCGTCGGCCGTGGACTTGAGTGCGTGCACGATCTCGCGGAAGTGGCTGCGGGCGCGGGCGAGCACGGCGATGGACCAGGGGCGGGTACGGCCCGCAGGCAGCGGCTGGGCGAGGCGGTGGGCGATGATGCGGCGGATCTGGGCTGCTTCAGCGACGCTGTGCGCGGCGAGTGCCGCATGGTCGGCATAGATGGTGGTGTGCCAGTGGAGGGCGTCGGGCTGGGACTCGGGTTGTGCTGGCTCGGCGCGTGCCGGTGCGGCATGGACGAAGGGCACGTCGACGGCGTCGCCGCCGCGCAGGGAGGGGTCGTCGGGGGGCGGGAAGATCCAGCCGACGCCGGCGGAGTCTGCCGTGGGAGCGACGCCGCCGAAGGTGCGGTTGAAGCCTGCGACGAGCGCGGCCTGGGAGCGGAAGTTGGCGGTGAGGTGCAGGGGCGTGAGCTGGAGCGCGCCGAGGCGCTGCTGCTGCATGGTGCGGAGGAAGCGCTCGACGCGGGCCTGGCGGAAGAGGTAGATGGACTGCTTGGGGTCGCCGACCAGGAAGAGCGTCTGGGAGTGGCCGTCCCAGGACTGGGTGAGGGCGGCGATGAGGTCGTACTGGCCGGAGGAGGTGTCCTGTAGCTCGTCGACGAGGAGATGGCGGAGGGTGCCGCCGGCGGCGAGCGCGAAGTCGGCGAGGGCGGGGTCGGCCTGCAGGGCGGCGCGGGCGGAGAGCTGGAGCTCGGTGAAGTCGCACTGGCCGGTCTCGGCGAAGAGCAGCTTGAGGCGGACGAGGGCGTCGAGCAGAACGACGAAGAGCGACCGCGCGACGGCCCACTGGGCGTCGGGGTAGCGGGCCGGGGGCAACTGGCGGAGGGCGTGCAGGAGGGCGTAGGCGGAGTCGCTCTGGAGGCATTCGTCGCGCTGCAGGCGGTCGATGAGGGAGGCGAGCCGGGGCTTGCTGGTCTTGGGCAGGTCGAAGCCGAGGAACCTGCCGGTGAGGCCGCCGGGCTTGCGCCATCCGTTCTTGGTGAGCAGGAGATGGAGGAGGGCGACCCAGTGGTCGAGGTGCGCGGCGACGGCTTCGGGCGGCTGGTGCAGGCCGGCGCAGCCGGCGATGGGCGAGGGTGCGCCGGCGTTGCCGGGCAGGTGGGCGTGCTCGGCGGCGAAGGCGGTGAGCTCGGCGAGCACGCCGGGCGGCAGCGCGCGGAGGGCGCGGTCGAGCGTGGCGCAGACGATGGCTTCGAGCGCGCGCTCGAGCACGGGGCGGACCTCGGCGTCGAGGCGGGCGTCGTCGAGGGTGGGGTCGAGCGGGATGAGCTCGCCCCACTGCTCGCGGGTTTCGAGCATGCGGGCGAGGAGGGTTTCGCAGTCGGCGAGGTTGGCGTCGCGGTGGAGGAGAACGTTGCGCAGGGCGGCATCGAGTCTTGCGTCGGTGCCGCCGAGCTGCATGAGGGTGCTGCGGGCGGCCTGGCGGTGCAGCGGGCCGGCGCGCTCAAGGGGACGGACCGGGCCGCTGGCGGGCAGCAGCGGCAGAGCGCCGGTGAGCAGCGTGCAGACCGAGGTGAGGCTGCGGATGTTGAGGCGCTGCGGCTGGTCGAGCAGCCCCCAGCCGAGCTGGCGGCTGCGCGCGAGCACCGCCTGGGCGCAGGCGCGGGTCTCGCGGGCGAAGTCGTTGTCCTTCTCCATCTGCAGGCCGGCGTGGGCGGCCTGTAGCTCGCTGAGTACGCGGTGCCGCATCTCGGCGGTGGCCTTGCGGGTGAAGGTCATGGCGAGCACTTCTTCGGGCTGGGCGACGGTCGCAAGCAGTTTGAGCAGGCGCTGTACGAGCAGGCCGGTCTTGCCGGAGCCGGCGGGGGCTTCGACGATGCAGGAGGTGCGGACGTCGAGCGCGGTGGCGCGGGCGACGGCGTCGGGTGGGGCCTGTTGCGGGAAGGTGAGGATGTTGGCCGGCGATCTCTGGATAGGCTTAGACATCGGGGGCCTCTTCGTCGTCGGCATCGTCGCTTTCGAGGTTGGTGGCTAAGGTGAGGGGATCGAGGCGGCAGAGGATGCGCTGCGGGCAGTGCTCGCAGGTGGCGAGGCCGCGGGCGGGGTCGACGGCGGCGCGGCCGGCGGCGAAGTCTTCGGCGAGCCGGTCGAGCACGGCGCGCCAGTTGGCGATGTACGCGGGGAGCTCGACGATGCGGTTGGAGTGTGGGCGGGGCAGGATGCCGGCGGTGGCCTGCAGGCCGCGCCAGCGCATCTCCCCGGCGCGGATGCGGGCGAAGGTGAGGGCGTGGATCTCCTCCGGGGCGAAGTGGAGGGCGTAGAGCGGCAGCTGCGGCTCTTCGGGGCGCAGGCCTTCCCATTGTTTGGGCTCGCCGGCGCGGCCGGTCTTGTAGTCGACGAGGACGAAGCCGGAAGAGCCTTCGGCATCGGCCGCGGAAACATCAATGCGGTCGATGCGGTCGAAGCGCACGTCGACGGTGAGCGGGCCGACCTGGACGGGCTCCGGGCGCTCGCTCTCGATGACCACGAAGGGGCCGCGCTGCTCGACCTCGAGCGCAAGCCATTCTTCGAGCAGGTTGAAGAGGCGGCGGCGCTGCAGGTCGAGGTAGGCCTGGTCCCAGTCGCCGTGCGGGATGTCCGCCAGTGCTGTGGCGATGGCAGCGTGCAGGATGCGCTGGCGCTCCTCGGTGGGGAGGGCGCGCAGCGCCTGCTGCGAGCGCACCTGCCGCCAGAACTCCTGTAGGGCGCGGTGCAGATGCGTGCCGCTTTCGCGCGGGTCGTAGCCGAGCTCGAGCGCGTCCGGCGCGTGGGCGTGGAGTCGCAGGCCGGCGAAGGCGCGGAAGCCGCAAGCGGCCTGCTCCTTGAGCACGGTGGCGCCGCCGGGCACATGCAGCGAGGGCAGCGGCGGCAGCGGTGCGGCGTCGGGGACGTCGTCGAGCGTGAGTGGCGGGGGCTCGTCGGGGGTGGGCGAGGATGGCAGCGCGGGGACGGCGAGCGCGGCGAGCAGCGGCGAGGGTTCGAACTCGCCGTCGTCGTTGCGCGTGGCCCAGGTAAAGAGCACGCGCGGGGTGCGCGCGAGCAGCTCTGCGGTGAGTTGGCGGGCGTGCTGGACCGCGGCCGCGGGGTCTGCGCCGGGCATATGCAGGCTGCGCTGCAGGGCGAAGGGCAGCAGCGGATGCGGATGCTCGGGCGCGGGCCAGCTCTCGGCGGTACAGCGGAGCCAGAGCACGGCGTCGAAGCTGGCGCCGAGGGCGTCGGGGGGCGTCATGATCTGGATGGGTGCGTGGGTGCTGGGTGGCAGCAGCGGGGTTTCGGCGGCGTGGCGCTCGAGCGCGTCGAGCGCGGCGGCGAAGGGCACGCGGCGGCCGGCGAAGTCGAGGGTGGCGATGAGGTCGAGCAGGCCGTCCCAGGCGCGCGTGGCGGCGAAGTCGGAGGCGGTGAGCGGCCGCGGGCCGGGCCAGTGGGCGGCGGTGAGCATCTGGCGCAGGGCTTCGGTCCAGTCGGCGAAGGTGCGCGGGCGGTTGAGGTCGGCGGGACGGGCGCGGGCGAGCTCGATGGGCCAGGCGAGCGGACTGCTGTGCTTGCTGAGCAGCTGCACGAGTGCGTTGAGGCTGAGCTCGGGGCGTAGCAGGTGCTCCTTGCGGCGCAGCCGGGCGTCGAAGCGGGCGGCGAGGTCGCGGTCGCCTTCGCGGCCGACGCAGGGCGCGAGCAGCAGCGCGGTGATGCGGTCGAGCGGCAGCGGCTGCAGGGTCCAGCGGGCGAGCTCGAGCGCGGCGGCGATGAGCGGATGCTGCGTGAGCGGAAGGCCGGCGGCGAACTCCCAGGGGGTGGAGGAGAGGTCGGCGTCGATGGCCTGGAGCTCGGGGGCGAGCACGTCGCGGAGTACGGAGTCGAGCTCGGCGCGGTCGGCGGTGAGGTCGGGCAGCAGCACGGCGACGCGCGGGGTGCGGGCCGGAGCTTCGGCGGCTTCAAAGATCTCGTGGAGCCAGTGGGCGGCGTGCAGCAGCTCGTCGCGCGGGCCGGCGGCGCACAGCGAGCTGGCTTCGGTCGCGCTGTCCGGGAGCGCGACGAGACGGTGGGCATGCACGGCGACGCCCTGGGCGCTGAGGGCTTCGAGCAGCGACTGCTGCGCGGGGTCGAGGGTGAGGAAGCCGGCCAGGTACAGGGTTGGGACGGCGGGCAGCGCGCCGGCGCGGGCGTGGATGGCGAGCTCGGCTTCGAGCTGCGCGACGGAGAGCAGGCCGCGCTGGGCGCAGAGCTGGGTGAAGGCGGCGGCCCACTGGGCGAAGGTCTTCGCGTCTACGGATGCGGTGGCGTGGGCGGCGGCGGAGCGCAGCGCGGGCAGGGCGTTCCAGGCCGCGGCCCGCTGCCAGGCGCTGCGCGCGAGAGCGGCGCGGGCTTCGAGCGGGGCCAGCGAGTCGCGCAGCGCGGGCAGGCGGCCGAGGTCGCCGGTGGGGGTGACGATCTCGCGCCACACCGCCTGCTCCTGCGCGGCGTTGAGCAGCAGGCGGGTCTCGCGGCCGGTGAGGACGAGCTCGCTCCAGAGGCTGGTGGTCCACTGCTGCCAGGCGAGCGCCCGGGGCGCGGGCCAGGCAGGCGTTCCCTGCGCCTGCTGGTGGGCGTCGTAGGCGGCGCGGAGGTCGCGGGCGGCGCGCGCGGAGGGCAGCAGGACGAGTGCGCCGGCCTCCAGCAGAACGAGTAGATCGCTGGCGGTTGCGGGCGTCGCGTCGTCGAGGATGAAGGCGGTAGGCACTGCGTACCGTTATATCTTCACCGAAGCTTCGCCGGTGGGGAAGGCTTATGGGGCTGTTGAAATCGGCGCGTTGCGGGTGGCGTTGGGGTCGGCCGCGCGGTGGTTGGCGGCGAGGCTGAAGCCGAGCAGCGCCAGCGCCAGCGCGAAGGGTACGGCCATGGCGATGCGCAGCGAGCCGGAGTGGGTGGAGACCACGCCCATGAGCCAGGGAAAGAGCGCGGCGCCGAGGCCGGAGACGGCGAGGATGAAGCCAGCCTCGCGCGCGGTGGGGCGGCGCTCCATGAGCAGAGCGAAGGTGGAGGGGAAGAAGGGTGCGAGACAGAGGCCGAGCAGAACGCAGTCCAGCGAGAGCATGGCGGCGTGGCGGGTGAGGGTGAGCGCGGCGATGAGCAGAGCGGAGAGCAGCAGGGCGGCGCGCTGCACGGCGGTCTCCGAGAACAGGCGCAGGACCGCGGAGGCGACTACTCGGCCGAGGGTGAGCGCGGCCCAGAGCAGCACGATGGCGGACTGGCCGCCGAGCAGTTGTGCGTCTCCGAAGCGCAGCGCATAGGTGGTGAGCCAGCCGGTCATGCAGGTCTCCAGGCCGCCGTAGAAGAAGAGCAGCAGGGCGAAGCGGAGCAGGATGCGCGGTGGGAGCGTCTGTGTGGCGGGTTGCGGGGCGATGTCGGTTGTGGCCGGCCCGACCTTGCCGAGCAGGCCGCCGAGTCCTGTGAGGAGGAAGAGCAGAGCGAAGACCAGCAGCGGGCCGCGCAGGTGGAAGCGCGGCAGCACGGCGGCGGCGATGAGGCCGCAGGCGACCGCGCCGAGGCTCCAGAAAAAGTTGAGCAGCGCGAGCGCGGAGCCGGTGTGGCTGCTGTAGCGCAGGCCGGCGAGGATGTTGGTGGAGGCGATGATCTGGCCGAGGCCGAAGCCGCCGATGAAGAGCGCGATGCAGCCGGTGAGCAGGCCGTCGCTGAGGCCGAAGGCGGCGAAGCCGAGCGCGGCGAAGGCCATGCCGCCGAGTACGCCGAGGCGCAGACGGCGAGGCACGGAGACGCCGCCGAGGAAGGAGCCGGTGAACTTGGCGGCGAGCAGCATGCCGCTGTTGGCGTCGGTGAGGCGCCAGGCCTGGGCCAGTGCGGGCAGGACGGGGCCAAGCAGCACGGTGCCGAGGCCGGCGAGCAGGAAGCCGGTGGCGAGCCACGGGGCGGAGGGGCCGGCGGTAGCGGAGGGACCGGCGATTTTGGAGGCTGAGGACTGGGGCACGCGGACGCTCACTGGCGGATGAGGATGCCGGTGGGGATGCGGCAGGCCGGGCCGCTGCGCGATGGCAGGCGGGCGGCGGCTCTGCACCCGCAGTAGCCGCCGCGCTGCACCCGCAGTAGCCGCCACACCGGGTCGACTCTGTTTGCAGCGCCATGAATCCAGAGGCTGATGCTAGCACGGCGAGGCAAGGCAAGCGATTTAGACTGGAAGGGCCGATGCGAGATGCGCGAACAGGAAGACGAGTAGCAGAGATTGCAAGACGGGCAGCGAAGGCCGGATGGCTGGCCGTCGCGCAGGTGGGTTTGCTGCTGGGGACGCTGGCCGGTTGCAAGGCAACGCCCGCGGCGAGCAGCAAAGCGGAGGGCAAGACGTATCCCATCCGCGGCGTGGTGCAGAGCACCGAGGCGGGCGGCCGCGTGGTGCTGCGCGGCGATGAGGTGCCGGGGTACATGGCGCCGATGACGATGGTATATCGCGTGGAAGACCCGTCGGCGTTGCAGGAGATGCATCCGGGCGATGCGATCGCGGCGACGCTGGTGGCGCCGAAGCCGGGGCCGGGTGCGACGGCGGAGGAGGAGCTGCGGCTGAAAGACGTGGTGATCCTGGCGCAGGCGCAGCCGGACTACAGGCCGGCGATGCAGTACCACGTGCCCGCGCCGGGCGATGCGGTGCCGGACTTCACGCTGCTGGACCAGTCGGGCAAGACAGTGGGGCTGAAGCAGTATCGCGGCAAGGTGGTGCTGCTGACGTTCATCTATACGCGCTGCCCGCTTTCGGACTACTGCCCGCGGATGAGCCGCAACTTCGCGCAGATCGATGCGGCGCTGGCCGAGGACAAGCGGCTGTACGCCGCGACGCACCTGCTGAGCGTGAGCTTCGACCCGGCGTACGACACGCCGAAGGTGCTGAAGAGCTACGGCGGGGCGTATACCGGGCGCTTCGGCGAAGAGACGTTCCAGCACTGGGAGTTCGCCGCGCCGCCGGCGGCGGAGCTGCCGCGGATGGAGCAGTTCTTCGATGTGGGCGTGACGCCGGGAGAGAACGGCAGCCTGCAGCACTCGCTGGCGACGGTGGTGATCGGCCGCGACGGCAGGGTCGTCGCCTTCTGGCCGACCAATGACTGGAGCGTGGATGAGGTGCTGGCGCGGGTGAAGGCGGCGGCGGGGTAAAGGCAAAAGGCAAACTGCAAACGCTTAGGTCGCGAAGGACGCAAAGGTTCGCAAAGGCAAGACGGAGGAGAGAGCAATGGCCAGGTTGACGATTGGGTTCGGTGTGCTGTTGGCGGCGGTGAGTGTGGGTTTCTGGGTGGCGATGGGGCGGGCGGACTCCGCGGCGCTGCACCCGGCGGGGCTGGGCGTGGTGCTGATCGTGTGCGGCCTGCTGGCGAACACAGAGAACGCGAAGCGCCGCATGCTGTGGATGCATATCGCAGTGACGGTGGGGCTGCTGGGGTTTCTGATCACCGGCGTGCGCGCGGCGATCGAGGCTGTGAAGGGCACGGCGATGGTGGTGAAGCCGCTGGCGTTCGAGGAGCGGGTGGCGGCCGCGCTGATCTGCCTGGTGTTCGTGGGGCTGTGCGTGCGCAGCTTTATCGCGGCGCGGCGGTCGCGCAGCGCAGCGTAGACTTGTCTCTATGGCAGGCATGGGACAGTCGGGGATGACGGGCGGTGCGATGCGCGCGGGCGATGCGCCGCTGCGCGGGGCGGGCCGCGCGGTGACGGCGGAGCTGACGGCGAAGCGTCCCCGGCCAAAGCTGAGCCGGGTGATGCCGGAGGTGTGGAAGCTGGTGCGGCCGCGCGTGGCGCTGCTGAGCGCGAGCTTTCTGCTGATGGTGGTCAACCGCGGCGCGGCGTTCGTGCTGCCGCTCTCGTTCCGGCCGCTGGTGAACCGCGTCTTTACCCAGGGCGATATGGCGCTGCTGCCGCGGATCATCCTTGCGGTGGTGGGCGCGACGATCCTGCAGGGCATTACGTCGTATGCGCTGACGCAGATGCTGAGCAAGGGCGGGCAGAAGCTGATCTCCGAGCTGCGGATGCAGGTGCAGGAGCACATCGGGCGGCTCTCGATTGCGTTCTACGACGAGAACCGCACGGGCACGCTGGTGGCGCGCATCATGACGGACGTGGAGGGCGTGCGCAACCTGGTGGGGACCGGGGTGGTGGACTTCGTCGGCGGCATCCTTTCGGCCGTGATTGCGTTCGCTCTGCTGATCCGCATCAACGTGCGGATGACGATGCTGACGTTCTGCATCCTGGTGGTGTTCGGGCTGATTCTGCAGCGGGCGTTCAAGACGATCCGGCCGATCTTCCGCGAGCGCTCGAAGATCAACGCCGAGGTGACGGGACGGCTGACGGAGTCGCTGGGCGGGGTGCGGGTGGTGAAGGGCTACCACGCCGAGGACGCGGAGGCGGCGGTGTTCGCCGGCGGCGTGAAGCGGCTGCTGGACAATGTGGTGAGCTCGCTGACGGCGCAGTCGATCATGACGCTGAGTTCGACGGTGGTGCTGGGACTGGTGGGCGGGCTGGTGATGTATCTGGGCGCGCATGAGCACGCGGCGCACCGGCTGGATACGGGCTCCTACTTCACGTTCACGTTCCTGCTGGCGTTCCTGGTGGCGCCGATCGCGCAGCTGGTATCGATCGGCACGCAGCTGACCGAGGCGGTGGCGGGGCTGGACCGCACCACGGAGATCATGGCGGAGCATGAAGAGGACGCCGATCCAGCGCGGTCGGTGGAGCTGGGGCCACTGGTGGGCGAGGTGCGCTTCGAGGATGTGAACTTCGCTTACGTCGAAGACAAGCCGGTGCTGCACGGCATCGACTTCGAGGCCAGGCCGGGGACGGTGACCGCGCTGGTGGGCTCGAGCGGCTCGGGCAAATCGACCATCATCAGCCTGGTGTGCGGCTTCCATACGGCGCAGAGCGGCGTGGTGCGCGTGGACGGACACGACCTGGCGAAGGTGAAGCTGAGCAGCTATCGCAGCCAGCTGGGCGTGGTGCTGCAGGAGACGTTTCTGTTCGACGGGACGATCCGGGAGAACGTGCTGTTCTCCCGCCCGCGGGCGAGCGAGGCGGAGTTTCTGAAGGCCTGCACGATCGCGCGGGTGGATGAGTTTGCGGAGCGGTTTCCGGAGGGCTACCAGACCGTGGTGGGCGAGCGCGGCGTGAAGCTGAGCGGCGGCCAGCGGCAGCGGCTGTCCATTGCGAGGGCGATCCTGGCGGACCCGCGGATTCTGATTCTGGATGAGGCGACCAGCTCGCTGGACTCGGAGTCCGAGGCGATGATCCAGCAGGGGCTGAGCTTTTTGATGGAGGGGCGGACGACGTTCGTGATCGCGCACCGGCTCTCGACGATCCGCAAGGCCGACCAGATCCTGGTGGTGGAGCAGGGCGTGATCGTGGAGCGGGGCACGCACGAGCAGCTATATGTTTTGAACGGCCGCTACCGCGACCTGTACGACCGCCAGCATGGGCTGGAGACGAATTTGTTTCTGGCGCCGGGTGAAGGGGATGTGGTGGAGGCGGTGGAGGGGTAGTGACAAGATAGATTGTTTGGATTGATGGTGACTGACAAGCTGGTATGGAGAGCGGTCGCTTCGCGATACCCCACCCTGCGCGCAAGTGCGCGCGTCGAGGATAGGGCACCCGCAAACGCAGATTCCCTACGGGAATGACAATAAGAGAAGGAAGGTAGTCGGTTATACAACTTCCAGTTGGGTGAGCAAAAAGGCGTGGTCGAAGGCGATCTCTTTTAGGTAGTCGTAGCGGCCGGAGGCGCCGCCGTGGCCGGCGTCCATGTTGATGTGGAGCAGCAGAGGCGTTCCGCTGGGTGGGTTGTTGGTTTTGAGAGTGCGGAGTTTGGCGACGTACTTGGCTGGCTCCCAGTACATCACCTGGGAGTCGTTGAGGCTGGTCTTGACCAGCATGGCGGGGTAGGGGCCGGGGCGCAGGTTGTCATAGGGGCTGTAGGAGAGCATGTAGCGGAAGGCTGCTTCCTCGTTGGGGTTGCCCCACTCTTCGTACTCGGCCACCGTCAGGGGCAAGGATGCGTCGAGCATGGTGTTCATCACGTCGACGAAGGGGACGTGGGAGAGCACGACGCGGAACAGGCTGGGCTTGCCCTGTTCGAGCGCGAGGTTGACGACCGCGCCCATGAGCAGGCCGCCGGCGCTGCCGCCTTCGATGGCGACGCGGGCGGGGTCGCCATAGCCTTTGCTGAGGAGGAACTCGGTGGCCTCGATGAAGTCGGTGAAGGTGTTGCGCTTGTGCATCATCTTGCCGGCGTCGTGCCAGGGGTCGCCGAGCTCGCCGCCGCCTCGGATGTGGGCGTAGGCGACGACGAGGCCGCGGTCCAGCAGAGCGAGCCGCGCGGCGCTGAAGCCGAGCGGGAGCGGGTAGCCATAACTGCCGTAGCCGTAGACGTAGAGCGGGGATTGGCCGTCCTTGGCGAAGGTGTCGCGGCGGTAGACGAGGGAGATGGGGACCTGGGTGCCGTCGGCGGCGGGGAACCACAGACGCTCGGAGGCGTAGTTGGCTGCGTCGAAGCCGCCGGGGACGGCCTGC
>Ga0116230_10003302_pt1 | contig 15756 bp, 16 predicted proteins | sample S1TSphfallax_3_FD_88678 | JGI IMG/M metagenome (GOLD analysis project Ga0116230, IMG submission 88678) | Host-associated microbial communities from peat moss isolated from Minnesota, USA - S1T2_Fd - Sphagnum fallax MG | ecosystem: Host-associated > Plants > Peat moss > Unclassified | place... | reverse complement strand
TAAATCGCAAATTTTCTTGATGAATTAAATTCCCTATTTATTTTTGGGAGAAAATATTCGCCAAAAAGAAAAGAAATTGCCAAAAAAAATCCGAAAATCACCATAATTGCTTAAAATATGAGAGGGTACTTATGACTTTTTACACTTTATTAAATTTCAATATCGCCAAATTTGGCTAAATATACTTATGGACTATTGCCACTTGAGTAACATCACAAATTTTTTAAAAAAAAGGAAAAGAAAAAAACAATGAATATTAATTAATTAATTAATTAATTAGTAAATAATAATAATAATATTATTATTATTACCTATGGAGATCTTTTGTTTTGTTTTGGTTTAAAAAATAAATAAATAATTACTTGCATTTGTTACTCTCTGAGTCGTCCTCCTCTTGCAACAAATGCCGCTCTAGAGAAAGCGTCAGCTCTTTTCCTCTTGTCGCGCTTGCGAAGCTCATCGACGCCGGCGGCAGTAGCAGCAAGCGCGGACGAAGAAGAAGAGGAAGGAGGAGGAGGAGGAGAGAGACGAAGGGAGAGGCAAAAGAGCAAAAGCAACAGTTGCGAAACAAGAAGAACAAGGAGAACAAGGAGAATACATACATGTGCGTAGCTTTTGCAATCATCAAATCATCCTGTAAAATATATATTTGCATTGTCTCTCAAACGGAATTTTGTATCACTGGTACAAACTACAAACAGCCAGAGACTTGTACGTTGACGCCGTAATCGTATACTGGAAAGCGTGTGAAACAGAAGAGAAGACAGTAGTCAAGAAACAAAGAGAGACAGACACAGGGAAATACAAAGAGATTTGAGAGAGAGAGAGAGAGAGAGAGATAGGAGACGAGACAGAAGAGGGAGGAAGAAAACAAAGCTGTGGTGGAAGAGGAGGAAGGAGAAGGAGAGAGGGAAGTATGAGCATTGTTGAGTAGGTAGGGAGAAGATGAGAGGTGTTGCGGCGGGATGGCAGCTGTGAGGAGAACAACAAAGGAGGAGGAGGAGCAGTGATAATTTGTCCCGGGGTTTCTTCTTCCGTAATGGCGACGTTCCTCCCCGAGGTGCTGTTGGCAATAATAACGATGGTGCTTTGATGATGAAGCTGCCTGTGGCATTGGAAGAAGAAGTGATGTCTGTTGTTGCTGCTGCTGACGCTTTCAGTAACAGCAGCAGCGGTTCCTCCTCTACCAAGGAAGAGCAGGTTCTTGTGGACCAGCAGCAGGAGACGACGACGACGACGAGCGTGGACAAAGTCTCTCCCTCTTGGCAGCTCTCCATGAGGTAAGAAGAAGAAAATAGAACTGGAAGAAAAAATATGTTTTCTTCCGAGCTCTTGATGAACAGTTCCTATTGCAACAACATTCTTGTGGATTCTTCTGCTTTTCTATCGGTGGTGCAGCAGTGATAGAGACTGAATAGCAGTCTCACTCGTCTTTCTTTCTTGCTTGCTTGCTTGTCCATCAATGGACATAAAGAGGTAGTTTTTCCATGTGCAACAATGCCTATGGATTGCTGCTCCCTACAAGGTACTCTTGTTTGTCTATTGTTCTTCTTGTACAAATTCCACTGCTACTACTGTATGGACAAACTGTTGGAAAACATTGTCCTTCTTGGTACTATGTCAGGAGATCCTTGTTCTTGAGAGAGAGAGAGAGAGAGAGAAGACCAATGCCTGAGTTTGCATTTGTACATAAGAGCCTCTTCACCAAACATAAGAAGATTTCCCTACTCGCCCTTTGTCTGATGGAATTGGGCAGTTAGGGACAATGTAAGCTGTGTAAGGATCAGCAGGCAATGACTTACTGGCTGCAGAGCATTGTGGTTTAAGATTCCTTGGTTTTTCATTTTTTTCTTGGTGACTGCAGGAAGTCCAGGACATTGTCTGAGCATGAGAAGGACAACAGCAGCTTGAGTGGGCACTCGGGTGTGCCAAGAGTACCACCAGTTGCAACATCATTGAGCCCATTAACACCGTTGAGATGGAAGTCTTTCAGACAAGAAGATGTTGTTGACAAGGAGGCTGACAAGACCTATATACTTGGCAAGCAGGCACAGAAAGGAGGCAGGGATGTTGTGGTACTAACCAATGTGGATACATATCTGCCTCAGGAAGTAGTCATCGAAGAAAATCTGCGACATGGTGTTGAGGTGGGTGGTGATCAAAGTGTTGAAAAGCAGCAGCCCAAAGCTAATGGCGGAGCAATTGTGGCAAGAGCAGAGCAGCATGCCGTAGAGCAGAGTGGTGGTGCAGATGCTGCTGCTTCTGGACTTGAGAGGTAAGGATCAATTGCATCTCTGGGTTATGACATTGCATCAAGATTCTGGTTCTGAAAAGTGGTTGGCAGCTCTGAGACAATTCTTTTTTGTGGTGCAGGCAAGATTTTGACTTTTGTCCAAACCTTTTATTTGCTCTCCCACCCCTCCTCTGATCCAAGGCTTATATAGCTGAAGCTAAACTTCCTTGTGCAGGAAGCCTTCAACAGCTGATGAAACATCTGTCACAACCGTTGACTTTCTACGAGCAAGGCTTTTGGCTGAGCGAGCAGCTTCAAAGGCTGCTAAAGAGCATGTGCAACAACTTGCAAAGAAGGTAAGGTTCTCAATAGAAACTTGTTGTAGAATTCTGTCAGCAGGAGCCTGTGAGCTTTACTGTTGTCGTCTATGACCCAGTTTAATTCACTAAAGCCTTCCAGCACAGGTGACTGAATTGGAGGGAAAATTGGAGGAGGAGATTCTTCTGCGGAATAAAGCTGAAGCAGCTAAGCAAGAAGCTCTTTTGAAGCTGAAAATGAAAAGAGAGGAAGCTCTCAGGACTGAGACCCCAACAGAAGTTCCAGATACTAAAGGAACCATGAAAGTGGTTGCAAAGGAGACTCAAAGAGGAGCAGATGACCACAAAGACCTTGTAGAGCCTTCTGTTCCACACCAAGAGGAAGCAGACACAGCCAGGGTCTCCCACCTGATTCATGGGAAGTCTGTGCTGCAAACTGAGAATGGACATGAGAAGAAAGCGACGGCTATGAACAACTCAAAGTTAGTGCAATATACTTCTACCAGTAACATATCTGATGTGAGGTCTGATCCTTATATAGAATTGAAGCCATCACATCCTGTGACAAATTGGCAAGAAAGAAGGTAGAGCCACATAAGCAGCTCATGTGATGGACTTATTTCCATCAATGTTGGCTTGTGTTTTCTAACTTACATTTGGCAATGGATCACACAGATCTGCACGGGAGGAACGGTTGCATAATATGTGGCATCAGATCACACAGGAGATGACAGCCCTTGCTAAGGATGGAAGTCAAGAGGAGCTCCCAAATTGGATGGCACAAATACCTGCTGTCCTTCAAGGCATCATTCCAAAAACCATCAATTCTACTGGCCTGAACCTGCAGAATGGTGGAAATGACAATTCAGATGCAGGCATGGACACACAAATCTCTGAAGTTGGCACAGAGCATGATCGAAGAATCACCAAGAACCACAATGAACAGTCTTCAGGGGCCACACAAGAGAGGTCTTCATTGCTGTCAATTGCTAAAGTTTTGCAGCAGGAGGCTGGAGGTGATCTCATGGTGGAGGCTAATGGTAGCAGAATGCAAATAAAAGGTAACTAGATGTAACACACAGGCTAAGTTCCATATCTGCACTTGAAGGGCAGGTTGTGTTTAAATGTATGAAGGGTTTCTGATGTTGCTATTTCAACATGCAGTACATGAAGAATGCAGTCAAGTGTTGGGTGGAGATTTACAGCTGAAGAATCCAGCAAAGAGAGACTTTGAGCCCAAGAATGTGGCAGAGCTGATAGAGCGTTATGAGGCTCAGGAGAGTGTGCAGCGACAATGGGAGCAGAATTACTACACTCAGCAGAAGCTGGACCGGCAGAAGGTACCTTCAGTGTCTCTGTTTCCTATCTGCAGTTTGACCTGAACACAAAGTTCCCAACTCTAGCTTTTTATGCCACATGTTTCATCTTTTCACCAAGCTGTCCCTTTTTCCCCTGCCAGGTTGGTAACAGCAAGAAGATCAGAAAGGAAGGGCATTCAAGTCACACAAGTAGCAAGGCTGAAAGCCCATTTTCTGGCCCACAGAAAAATTCTCAGCAAGGAATTTTGACAGAGACAACAAAAGATGCACCGCATGCTGCACCCTTGCATGATGACCTAATACCTAATCACAATGCTGTGAATTCGCCAATTAGTTCTGGAAATGGGAAAGTGAACTTGCAGGCTCCTCATATAAATACGTTGCAGGCAGTCTCAGACTCTCCTCATTCTGTTAAATTGGAGAGGGTGGACACACCTGTATCAGGAAACAGACACCTTAAGGCTACAGATGGAGCAGAGGAAGCAATTCCAGGGCAGCAAGAGTCAGGACTGGAGCAGTCAATAGACCCTAGTGTAATAATCTCATCTACTAGGTTTGCCAGATCAGAAGGCCGTGGCGGTTCAGGTAGGCAGCTGGAGAAAGAGCCAGATGACTTGAACTATCCACGGGCTACTTCTTATGAGAGGAGATTTCATGAGGATGTCGTATCTTACAGTGGAAGAGAACCCCCAGATGTGGAGGAGGTGCACAATCCTCAATGGGCTTATTCTCCAGTTAGACTTTCAGAAGATGCTCGCCGAAGCAGTTTTTCAGATTACAAGAGTATATCATCAATGTTGGACACTTCTATTGAAGGACAAGGCAATGGTCAGCTTCAGGTGCACAAGGAGAGTAGGCTGTCCTTCTCACATGCTAGCTCTAATGGAGGCCATTTGAGGGCTGATCATTCCTCGGGTTACTTGAGGGACAGTGAAAGGGGAAGGGAGATGTATTGCAGGCGAAGAGAAGGCATATCCAGAGATACCATACCAGAGGGAGTCAATGGAAGCAACTGGAGACCACAAGCAGATAGTATTGTCTGGCAAGGTGATGAAGACTCGCAGTACAGAGAGAAGCAAAAATTCAGTGAAATGGGATTTCCATACAAACCAGACAATGAAAGCAATGGACAGGTTAGACCCTTTTACTCCAAGATCGGGCCTTGGGCCTCTAGTCAGGTAATTGTGAAGTAGTTAAGAAGTATGTGCACTTGTATCTGCATTTTTTCATTCCACTTTTTGCATCCTCACATAAGGTATGGTGCATTGGGTAATCCAGAGATCAGGGTACCCTCAGCACTTGCAGGCAGAAGATAATGGAGGTTTGCCAGATGCTACAGTTCCTCCAAGGAGCAACCCACCTCTTAGCACTGGCCACCTTGGCTGGGACAGTCCAAAGAAGGTTGCTCATAAATCTCAGGCATCAGTGAATCAAGCAAGTAACAAGGCAAATGACGTTTTGCGAGCATTGCAGATAGCCAAGCTCAACATTCAAGGCTCTGGGGTAAAAAAGGCCATTGTCACTAGTCCCTATACCACACTGAATGGACACAGGTGAGAGTGACTTTGTGCAAATGAGTCATACGTGCATTATTGCCCCAGTACAATCACCTGGACAATTGCAGATCAGGGTTTGGAAGACTTGCTCGGTACAAATCTGTGCGAACTTTCTAAGAACCAATTGTGCATATCCACTGTGACTATTATTTTCACCCTGGACCACTGGAGCATGTAACCAGCATGAAAAAAATCCAGACCTTTTAGCCTGATTGAAACTGTTCATCGGTGTGCAGCTACACAGGAGGAGCCCTTGTTTCAAGTAAAGGATATGGAGGTGATGGTGCTGGACAGTACTTAGGGTCACTAACAGATGCAGAATTACAGCACAGGTTTATAAAACCACATGTTGGGGTACATGGGTCTCCGATAGTCAGCTTGCCAAGTTCTGCCAGTAGCTCAGTGTATAACAGTCCAGGTGCAGATATTGTAAGCAGGGACACAAGGAACACAGAAAATACAAGGACAGACAGCACAACTCCTGCCATAAATGGACATAGCAGCTTTGTTGACAAGATGACTATAGGGCAGGGCATTCAGTTTTTCTTTCCTTAAATTCTGGAGCTCTCTAAAAGAGATATGATTCTTCGCTTTCAGGAGTGTTTCTGACACATTGTGGAACCTGCCATGACAAGGAATGCAGAGAAGTTTACTTGAGGCCTCATTGATGCTTGGTCATTCTGAGATGCTATGAGAGGCTGTAGCAGTGTAAAACTTTTCTCAGCTTGTCAGACAATGATTGTGCAACCATGTATTTCGTTCTTCTGACATATTTCCTCACTCGCAGATAACAACAGTTCTACTCTTTTGTATCACGTCTGACCTGCAGGTGAGAGGGGAAACAAGTGGTGCTGAATTGTTGCAGCTTTTGCTGCAGAAGATGCGAGAAGTGATACCTTCTGTCAGCATTCCAAGCAGAATTGAATGTAAGAAGTTTTCTGTGTCCAATGTCGAATCTGTATGATACAACTTTTCAACCTCCAAATTGAGGTGGGGGGGGGGTTGGTATGAACCTGCACCATATGGATATCAAAGTTTTTCATAGTTTGATGTCATTCTGATGTTTCTCAATGTTCATTGCTTTTGATTAAGCCCTCTTCTTAGAGAGGCTATATATATCTTTCCATCAAAATAGGTGACAGTACGAGGATAATAAGCAACTATATCTTGGAGGTTAGGTGATGACCCATGACAGTTTTGAGTGTCCAGATGTTGATGCTTTAATTAGCAGTAGTGTGAGACTAATTCCTATCAAAATGTTTTCAGAAGCTTTTATTTGACCTGCGGATACCCACAATCCATGCACCATCCCGGTGTTTCAATTCGTTGAACAATCATTGCATGCTGGAGTGTGCAGGGAGTGAGTTCTTCACACACAGTGCTGTGTAACATCATGAGTGAGTCTTCCTGTTGCATTTGAAAATGCAGGAGAAAACTCAATACGCAGAGATTGTACAGTGGTTTGCCTGAATTTTTTGGCAGATTTTTTATCTTCACCCACTATCAGGAGCTGATGAAGTCAGTGGGCAGTGATGGCCACATCTCTCTGCTACTCATGATGAAGGTGATGATCGGAGACTTTGTGAAGGAAATCTAATGCATAGTGAATTTTCGGACTGAAGACAAATTTGGGGAGTAACTCATGTACTACTTGTATGCAGCAGGCGTGGAGGGCCATTTATCTTTGATGCTTAGAGATTCAGGCTGCAATATGTAGTAAACCTGGCTGCCCAAATTTCATGTCATACGGAATATGTACAATGTTGATTTGTAATGTTGTAACCTTCCTTTTTCATAATCTTGGTCTGTTCGTCATCCTCTGGAATGGCAACAAATTCCTTGCTCACTTCCATGGCTTCCTCTAAGACTGATGTTGGCAGCCCATGATTCACTCCCTACCAACCCGCATAGTCAAGTAGTCCTCGAGAGAAAGCTATCAGATATCATCACAACTTCCAAGAGCAAATGTACATCATCAGTGCTTGTACAATCTTCATTCACAAAAAAACATGAACGTTATATGTGCATAACTTAATGTCAAATTGGAACTTCGACACAATATATGCCACAATAAACATTGCATATTGTATGTTGCAATGGATGAAACCGGAAAGTTTACCTCACACTCTGACTCATGAGCCACAGCCTTTTCTGTGAGAAAAAACCATATTTTCCTTCTGCGGGGGAGCTATTGTGTGAGAGAAACCATATTTTGTTGCAGCTGAGAGCTATTATTGTGTGAGAAAAAAAACCATATTTTGTTGCAGTGGGGGAGAACATGAGAATGCCACAATTTATCCCACAAATGGACAAGTACCAAGTCTAAAATTGGATAAAACGAAAGGAAAAAAGGGAGAGAGGGAACACATTTTATCCTTATATTCTCTCTGCCTACACTTAACACTTGTAGTAATGAAGAGATTTTTGTCCCATATATGTTTTTGCACACAATTGCACTACATGGAAGGAAATCATGGAAGACAGATTTTGATGCCGTAATCATTTGCTCACACTCTTGTTGCTGTAAACCTATCTAATAACAAAAGCAAAAGCCAGAAAGGAAAGTTGTAGAAGATATGAAGGCAGCAGAGTATGAGGAGCTTCGTGAAGCCCTGTTGCACAAGGACACCAAGGTCTTGGACGCCGTTCGTTCCAAATACACCTGGGTACAATATGACACGTTGATGGCAATTCGCTCTCAAGAGCGCTCCCGCCACGTTCGTTTGCAGCATCCCAAGTTCCGGGCCCGGCAGCGAATTCAGGAATACATCGCAAGGTACTTTCCTTTCTTTTTTTCCTTCTGTTTTTTGGTTACAGATTGCTTCCGATTCCTGGAACAATCGACTTGTGCACATTTTAAGGTCTGGATCTATATCTATTTGATGCTTATCTTTTTCTTCCCCTTTGTTGTAGATCATTGAGGATCGTGGATCACTAGGGTTTGACATATACCATTAGGGTTTGAGCCAACAATTTGTGTAGAGCTTAGAGGAGCAGATAGCACTAGTCTCCTGTGTAATCGGCATTCAGAGTCAGTGAATACGTGCGTCATCCATGCTGCTAGATGGATTATGACTCATGATTGAAAGTCATGCATCTGCAATCTAAGTTCTAGACGTATTCTTCATGCTTCTTGTTATTTTTCCCCCTTTGTTGTAGTGCATTGAGGATCATGGAGCATTAAGGTTTGACCGACAACATGGGTAGAGCTTGGAGTAGCAGATAGCCCTAGTTTCCTGTGTAATTGGCATTCAGGTTCAGTGAAGAAGTGTGTCATCCATGATGCTAAATAGATTATTACTCATGATTCAAAGTCCTGCATCTGCTGTATACAATGAAGGTACACATCGGGGGAAGACATACTGGACATAAGCAAGGATTTTGATATCCCACCATGTCTATTAGTGCGGTTCTTGCTGGAGCATATGGTAGGCTTGCAGAAGCATCAGATTACAAGCTGCCTAAGGGACCCAACAAGCCTTCCAGATTCTCCCACGAACTTCAAAGTGCCGGTTGGTTGCAAAGATGCTTCAAACGTCTTCAATCCTGTTTCAAAGACAAGGCTCTGTGCAGATGTGTATCGATGTATTGACAATGATCCTGTGAGCTCTCCTAATGTGGAGATGATACGCCGGGTTACAGGACTTGAGTAAGTTTCTGAAGATGAAAAATGTACAGAGCTGGATCTTTGCATACCTGTCTGCCCTTTTGTGTTGGTTGTGGAGTCTTAGGCTCTAAACTCTGGATCTGCAGGTGTATTGAAAAAGCTGTACAGTTTTTCCACTCTGGAACAGCTTAATAATATCACATCTTAGTCTTTGGACTGTCTGGTTGAGCAGTGTGAGGTGGCTTAGGTCAATCTAGTTTCCACAGTAGAGGAGACTTTGAGACTGTAGGTTTTGTTTTACAGAGTCCAATGCTACTAATTTTCTTACACTACAATTTGGAGGTGGAAAACAACAACAAATTTGCTGATGTGATGATTGAGCTGGTGATTACATAGGAAAAGATTTAATCAATATGGTTACTCACAGCAAAACATGCCATGCATATTCACATGTATGTTCATAATCACAGGTATGAGATGTTGCTGCGAGAGCATCTTCAAAGTCTGGGGATTGTGTACCAATCAGAAGATGATTTGCGGGCTGCAGGATTCAGCAAAACTCCTGATGTGAAGCTGGTAGCCCCCATTGGTGTGTGCGGACGTATGGTGAACTGGATTGACAGCAAAGCTTCATTTGGCGATGAACACTCTCACAAGATGCAGGCCAGTGACCAGTTTCAAAGGTATTGGAAAGCACATCTGTCCCATGGGGTCCTTAAACTGACAGTTTAATTTTTGGATGTGTAGAAGTTGCTCTCTTGCTCACATCTGTGTCTCTGCACCTTAATGGCACTAATGAGCAACCTTATTTGTCAATTCAACCTGATTGGCTTATAGCATGAGCAGTTGTTTGAAAGTGAATGGTGTCAGTTCAATTATCAGATTCATGAGTGCAGATAATTTGAGTTAGACATGATACCTTCTCTTATCCTTTACCCTCACTCTTTTGTTTCTCACCCACTTTTGAGATAATGTCTACCTCAAAGTGATAGTTGCTTATATTGTTGTAGCACATCAACATACAGCATGCTGCATGATAATGACTATGAAGTCTATTGGCATGTGTGCAGTTATGTGAACAGGTATGGGCCTGGGATGGTCATCTATTGGTTCGGCTTCATTGATGAACTCAATGACCACCCAGATGTGCTTCTCATGGATCGGTTCCCTGACAAGAGTGAAGTGTACTGCTTACCAGTGGCACCAGTGCAGTTCAAGAGATAACATGCTGTGCTTATGGTGCTTAACATGCACTATTGCTGGACCATCAAGCTACGAAAGTGTTTGTGGTGATCTGTGTATTGATTGGTAGGTTGTTTGCACTCATATACCCATGCTGTGACAGACATTCAACATTAATTTAAGGTAGGAAGTCCAGCACAGATCTTTGCACTCTACAAATCAAAATCACAAAATGTTTATGGTGCTGTGTGTGCTGATCAATAATTTGTGATTTCAATTTGCTGAGTGGAAAGATCTGTGTAGAACTTGCCACCTTTGATTAATTGACATTGAATGTCTATCACAGCATGGGTACACCACCTGGATCACACAAAATTGTAAAATTGGGTCCAGCAGATTCTAAGCATACCCACTGGTGGTGAAGGTAATATAGCTTCACCTATCTTTGTTCAAAAACAAGGTTTAAAAATTCATGATGAAAAATGCCATACTTATTGAGATACACCAAATAAACCTGATTTTCAATGCATGTCATGTTTAGTATATCCATAGCATTTGTCAATACATTGTGTTGGATATTATCAGAGCCTCGTGAACAACCTTTCCCTGAAGAAGTCACAAAAACATTCCAAATATAAAGACCGTTGGAAAATTTCGAAGGATTGATGACATGGGATGCACATTGAAACATCTACTTTCAATTAAATGCTTAAAATGTCCACTCAATAGAGCCTTTTCACTTTTTTGAAAAAAAAATGGTTGGGTCTTGATGCCAATTATGAAAGCATGAAAGTGAGAAACAGCAGGTTCCATGATCAATGAATTTTTGGAAAATTATCAAAAAATTTGAGGTCAAAAGGACATTTCACACTGCAAGGAAAACCCGAATGCCAATTTTTGCAACAACCAAGAAGCAAACCACTTTGACATTCAAGAAATGTGTTCAAAGAGATATGAATGGGATGTGCCTGAAGGGTTTGAAATTGATCAACAGTTACAGAAGAAGCAAAATGATGAATCAATTGGGTATTCTCAATAATTTTAGCAGCATCATTAAGAGCATGATGGTGTAGATTGCAAAAGCTTCCCAAATGGATGTTGGAAATAAAACCCAATGGTCCTAGCCTAACCAAATCCACCGATGATGAATTCCAATGACACATCAAAATGTGCATGATATATTTGTAATAAACTTCCTCATTTGGAATAACATGCAAAAATGTATAAACAAGAAGTTATCATGTGCTTTTGCATAATGTATTTATGGGCATGGATGTAGTAATAATACCTCATATACTAGATGATTGTGTGATGGTTTTGTATTGCAAGAGCTCAGCAATTTTGAAGAACTTCAGTGCTAACTCGGATATAAGAGGCCATGCATTTTGACTGATCATGCATGTGCAACAGCAACAATTGGCACAGATGTTGGCAACATTACTCTTGCCCCAGCAATCACTTATAGAACATTCGGAGCTCACACTATTCTCAACAAAGCCATGACCAACATTACTAAGGTGGTTATCATCACAATATGAAAATGATGAAACATTCAAACTTTTGGCCTGGATGGTTGCTGCACTCCTCCTAACAGGATGTGTCATTGAGTAGTTATAAGAAAGTGCACTAGAATTTGTGTTGAGGAAAACTCCGAGTCATGCTTTGATGCCATGAAAGTGGTGGCATTGCATACTTGTGGAATTGTTAACTGGATGGTTTTTTGTGCTCCCCTGTACAATGCTGCCCCTTGATAATAATAATACTGACTCTGATTGGAATTTGCAACTGAAATAATTGCCAGCATCAAGTTTGGAAGTTCGACCTGCTGCTGCTTCAGTACACGGTCTCCAATTCTTCACAATTTGTACAAATTTTCGGTTTTTCTGTCACATTGCCATGATTGCACACTGGTTGTTACAATGGCACCTTAGCTTCTGGTGAAGAAATAAATTGCAGGAAGAATGACAATTCTTGTATATTAGCTATCTGTTGTATAAGCACAGAAGCAGCAACTAAATACTGTTGAAAAGATGGGAAACAGAAGACTGTTCCTTCTCATTCAGATATGAAGCCCACTCATGTGCTACATAATACCAGAGACTAAAGTCTGCATGTATACATGTGCAGAAGAAGCATTGATTTTGCATGTGCTTGAAAATGTGTAAATTGTTTGGTTTTCTCCCATAGCATGCACATGCACACACACACCCATTGCAGTTCTGACAACTTGGGTAGCTCCACCACCCATAATGTGAGCCACAAGAAAACTGATGATGACAAGAGAATTGTTGGAATCAGCTAAAAATTCCTTCAAACAACCACATTAGCAAGCACAAAGATGATGCAATCCATGTTAAGGACTTTTGAGGTGAAGTTTCAGCCCCCGGGAGAAACAGAAGAAGCAGAAGAAGAAGCAAAACAAAATACCAAAAAGGAAAATGCTCCCAAAATGTAAGAGACACACACCAAATCTTCTTCTTCTCCAGGCTGCAGTTTCGAATATCATCTCAAAATGCAACAGATCCACAAACCTTCCCAAACTCAGCTCATCACAGAATGCAACAGACACCAAATCTTCCTTTGTAACGAAGAGAGAGAGAGAGATGCTGGTTTCTTCAGAATCTGTGTACCAAATTCATCCTTAGCAAGAAAGCCGGACCTGTGATGGTGCAGGTGGGAGGAAGCGTAGATTGAGTCGAGCAACCATTCGATGAGATTGGGTACTTGCAACAACAAAGGGTGCAAAATCATCGCGTCCTGAAGCTCCTGGAGCTTCTTCCGCCACCATAGCTCCTCCTGCTCCCTCCCCCATTTGTGTATGGTCTTGTTCCTTGGTGTCGACTCCTTGTACCACAGAAACCCGAAACCCTAAACCCATACCGGAGGAGATGTCATAGCCCATCACGAGACATGGGCACCAAGATCAAGTTCTTCCATCGCCATTGTAGCACAAGGAATCAGCAAGCGAAGGCAGCTTGCGTTGTTGTACGGCTTGCTGCTCCAAGGGGCGGTCCTCCATAAGCAAACCTAGCACAATGGGTAACTCCCATCTCTTCTTGTTGGAAGAAGAAGAGCACTGAGAGATTCTGCACTGTGCTGCAGCAATCGAATTCAGAATCCGTTTGCTTCTGTTGTTGTGTTGCTTCGGCTATGGAAGAAGCTCATCGTCGTATGCTGCTGCTGCTTCCTCTTTCTTACAGGAAGCCCAAACCAGGACTGCTGTCGTTTCTTCCTTAGACCTGCAATCCGGCGAGAGAATAAGGTGCTTGGTTTGTTGTTGTTGTCCTCTTCACATTCTCCTTGCTGCTGTTGCTGTTGCTGCATCATGGAGGAGGAAGAAGACGAAGAAGCAGCAGCAGCAGCTTGAGAAGATAACAACAGCTCCTTCATGGGTGATCGCACCATCAACAAGCTTTTGATTTTCTTTGTAGTTGGGATTCTCTTCTTCTGCTGCAACCCTTGTTGCACCGAATAAGAATGACGACGTGCACATACAACCACACTGCTGGTGTTGCTGTTGCTGTTTTTTTGGTTTTGCTTCTCCATCGACAACCAATGAGGATATGTGCAAATTGAAAAGCAATCACAAAGGAGAAGAAGCAGAAACAACAGAAGAAGAAGCATCCACAAACTGTTTGATGATTGTTTCCTCAGTGATGATCGATGATGATGCTGATGGTGCTGGTGGTTGTGCTGTTGTTGTTGTTGTTGCTGCTGCTGCTGCTGCTACTGCAGCACTACTAGCAACAACACTGGTGATCAACGACGACGAGCCATCACTAGTACTACTAAATTCCTTCATCTTCATCCCAAAATCTTTGTGTCTTTTTTTTGTTCCCAAATTTTTTTTCCTCACTCCAATGATGATGATGATGATGTTGCCTTCATCTTCATCACAAAATCATTGTGTCTTCTTTTGTTCCCAAATTTTTTTCCTCACTCCAATGTTAGATGATGATGATGATGTCGTCTCCAATCTTCAAATCACAAATCTTGTTTCCTTTTTTGTTCCCAGAATTTGTTCCACTTCATTGATCACACATCTTGGAATTTTCCCCTCCAATTTTCCTCCTCGTATCTTCTTCTCCTCCTCCTCCTCCTTCTCCTTCTCCTCCTTATCCTCCATCAAGATCATCAAATGATAAACCCACAACAAGCAACCTAGCCTACAAGATCTTCCATTGATCTCAAATGCAACAACCTAGCCTACAAGAGCTTCCATTGATCTCAAATGCAACAACCTAGCCTACAAGATCTTCCATTGATCTCAAATGCAACAACCTAGCCTACAAGATCTTCCATTGATCTCAAATGCAACAACCTAGGCTACGAGATCTTCTTATTGATCTCAAATGCAACAACCTAGGCTACGCGATCTTCTTATTGATCTCAAATGCAACAACCTAGGCCACGAGATCTTCTATTGATCTCTGTGGTGGTGCAAGAGATCAACAGGTACTACCCCGAAAAAGAAAGAAAAAAAAAACCTGTTGTGGTGCAAGATCACCAGCATACAAAGCTTCAATTCAAACAAGAAAAAGCTTTGCAGGAAATCACAACAATGAGCATATTTCCAAGCCCTCTTTTGAAAGCATGATAGTCATTTTCATGCTACAAGAATTAGGTACTCTCCTATTTTCCTTTCATATGTGTGTGTGTGTGTGTGTGAGAGAGAGAGAGAGAGAGAGAGAGAGAGAGAGAGAGAAAATGTATGGGCTCTGCCTGTAAGGGAGAGACTAACTCTCCTGGGGGCAGTTATTAGAGAGACTGCACCAAACCTCCACCAAGTATCAGCATGGTTCTTAGGGCTCATAATTTCACTTCACAAAAATGATCAAATACCCAGTTCTGATATATTATTACCCTGGCTGCCTGTGCGTGTTCCGTGGTGTAATAATTGAAGCTCACATTTACATTGGACCCTTCTGCAAGTATTTTGCGCAGTCGGTGGGGACGTTTCAGAAATGTATTATCAAAATGGTCACCGTGTTAGATTGATGATTACACATATCAAATGACGTTTTAAGGACATGGTTGTGGACTTGTTAGATTGATGATTACACATATCAAATGACGTTTTAAGGACATGGTTGTGGACTTGCTGCTCTATCGGATGTGTTTTCTGACTTGCCAGAGAGCTCCTGTTCTTCTTCTTCTTCTTCTTCATCAGGGTAATTTAGTTCTTGTACTGTCTCCAATGCTGGTTTTTATCCTTCATAGTTTTTCTTGTGTCCAACACATTTTCTAGAAATCATTGCAACACTAAAAGGACTAGAAAGTCCATGAAACACAAAAAAAAAAGCAATCATGCCATCAAGCAACAACAGAACTGACTAACTACGCATGTACTTCTTCCTCAGGTTGTTGCAATATAAAATCCTTTGGCTCACTCAAATGGACCGCATCTCTTACAGGTCTTTGCTTGAAGTTTTCAGCTTGCTGCCACAGAGGCACAAACAAACACTGGCCAGCGCTTCTGCGTACAAGTCACCTGCTGACTCATACAAATTGCATATCTATAACTCACTCTCTCTCTCTCTCT
>Ga0116230_10003301_pt1 | contig 15757 bp, 7 predicted proteins | sample S1TSphfallax_3_FD_88678 | JGI IMG/M metagenome (GOLD analysis project Ga0116230, IMG submission 88678) | Host-associated microbial communities from peat moss isolated from Minnesota, USA - S1T2_Fd - Sphagnum fallax MG | ecosystem: Host-associated > Plants > Peat moss > Unclassified | place: USA... | reverse complement strand
GGTGCGAGGCGTACTCCACGCTGGCTTCGCGGACGAGATTGTTCAATTCGGCGAGGACGGCGGGGCGGAGGTTCGAGTCTTCCGGCGCGTCGGAGACGACGTCGATGTAGTGTTTGGGAGCGACCTCGGGCGCGAGCGGGAATTCGTGGAAGTATTCGCCCGAGATGATGGGCGAGTCTTCGAGCTGCTCGACGGTGGTGGGGGCGAATTTGGTGGTCGCGCCTGCGGTGGGTACGGGGTAGCTGGCTGCTCCCTCGGGCTGCAAGGCGGTGCCGATACCCCAGCCGGCGGGAACTTTGAGGGAGGGCTGGATGGAGATGTCCTTGACGGGGATATTGGCGGGGTAGAGGAGCAGCTTTTCCCATTCGAGGACAGCCATTTTCTGGCTGATGCGGGCGGTGACAATGCAGTCCAGATGGGCGTGAAGCGTGGTCGCGCCTTTGGGAATGGCGACGTGGAATTCGTAGAGGTTTTCATCGTCGCGGCGCCACGCAATGGGCTTGCCGTCGATCGAAAAAACGACGCCGGTAATGTCTTCCGCGGGGCCGGTGGGGCGGTGGTTGCCGGGAATCCATTCGGGCGTAATCAGCGTCAGCGGACCCTCGGTGACGGGCAGGTCGACTTCGGCGTGGTAGAGCTTGCGGGGTGCTTCGGAGAGGTCGGCGACGATCTGGATGGGAGTCTGCGCGGCCTTTTCGGCGTGGTCGGAGTGTTTGCTTTCGCGCTTCTGGGCCTGAGCGGCATCCGGCGCGATGGCGAGAAAAGCGGCAATAGCGGCGACAGCCAAAGCGGACAGGATGTTCAGGCGGCGAAGCGGGTGATTGGAAAAGCGCATGAGGGCGGCAATCCTCCTATTAGGGAATGCTAACAGGGCGGAGTTTGCGCGGATTGCTGGCGGAAAAGCAGTCGGAGAGTCCGAGGCAACAGGAGATTCCCCGAGGGAATGACAGAAAGAAAGGCAAGCGCGAAAGCCAGGGGGCTCCCATGCGATCGCGCGAAGTTTGGGGGCTGGGGAATTACATTTTCTTTACGCCTTGCGGAGCGGCAGGCTTTACCCTAGATTCATACTTGTGCGAACTGAGCCTTACAGGCCTGCGGGCGGTACGGCTGACGCGATAGGAGCGCTGGGCAACCGGGCTCCGGTTGGCGGGGTGCGGGCTGGGCTGTTTTGAGTTTTGTTTCCATTTGAAAAGGAGCGTTATGTCGAAATACAAACTGGAATACATCTGGCTGGACGGCAAAAAGCCGGTTCCTGGCCTGCGCGGGAAGACTCAACTGAAGGAATTTGAGACGCCGCCCACCCTTGCCGATCTGCCCTTGTGGGGCTTCGACGGCAGCTCGACGATGCAGGCCGAGGGCAAGAGCTCGGATTGCATTCTGAAGCCGGTCGCGCTCTACCCCGACGCCAGCCGGAAGGACGCCTACCTGGTGCTGAGCGAAGTGATGCTGCCGGACGGGACGCCGCACCCGACCAATTACCGGGCCACGATCGAGAACGATCCCGATTTTTGGGCCGGCTTCGAACAGGAGTATTTCTTGTTCAAGGACGGACGTCCGCTGGGTTTCCCTGAAGGCGGCTATCCGAACACCCCGCAGGGGCCGTACTACTGCGGCGTGGGCTACAAATACATGGGTTCGATCGCGCGGCAGATTGTGGAAGAGCATCTGGAGCTTTGTTTGGCCGCCGGGATCAACCAGGAGGGCATCAACGCGGAAGTGGCCAAGGGTCAGTGGGAGTTCCAGATCTTCGCCAAGGGCTCGGCCAAGGCGGCCGACGACGTCTGGATTGCGCGCTACCTGATGATGCGGCTCTGCGAAAAGTATGGCGTGGATGTGGAGCTGCACTGCAAGCCGATCAAGGGCGACTGGAACGGCTCCGGCATGCATACCAACTTCTCGACGAAGTATCTGCGGGAAGTGGGCGGGCAGGAGTACTTCGAGGCGCTGATGAAGGCGTTTGGCGAGAATGTCGCGGCGCACATCGCCGTCTACGGGCCGGACAATCATTTGCGATTGACGGGACACCACGAAACGCAGGCGATCGACAAGTTCAGCTACGGGCTGTCGGATCGCGGCGCTTCCATCCGCATGCCGGTGAACTTCATCAAGAACGGGTACAAGGGGTATCTGGAAGATCGCCGTCCGAACTCGGAAGCCGATCCGTACCAGATCGTTTCGCAGATTCTGAAGACGATCAACAGCGTTCCGAAGCCGTAGTCCGGCCTGCGGGAAAGCATACAGGGGTACATGGAAAGCGTCGTCGCTTTCCATGTACCCCTTTTTTTTGCTCTGCGCCTGTTCCGGTTTTGGGAATCCAGCGCTACGGTTATCTCCGATACGTACGGAAAGCGTTGGAACGGCGAATCGCGGTCGATATATGATTCGGTTTTCGAGGTTTATCCGCTATGTTCGACTGCCTGAATCCAACAATGTATCGCCGTTCCGTTCGAGTTTGCTTTGTAAGTGGACTTTGTGTGGCATTGGCCGGCTCCGCATGGGCCGCGCAGGCGCCCGAAGCGACGCCGGCTACCGCGCCGGCCACCAGCGTGGTGGTGACGGTGAATACGATGGCCAACCGGCACGCGATCAGCCCGTATGTGTACGGCGCGAATTTTCCGCCGAACGCGAGCTACGTGACGGCTTCCGGGGCGACGATGATTCGCTGGGGCGGCAACAACGGTTCGCGCTACAACTGGAAGCTGAACGCCAAGAACAACGACGCGGATTGGTACTTCGAGAATGGAAGCTGGGGCACGCCGGATTCGCCCACGTTTCTCTCGACGATGTCGGCTGCGGGCGGTTCGCCGCTGATGTCGATTCCGATGCTGGGCTGGGTGGCGAAGGACACGACGAGCGTGAGCTTTTCGGTGGCAAAATACGGCAAGCAGTGCTCGACCGACCCGTGGAACTCAAACGCCGGGAACGGCGTGCTGACCAACTGCTCGACGGATATGACGGGCAATGAGCCGACGGACGCGAATGTGGAACTGAAAGACGCTCCGGTGGCGGGCGACCCTGCGGGGACCGTGTATCGCAGCCAGTGGATCGAGTCGATTGCTGCGAAATTTGGCAAGCAGCCGCATTTCTACGACCTGGACAACGAGCCGGATATCTGGGGCGGGACGCATCGGGACGTGCATCCGGAGCCTACGGGGTACGACGAACTGGCCGAGGACATTGTCAAAGAAGGCCATTCGGTTAAGACTTACGATCCGCTGGCGGTTCGGTTTGCGCCGGTCTTCTGCTGCTGGTGGTTTTACTGGAACGGCTCGAATGGGAACGACAAGGGCGACCATGGGGGATTGGATTTTCTGCCCTGGCTCTTGAATGAGATTCATGCCAACGATGTGGCGCTGGGAACGCGGTCGCTGGACGTGTTCGACGTTCATGCTTATTTCAATGGCCCCTCGACCGGCGGAATGACGGCGGCGCAGGTGCAGGCGGCGGCGCTGCGCGAGACACGCGACTGGTGGGATGCGACGTATGTGAGCGAATCGGGGGCGGTGAACCAGCCGTGGGCGACGCAGTTGCAGCCGGATAAGACCGTGGCGTTTGTGATTCCGCGGATGCGCGCGCTGGCGAATACGATCTATCCGGGAACGCCGGTAAGCTTTACGGAATGGAACGGCGCGCTGGCCGGGGAGACGGATTTTTCGACCGCGCTGGTCGATGCAGATTCGTATGGGATTCTGGGCCGGGACCGGATGTACGCGGCTTCGCGCTGGACGGCGTCCGTACAGTATTCCCCGGCGTACTACGCACTGCTGCTCTATCGCAACGCGGATGGCAAGCATGACGGCTTTGAGACTTTGTCGGTCGAGGCTGCCAACAATGCGAGCGCGAACCTCTTCAGCGCGTTTGCGGCGACGGACCCCGGCGGGACGACGCTCACGCTGATGGTGGTGAACAAGAGCCCGACGAACGCGGCCAATGTCACGTTCGACGTGGCCGGTTTCAAGCCCACCGGAATGACGACTTACACGCTTTCCTCGGCATCGCCAAAGGCGATTGTGGCCTCCGCCGAGAAGGCGTGGACGGCGACGCAGAGCTTTGCGCCCTACTCGGTGACGCTGATTGTGGCCACGGGAACGACGCCGGAGAAGCCGGAGGTGGAGTGGGATCTGAATCCGGATACCTTCTTTGCGCCGGCTTCGAGCACCGCGACGATTGCGCCGGAGATTACGTCGGGAACCGGAACGTTCAAGCTGACCTCGGCGAGCGGTTCGGCGGGGCTGCAGTTCGCCTTGACGCAGCCCAAGCTGGCCGTGGGGACGGATGGGACGGTGACCATCAAGACGCCCGCGACTCCGGGCCTCTACAGTTACACCGTGACCGGCGAGGACGCGGCCAACACGGTGCAGAGCAAGCAGGGATGGATATTGGTGGGCAATCCCGCGGCGACCCTGACCAAGACCGGCGACGGGCAGACGGCGCTGCCGGGCAAGACGCTGAAGCTGACGGCAACCTTCGTGCCGGGCAGCTCGGGCGCTACGCCGGGCAATGTCACCATCCTGTTCACGACGACGGCTGGCAAGCTGTCTTCGCAGGTGGTGCGGACGAACGCGAGCGGGGAGGCGACGGTGACGCTGACGCTTCCTGCTACGGCGGGGAAGGTGAGCGTGACGGCGCAGGAGCCGATTCCGTGGGGCGGCGAAAAGGTGGTGTTTACGGAGACGGCGCAGTAACGGATCGCTCCCGCGGGGGCTGAAGCCCCGCTGATTTCAGCCGGCTATTCGGCACGACTGAAGCCGTGTCCTGTCACCTGGCTTATCGAAGCTCGTTTTTGGGGAGGTTGCGGAACGGGGGCACGGTGTAGTCTATTGGAACCGTACCGTGAATTTACGACAAAGGATCGGCCCCCCGTCGCGATGATCCCGAATGAAGCCGCCATCCCCGCAAGCGCCGGCAAGCCGATCGACCTGGAGCGGCTCTTCCGGGATTATCTGCTCGACGGCGCGTTCGACGAGATGCGAACGCGGGACGGCGCCATCCGCCCGCACTACCAGGAGCTGGTGGAAAAGCTGGCCAGCTTGCCGCCCGAGGAATTGCAGCGGCGCAAGCAGTCTTCGGATCTGTCCTTCCTCACGCAGGGAATCACTTTTACCGTCTATGGGCGCGACGAGGGTACGGAGCGGATCTTCCCCTACGACATGCTGCCGAGGCTGATTACGGGCGAGGAGTGGGACCGCATCGAGCGTGGGCTGACGCAGCGGATTACCGCGCTGAACCATTTTCTGCGCGACGTCTACGGCGAGTGCAAGATTCTCAACGACGGCGTGGTGCCGCGCGAGATCGTGTACAGTTGCAAGCACTACCGGCGCCAGATGTGCGGTCTGGAAGTGCCGCGCAATGTCTATATCGCCGTGGTGGGCACGGACCTGCTGCGGCTGAATACCGGCGAATTTGTGGTGCTCGAGGACAATCTGCGCGTACCCTCCGGCGTGAGCTACATGCTCACGAATCGCCGGGTGATGAAGCGGACGTTTCCGCAGCTTTTTCACAGCTACGGCGTGCGGCCGATCGAGCACTATCCGCAACTGCTGCTGAACACGCTCAATTCGTTAGCTCCCGAGGGCCGGCCGGAGCCGAACATCGTGCTGCTCACGCCCGGCGTGTACAACTCGGCCTACTTCGAGCACACGTATCTGGCCCGGCAGATGGGCATCGATCTGGTCGAGGGGCGCGATCTGGTCACCCACGACAACATCGTCTACATGCGCACCACCGATGGGCTGAAGCGCGTGGACGTAATCTACCGGCGCGTGGACGACGATTTCAGCGATCCGCTCGCCTTCCGCAGGGACTCGGGGCTGGGCTGCGCTGGGCTTTTCAACGCATATCGCGCCGGCAATGTAACGGTGACCAACGCCTTCGGCACTGGCCTGGCCGACGATAAGGCGATGTACGCCTATGTGCAGGACATCATCAAGTACTACCTCGACGAAGACCCGATTCTGAACAACGTGAAGACCTACCTGCTCACCGACGACGCTTCACGCCAGCATGTGCTGCAGAATCTGGACAAGCTGGTGGTGAAAGCGGTGGGCGAGAGCGGCGGCTACGGGATGCTGATCGGTCCGCAGTCGACGGCCAAGCAGCGGGAAGAGTTCAAGGCGGCGATCGAGGCCAATCCGCGCAACTACATTGCGCAGCCGACGCTCGATTTTTCGCGCGCGCCGTGCCTTTTCGGCAGCCAGATGGAGCCGCGCCATGTCGATCTGCGGCCGTACATACTTTACGGCGACAAGGTGAATATTGTGCCCGGCGGGCTGACCCGCGTGGCCCTTGAAAAGGGCTCGCTGGTGGTGAATTCGTCACAGGGCGGAGGCAGCAAAGATACATGGGTGCTGGAGTAGCGGCCCTAGCGTGAGTGTGAAAAACCGAGAATCTCCACACTCACACTTCACACTCACACCAGCAATTCCAAACTGGCCACAGGAGCCGCAAGAGATGCTTTCACGCGTTGCCGACAGCTTGTACTGGATGAGCCGCTACCTCGAGCGGGCGGAAAACACCGTGCGTCAACTGGACGTGACCATGAGCCTGTTGCTCGATTCCTCCGAAACCACCGCCGACACGCGCTGGCAGCGGCTGCTCAACGCGCTGGGCAATCCCGAGGGCGTGGAGTGGAACGGCGATCAGGACGCGATGACGCGCAGCATGGTCTTCGATGGAACGAATCCGGCCTCGGTGACCACCTGCATCAACGCGGCGCGGGAGAATGCGCGCCAGGTGCGCGAGGAGATCTCGACCGAGCAGTGGCAGCGGCTGAACCGGCTCTACCACCAGATGCATTCGCCGCAGGCGCAGGCGCAGTTCCGCTCCAATATGAACGATTTTCTGGCTTCGATCATCGACGGCATTCACCTCTTCAAGGGAGTGAGCGATACGACGATGATTCACGGCGAGGGATGGCAGTTTATCCGGCTCGGCCGGTATCTGGAGCGGGCATACGCGAGCGCGACGCTGCTTGAGGTCTACCAGGAGAGTTTGCTCGATTTGGGCGAGCAGGAGCACACCGGCTACCAGTATTTGGAATTGGTGGGGCTGCTGCGCTGTTGCACTTCCTTCGAAGCGTACTGCCAGGTCTATACAGCCGATCTTTCTCCCGATAAAATCCTCGAATTCCTGCTGCTCAATCGCGACTTTCCCCATGCGCTGCGCTACTCGATCGACGGTGTGCGGCAATCGCTGGACGCGATCCAGAGCGGCGGCGGGCGGCGGCCTCCGGAGGAGCTGATGGCGACCGCCGGCCGGCTGCACTCGATGCTGCGGTACACGACGATCCAGGAGATTCTGGATGGCAATCCGGGGGCTTTTTTGCACTCGATCCGGGAGCAGTGCAAGCATATTCACGAGCTGATCTACCGTTATTACGTGCAGTATTCGATTCAGTCGGCGCTGGCGGTTTAGGGGCCGGCGTCGCTCCCACACTAGCCGCAATAACAACGGCGCGGCGACGGTGGGGCACCCGCATTTTCTGCTGGACCGGATTTTTTCTTTGGGGAGTGGGCATGAATTTTTATTCGATCCGGCATCTTACCCGTTTCCGCTACAAGGAGCCGGTGAGCGAGAGCATCATGGAGGTTCGAATGCATCCGCGTTCGGATCACTCGCAGCACTGTCTTTCGTTTTCGCTCTCGGTAAGCCCGCGCTGCCGCGTCTTTACCTATCGCGACCACTACGGGAACAATGTGCATCACTTCGACATTCCGGGAGATCACGACCAGTTGGTGATTGTGGCCGAGTCGCTGGTGGAGCAGCAAATTCAGATGGACGTGCCGGCGTTTCTGGCTCCGGAAGCGTGGGGCGCGCTGGACGCTTTGGTGGCCCAGGGCGACTACGGCGAGATGCTCTTGCCGAGCGCCTTTGTGCAGTTCACGCCGGCGCTCTTGGAGCTGGCGAAGAAGCTGAATGCGGTGCGGCGCGACGACCCGTTGATGGTGGTGCATGAGCTGAACAAGAGCCTCTACGAGTATTTTGAGTATGTGCCGCGCTCGACCCGCGTCGATTCGCCGATCGACGAGGCGATTGCCAGCCGTAAGGGGGTCTGCCAGGATTTTGCGCATACGATGATCGCGCTGCTCCGGCATGTGGGCATTCCGGCGCGGTATGTGAGCGGCTATCTCTATCGCGGACGCGAGGACCACGACCGCTCCCTGCCCGACGCGTCTCACGCGTGGGTAGAAGTGCTGCTACCGCATCTGAACTGGGTGGGCGTGGACCCAACCAACGACCTGATCGCCTACAACCGGCATATCCGGACTGCCGTGGGGCGAGATTACGCCGATGTGCCGCCCACCCACGGCGTCTATCGCGGCAAGACGGAAAGTGAGTTGTATGTGGCCGTGCATGTGGAAGGGAGCATGGAAGCGCCGCCCCTGGACCGCAAGCTGCCCATCCCCGACGATTGGTCGGTGCTGGTGGAGCGGGCGCAGCAGCCGTGGGAGCGGGGCGGGCAAATGCTCGAGATTCAGCAGATGCAGCAGCAGCAATAAGACGGGAATTCCGCTCGCGCATGCCGAGCGGAGCGGATTTTCAGCCGGCCAACGTCAAGCCGCGAATAATTCCTGTTGAAACCTTGGGAAATTTCCTGCAAGATAGTGCCAGCGTGGGTGTTTTCCCCCCAGGATCGCCCACCTCCGAGCGCCATCGACCGGTACCGTACGCCAATGTGCGAGCGCCGGCAGAGTCACTCCGATCGCTTGCACCTGATTCTTGATCTACGGCAAGTTGTTGTCCTATCTATCCATCTCTTTCGATCGCGCACCACCCTGCACGACTTTGCACCACAAATTTGGAGGAACAGACGTGAAACGATCCCACCTGGGAGCGATGCTCTTGTGCATCCTCATCTCTCTTGTTTCTTTGCCTCTCGCCTTCGGCCAATCGGCATCGACTTCGCTGCGCGGAACGGTAAAGGACCCCAGCGGCGCCCTGGTTCCGAATGCGACCGTGACCATTACCGACAAAAGCGTCGACAAGACGCTGACCGCCGTCACCAACGGCGAGGGCTCTTACCAATTTCCGCAGATTCCTCCGGCGAAGTATCTGATCACTGTCACCGCTCCTGGGCTGGGCAAGCAATCGAAAACCGCCGAGTTGCTGGTCAGCCAGCCGGCGACGATCGACTTCAAACTCACGGTGCAGGCCGATGCGGTTACGGTGGACGTGACCGCCAGCGCGCAGACGTTGAATACCACCGACGCTTCGATGGGCAATTCGGTCGGCAATGAGATGATCCAGTCGCTGCCGATGGACGGACGCGACCCGATTTCGCTCCTTTCCCTGCAGCCCGGCGTTCTCTTTCTCGGCGAGGGCGGCGGCAACAGCGCGACGGGCAACCAGGAGGGCTCCGACAGCCGCCAGGGATCCGTCTCCGGCAGCCGCTCCGACCAGGGCAATATCACCCTCGACGGCCTGGACGACAACGATCAGGTAAACGGGTACGCCTTCACGGGTGTGCTGCGCTCGACGCTCGACTCTACGGAAGAGTTTCGCGTGACCACCTCGAACGGCGGTGCTGAATCCGGCCGTTCTTCCGGAGCGCAGGTTTCGCTGGTAACCAAGAGTGGCACCAACCACTTCCACGGTGCGGCCTACGAGTACTATCGACCGACGAACACGGTGAGCAACAATTGGTTCCTCAAGAATTCTCAGCTTTCTTCAGGCGAGCCGAATATCCCAGCCAAGTATCTGCGCAACATCTTCGGCGCAAGCGCCGGCGGCCCCATCTGGAAGAATAAGCTGTTTTTCTTCGGCAACTATGAGGGGCTGCGCCAGGCGATCGACGACGTCGCCTCGGCCACCGTGCCCACGGCGAGCGCGCTGGCCGGCACGATCGAGTATCTCGACTCGAACAATAATATGCACAGCATCTCTTCGTCGCAGATGGCCACCCTGGACGCCGCTTGCACCGCGAGCACTTTCAATGGCTCAACCATCTGCCCGTGGGGTCCCGGCGTGAATCCCAACGTCTTCGGTCCCAAGGGCTACTATAACGGCGTTCCGGTCGCAACCGGCGGCGCATCCGGCGACGGACTCAACTCCGGCTCGCTCTTCTTCCCGGTCAAGATTCCGCTCACCCAGAACACCAGCATCTTCAAGCTGGACTACAACCTGACCTCCAAACAGCAGGTATTCGCGCGCGGCAACCTGCAAAAAGACACCAGCACCGGCGACGCCAATCTCCCTGGGCAGCCTCCGTCGAGCGTGACGGAAAACAATACCAAGGGACTGGCCTTTGGCCATACTTGGTCGCCGACCCCCAATATCGTGAACGATCTCCGCTATGGATATGTGCGTCAGGGGTACGGCACCTCGGGGATCGGCGTGGGCGATTATGTCGACTTCCGCTTCCTTTCCCAGCCCACGGCGCAGACCCGGGCAACGACCAGCGACGTGCCGGTGCATAACATCGTCGATACGCTGACCTGGACCAAGGGCAACCACACGCTCACCTTTGGCGGCAACTGGCGGCTGGTGCAAAATATCAGCGACACGGACGGAAACTCGTTCAGCAGCGCCACGACCAACCCGTATTGGCTGGGGGGCAATCCGCCCAGCCCGACGCAGCTCGGCTCGAGCTACCCGGCGGTGGGTTCTGGCTTCAGCGACTCTTACCTGATTGCCTACGCGACCGCGATTGGGACTGTTCCCCAGGTCACCGACGTGATCAATTACACCATCAGTTCCCCCACCTCCGCCTCTCTGCTGAAAGACGGCGCATTCATTAACCGGCACTTCCGGGCAAACGAATTTGAATACTATCTACAAGACAGTTGGCGGGTTAGGCCGAATTTCACCGTCAACTTCGGTTTGCGGCATACCATCCTCCAGACTCCGTATGAAACCAACGGCCAGGAGATTACGCCGACAATCGACACCAACAAATGGTTCCTCGAACGCGGCACCGCTGCGGCACAGGGGCAGGTTTACGAACCGAACCTGGAATTTGCGCCAGCGGGCAAGGCGAACAAGCGGCCCGGCTACTGGCCCAAGAGCAAAACAGATCTAGCGCCCCGGCTTTCCGCAGTGTGGTCGCCCAATCCTAAGACCTCGATCCGCGCCGGCGCCGGCATGTATTACGACCACTACGGCGAAGCGATCGCCGCGGCTCTCAGCGCCGAGGCGTCGTTCGGTCTGAGCACTTCGCTGACCAATCCAGCCGGCGTGTATAGCTACACGACGGGCGGCAAGTATGTGGGATCGCCGCGCTTTACCGGCCCGACCAACATTCCCGCCATTCCGCTCGGTTCCGCCGCGCCGTCCACAGCCAGCTTTCCTTATACGCCGCCCGGCCTCTTCGGCATCAACTTCGGCACCGACAATGACCTGAAGACCCCCTACTCCGAGGCCTTCAACTTCTCCTTCCAGCGAGAACTTCCCGGCGGATTCCTGTTCGAGGAGGCCTATGTGGGCCGGCTTGGGCGCCATCTGCTGCAACAACTCGATCTGGCCGAGCCTGTGAACTTCAACGATCCGCAAGGCGGCGGAACCTACTTTGCCGCTGGTGCTCAACTCTCGAAACAGGTCGACGGGCACGACGGAGCTTACTGCGGCGTTTACAGCGGGTGCAACAACGCCACAGCACCCGTCCATGTACCGACGATTCCCTACTTCGAACACGTCTTTCCGCAGATGGCCAACCTAGACTATGCCGGTGAAACAGCCACCGACGGCGCTTATAACAACGAATGGGCGCCTTACCGCTACAGCGAGGGCGAGACGACCTCTCTGGCCGATATCGACTACTTTTGCGGATACGGCGGCTACTGCCAAAATGGCCTTAGCAAGTTCTGGCAAAGCCAGTTCTCCTCGCTCTACGCCTGGGCCACGATCGGCACCAGCTCCTACAATGCGCTCCAGGCCACACTGCGCCACCCCACCAGCCACGGCGTCAGCATGGACCTGAGCTACACCCTGTCGAAGTCGCTGGACATGAACTCGGGAACTGAGCGCGGCAATGAGTTCTCTGGCGATAACGCCGGCGGCTCGGCCATCCAGAACAGTTGGAATCCGAAGCTCAACAAAGCTGTGTCGGATTTCGACACCCGTCACTTGGTCAACGGGGATACGGTCTACGTGCTCCCGGTGGGCCGCGGCAAGCAGTTCCTGGGCAACGCCAATCCGGTCATTGACGCCTTCCTGGGCGGTTGGACGGTGGGTGGTCTGTTCCGATGGACCAGCGGACTGCCCTTTTCTCTCTATGAGCCAGGCTGGACGACCGACTGGCAGTTGGAGGGTTACGGCGTGAGAACCGCTTACGTAAAGATGCGTAAACACTACGACTACAGCGCCGGATCGGAACAGGTCTTCGACAACCCAAGCGCCATCAGCAACAGCGTCGAGAGCGGCACCGCCCTGGTGCGTCTGCCCTACCCAGGCGAAGCCGGCATGCGCAATGCCTTCCGCGGCGATGGGTACTTCGACATCGACAATACGCTCAGCAAGGTTTGGAGCCTCGGTGAAGTGGGCAAACTCAAGTTCGACGGCGAAGTCTACAACGTAACCAACACCAACCGCTTCGACGCCTTCAGCATCGCCGCCGGACTCACCGGAGGCACGCTCGGGGCGTACGGCTCAACCCTTCCGAGCGCCAGCAACTTCCGCCGGATGCAGTTTGGTTTGCGCTTCGAATACTAAGCGCCGCAAACTCCAATCCATCGTCAACTCGCGCCGAGGGAGCATTGCTCCCCCGGCGTTTTTCCGTTCAGGGCCATATTGGGGTTGTAGAGTGGAAGTCAGAGTCCGCTCATCCCAGCTTCGAGGTTTTGTTTCTCGCATGATTCTTCCCACTGTTTCCCTGCGCAGGGTGGCCGCGCTCGCCCTCTCGGCGTTGCCTTTGTTGGCTCTTTCGCAAGCCAGTCTATCCCCAATGAAGCCCATCACGCTCGACGAGTTTCTGAATACGACCGAAATTGCCGGGGCGCGGATCTCGCCGGATGGGACGGCTGCGGTGATCGGCACCGAGTATCCAGACTGGAAGGCGAGCGCTTACCGGCATACGCTTTGGCTCTGGACGGCGAAGGATGGGCTGCGGCCGCTGACCGAGTCCGGCGCGGACGAGGACGCGCAGTGGAGCCCGGACGGGAAGTGGATTGCTTTTCTCTCGGACCGGCCGGTGGTGGGCAGCGCAGGCGGCGACGATAAGGATACCGGCTCCGGCGACGCCAAGGCTGGACGGGTGGCAAAGGCCGATGGGGACGACGACAAAACGACGCGGCTCTGGCTGATTGCGCCCACCGGAGGCGAGGCGCAGCCGCTCTACCGCGAGAAGCTGGATCTGAGCTCCTATGCCTGGAGCCCGGACGGCAAGACCATCTATCTGGCCGCAACCACGCCGCTTACCCCGGAAGACGAAGGCAAGCAGAAGGACGAGTGGAAGGATGTGATTCGCTGGCGGGAGCAGGAGCGCGGCGATCTGCTGCTGGCGCTGCCGGTGGCGGCTTCGCTGGCCGCGGCTTCCGCGCAGCCGATGGCGCATCCGGCGAAAGACGCTTCCAAGACGGATACCAAATCGGGCGACGCGGCGCTTCCGTTGCCTGCCGAGGCGCGGATTGTGGCGCGCAGCAAGCTGGCGATCGGCGAAATCGCTCCCTCGCTGGATGGAACTGCGCTGGCCTTCCTCACCCAGTCGGTTAGCCGGCGCATGGAGAGTCCCGGCGATACGGAGATTTTCCTCGTCCCCTCAGGCGGCGGCGACGCGCGCGAGGTTACGCACAACGATGCGCTGGAGTCCGAATTGCGCTGGTCGCCGGATGGCAAGTGGCTGCATTTTGCCGTCCACGCGGCGGGCGGTTCGTTGGAGGGCAAGTACCGGGATGCGCAGGGGCGGCTCTATCGGATGCATCCGGCGAATGGCCAATCCGAATCCAAGCCCGAGCGGCTGGGCGCGGAGTTTCCCGGTTCGCTCGAGGATTTCGATTTTCTGCCCAGCGGGCAGTTGATCGCGCTGGGATTGAAGGGAATGGAGCAGCAGATTTATGCGATCGATGGCGCGAAGGCGACGAAGTTGCCGGGCCAGGCGGGAAATTACGCCGGTTTCTCGGCTCCGAAGACGGGCAATGCGCTGCTGGTGCGCTTGTCTTCGATCAACCATCCGGGGCAGGTGTATCTGGCGGCGGATGCGCTGCATCCGGACCAACTCACCCCGTTGACCCATCTGAACCCGATCTTTGCCGAGCGCGCGCAGCCGGAGTGGCAGCCGTATAGGTGGAAGTCGAAGGATGGCGCGGCGGTCGAGGGCGTGTTGATTTTCCCAGTTGGCGTACACCCTGGGACGCCGGAAGCGAAGCGGCTGCGCATGTTGACGCTGATTCACGGCGGCCCAGCCGACGCCGACGGCAATCGCTTTGGCGCGGACTGGTACGACTGGGCGGGCCTGGCCGCGGCCGATGGCTGGCTGGTCTTCCGGCCGAATTATCGCGGCTCTTCGGGCTACGGGGACGAGTTTATGCTGCAGATTGCGCCGCATCTGGTCTCGAAGCCGGGCGAGGATATTCTGGCCGGCGTGGACGCGCTGGTCAAAGACGGCGTTGCCGATCCGGATCGGCTGGCGGTGGGCGGCTACAGCTACGGCGGCTACATGACCAACTGGCTGATTACCGAGACCACGCGCTTCAAGGCCGCGGTGACCGGAGCCGGAGCCGTGGAGCACGCCGCCAACTGGGGCAACGACGACGTGACCTTCGACGACGCCTGGTATTTGAACGGGAAGCCATGGGAGACGCCGGAGATCTACCAGAGCGAGGCGGCGCTGTTTCGCATGAACCGCGTAACGACCCCGACGCATATCGTGCAGGGCCAGGCGGATGTGCGGGTGAGCTATCTCGAAGGCGTGACGCTGGAGCGGGCGCTCGAACAGTTGGGCGTCCCGCACAGCTTTCTCGCCTTCCCCGGCGAGGGTCACGGATTGGGGCGCAATCCGTGGCACGGCTACATCAAGGTGCGCGAAGAGTTGAAGTGGCTGGACAAGTATGTGAGCAAGCCGTGAGTGCCGTGGAGTTTGAGGCGAAGCGGATAATCGAAAGGGTGTGGATGACGGCGCTCGAACTTCCCGCGCGGTTTTCGGAAGCGGTTTGAATCCAGCGGCATCCAAGGTATGGGACCGATGAACCAGACCCTACAAACCGGCGAACCGGAACGCGAAGAGGCGTCGCCGGATCGGACGCGTCAGGCTCCCATCGCAGCCGGCGACTCGGCCCGCGAGCAGGCGCGGCAGGATTCCTTCGCCCGGACGCTGTTGAGCGCGCATCGGACGATCGCCTTCAAGGAGACGATCGGTCTGGCGATCGACAGCTTCCGGTCGAGCAAGGCGCGCTTTGCGCTGACGGCGCTAGGGATGGTGATCGGGTCGGCATCGGTGATCCTGGTGGTGACGATCGGGCTGACCGGGCGCAGCTACGCGCTGGGGCTCCTCGAAAAAATCGGCACCAACTTCGTGGAACTCGAATATTCGGGCGGCGGCGCGACGGGGACGGAGAGCGCCGTCTACAACGACTACCTGACTCGCGACGACGAGCGCGCCGTGGACTTGCAGGTGCCGAGCGTGATGTATTCCTCGCCCATTCTGGAGATGCACGACCGCATCAGCTTTGGCGGCGGCGTGGTCAAAGACACGCTGGTGCTGGGGGTGGTGCCGGCCTACGAGCTGGTGCGCAACCTGATCGTCACCGACGGCCGCTTCATGGACGATGAGGACGAAAATCAGCACATCCATTGCGCCGTGGTGACGATTCCCTTCGCCAAAGAGATG
>Ga0116230_10003299_pt1 | contig 15761 bp, 7 predicted proteins | sample S1TSphfallax_3_FD_88678 | JGI IMG/M metagenome (GOLD analysis project Ga0116230, IMG submission 88678) | Host-associated microbial communities from peat moss isolated from Minnesota, USA - S1T2_Fd - Sphagnum fallax MG | ecosystem: Host-associated > Plants > Peat moss > Unclassified | place: USA... | reverse complement strand
TGGGTGCAAAATCGGCAATGAGTTTTTAAGAGTTGATTTTTTCTTTGCTCTTCAAGTGTTAACTTTTACACCCATCACATGAAGGTTGCTTTCTTCTTGGTTCTCTCTTCTTGTCAAACCTTTAAATGTGAAACATGTTGTATTGTTTCTTGTTTTCAACTGGTTTTAAGAAGGCTTGTTTATTATTACTATGCAATTTCCTCCCAAGCACAATTTTATATATAAATAACTCAATGCCATCCTCCCATGACCAAACAAGGGGTCAAATGAAATCTTTGCCCACTCTGCCATAATGAACCTACATTGGCAGCTTCCTTTGGCCTTTGTGAATTTCACAAACACGTATCTTATTACTTGACTAATACCTTGCTAAAGATACCAATATTGAGAAGCTATGAATAACATGTTAATAATTCCTTGAGGAAGTGAATGAAGCATTGAACTACATGAAGTTATTGGTTTAGAAGCTCCTTAAGCTTGTACCACCAAACATGGATCTAAGTCCTCTTCTTGCATAAAGGATCCCACCCAATTGCCTTCAACTACCTCATGTGTGGCGGCCTAAGTTCCACTATGTGTGCCCATGATGAGTTGGTTCAACATTCTTGCCCAAAAATGGCATTTATCTGGGTTGGACCCAAACTTCTTTTCAACTTCTATTCTTGAAAAAATTATGGATGATTCTTTGTGAACAATTGAACTAGCCTTCATGAGCCCCCCATTATAGAGATGAGCACCCATTTTTTATTTAGAAAACCCAAACATGCACCATTCAAATTTCAATGACCATCAAATTTTCCTATTCAATAAATCCTCCTAAGACAAAAAACAAAGTTTTCACTATGCACACAAGTAATCCCCATGTTTTGACAACCTTGTTCCATATGTGCTGCAATGTGCTTACAATAACACAAAGCCCAATTCAAATTGGACCCCATTTTCTTCTCTTATTTAGCTTGAATGCAGTGATTGAATGCAGTGATGTGATGGCACTACTACAAAATGTGGGTGTAGTTCACTAGTCCTTATTCACTAGATTAGTGAATTCAGTATTTTTTCATTGGTCCCTATTCACTACAATCAATGAATTCATTCAAAATCCAATGAAATCACTTTGTGTACAGGGACACATTTTGTTGTAATGTGGCAAAGTAGAATTTGCAAGTTTGAAAAATTGAATTATAGGCATATAACACCCATTTAGTTAGAATAGTAACCAAGGCTTCCTCAAGATCTACAATTCCCAGACCCCTAAAAGATTTCCTCACACAACAATCTCCCCATTTTATTGTATTGCAAGTTGTGAACTTTCTGCTTGCCCAAATCAAGGCTCAAATTTGTTGGGTAATTTTCTTAAATCCACCCCTTACTAAAATGAAATACCACAATGACATAATGCACCACCACATTTTCTCCTTTGTATATTTTGGTGCCTAATGGGCTAAAAAAATCATGCTCACTAACTTTGTAATGATGTTGCAAGAACAATAATTCACACAATCCAAAAGGTATTCTCCAACCTATCAAAGTAATTTCCACCAAGTGGGAATTAACCACCAACATGTCTTTCCTCATTATCCATGTCATTGTAACAATGTCCCTTTGCAATGTCATTATCATGGCAATGCTATATGTAAAAGAAGGGTTTGCCAATAAACCTTTCTCCTATACAAAACAACATTCAGTTAACAATAAGTGTATTTTTTGCCAAAGAAAGATGGATGAAACACCAATAAACCAACTTCTTTTTAATTTTGTCAAGAAAAATTAATCTATCCACATCATCAACTTCCAAACCTAAACCAAAAGGTGTACCAAGCAACTTGGATAACTTTTTTTCCCAAGCCCATTTCCACTTAAAGTTGTGCAATCAATCTAACCTTTCTTAATCTACCCTAAAATAATATGATGTGTTTTCTTTGGTTTAATATCTAGATCTAATGCCATCCCAAAAACCCTTTTAAATGCTACTAAATTTTCCACATTATTCCTCTTGCCTTTGATTGTGAATGAGGTGTCATCTACATCTTGTGAAATAAATTGGTCTTTTCTTGAACATGGAAGAAGGGAAATACCAACAAAATTTCCACTCATCACATGAACTTTAACAACTTGATTGAATGTTTCCCCTATCACCAAGAACAAATTAAGTGCCCAAGGGCACCCTTGCCTAACACCACAAAAGATGGGTAAAAATCTTGTAGTAGTCCCATTAAGGTTTATTACAACTTTTGTTTTAACAAATAAAAGTAGATCATGTTAACAAATTCATGTAGGAAACGTATATTATGCAAACATTGAAAAATAAATGCCCAAAATACCTTGTTGTATGCTTTGGAAAAACATTATATTATTATGTGTGCATGGCCTTGTTAATCTTTTAAGAAATTTATCCCTCAATTTTATCAATTCTGACTCAAAGTTATTTACTCATTTTTTATCTCTATCTTAAGCATGGATTTATTTGTCTCCACTTCAAAAACCTGCATCTCCAACTCTTATTCTTTTACTTCACTTTCAAAATAACACTATTGAACCATGTTTCAATAGTCATGTTCATGAAGTCCCTTTAACATTCTTCTCAAGCTTGTCTCTATAGCCCATTTCTCAAACTCTCTTTCAATGAATTTTTCTTTCAATTTAACCAATAACTACTACATGGAAGACATCACATTTACAACCCCAAACCCTAATCATTGTTGAGCAAAAGAAAACCAATTATAGGTGTGGTAGAGAATTTAACCGCCACAAAAATTGGCCCAATTCCTTAAATTTTGACATTTCAAATAAATAATTTATAGAAAATTGAACATTTCAAAAAATAATTTAATTATTGTCAAACCTAGAAATGTATGATAACACCATGCTTGAAAACCACCCAATAATCAAAGTAGGTTTTGATAACAATAATTGTCCCACAAGAAAAAGGTTCTTTTGATTCCAAGTGCAATTTTAAGTGTAATATAAAACTTGAAGTGAAGAATTGATTTTTTTTTTTTTTTCAAAACTCAAAGTTTAATTATAAAGGTGGAGTTGAAAAGTTGGTAATGACTTGGAGCTTAATAGGTAGTCCTAGATTTAGAGACTAGGTGGGCCACATGGAAATTAGCCTTAATATCTCTCTCTAAGATTCATAACTGACTTTCTCATGTATCATGATTCATGTCAAAAGGATACTTGAATGGGGAAAAATTTAAAAATTAAAAATAGAAAACCTATTCAATTTATATGTTAGAAAAAAACATAATGCATATTTGGATCTAATGTGTATTTCCAAATACATCCTCCGAACACTGGTTAGAGGTCTATACTTAAATAGATTTCCATTTGCAAGCCAATTTTGCCTTGGAATTTCATATCTCCAGACCAAAATGTATATGTAAAAATATGTTTTTAATCTTGTTAGACAAAGGTGGCAATAAAAGTCTACAATCCTTCTTGAGATTTTAACCAATGGTGCAACATTATAAATAAACAAATTATTAAAAAAATTTAAAACTGAAAAAAAAAAATCACTACATGATTTTATATTAAAACATTTTGGGTAAGTTGTTTTGTTATTCCAATAATGATTATAATCAGAATTAGTTTATGTAGATTAGGTATAGGGTCTTTTTTGTCATTAAGACAATTACACCATGGTCATCAACCATAACAATTATAAATGGTTGTTGGTCAACAATTAGGTGCCAGAATAACCAAAGTTTGACAATTATCCGTTGGAATGACGAAATTTTTTTGGACAATTTTTATTTTTTGGTTCTTATTTGTCCTACCTTTGCTAATGTAAGCACCATCGCAATATTGTACAATAGCAACAAGAGCATGAGTTGGAAGCACTAAAAATTGTTTTGGAAAATAAGTGGGTGCTTCACCCAAATGCTATTCAAAGCTTGGAAGGTCAAAAGGGTTTTGTCATCAATGAACTAGAAAGTTTGTGAATGGAATATGTAAGAACATTGGAATAGAAATATGAAGTTATTGCTACTCTAAAAAAGGAAGTAGTGGCAACAAGTCAAAATGTTGTACATTTTGTGCAAAAGTTTGAAAACATCAAACTGGCATTAATGGTGATCACAAAAGAGAGTGAAGATTGGGCCATGAAGTATGAAACACTTGCAAAGGAGAAAGATGGGGAGTTCAAAGCAATAGCTCTCCAAAGGTAATGGGAAGACAATCATGCTAAGCTAACACACCTTCAAGGTGAGGTGGTTACTGCTGATGAAAAGTGCCAAAGAAACTTGAAAAGAACTTTGCAACATTATTTATCATGGGGTGGTGGGTGAACCCATCCTTGGGTGGTACCATTAGGAACCACCTCAAGGAATAGTTAAGGAACTAAAAACAACTAAATTATTTTTTAAGCTTTTTTTGCTAAACTTTTTCACAATTATAAATTATTATTTTTTCATGTTTATCAATTACATACTCTAATATATGGCTTGAAGTTTATTTGGGATTTTTAAAATTGGAAAATGTTACATTCCTAATTAAAATGGCCCCTTAACAAGTCAATTGCTTCAACTTTGGAAATGTATAACTAAATCATATTTAATCAATTTATTTCCAAATAAAAACCTGAAAGTAAAATGACTTCCAACTTACCTTAAGAAAATAATTCATAAATAATGTTCCAAATTTGTGTTATTGACCAAAAAGTTCAAGGAAAAAAATAGGTTTCACATTCTTGAAACTTTTCTAAATGCAATGATTAGGAACATCAAAATACACAATATTGTTGATATTATTGAGATTTCAAAATCTATGGAACCTAATAATTTTGTTCAAGAAAAAATTATGAAAATGTTCATTTAAGTGTTTTTTATGATTTTTCAAAGTTTGATGGGTCCATAAAAATCAAGGTTTGACGTTCCTAGTGGTACCACCCAATAACAAGATTGCCTTAGTGGTTGTGCAAAAAAGTAGAAATACAATGTAAGTCTAAGGAGAAAATGAGAGCAAAAGTTGAAAACTGCCAATGTTGGGGAGCTCTAATTGAGGGACACCTTGGTAGTATGCTTGTAAAAGGAACTAAAAAACAACATTGAATTGATATAAGAACAAGACTCTTTGCAAAATGAGTTTCACCCATAGAAAAAATTGACTTTATAGAACGAAAAGTTTGAAGAATTGGTGGTGAATGCCGCAAATGCATTGAAGAATAAATCAAATGTGTTATCAATAATGTTGTGGTGGCTTCATGACAAAGAAGAAGAAAATGGTCTATAAGAAGAGATGTTGAAAGTGTAGCTACATAACAACCATGGAGAGATCCTTGAGAAAGATGGCATGATTTTGAGCTTGTAGCATGAGCTTGATCATAACCAAACACCTAGTGCTATAAGTAGAAACCCTAAGGCACAAACTAGAATTGGAAAGAGCCAAAGCCGGAAAGTTTGTGGTGCAACAAGAGTGGAATAGTCATGAAACTGAACTGAAGGCATAGGTGGTAGCATTGTAAATGTGTGCAAATGAATCTTAGAACTAACTTTTAACAAAAGTGAAAAAGGTGGTGGAATTGAAGGAGCTTATTGCATAGTTGCATGGGAAATGGGAAGCGGATAATGAAACCTTAATGGTTACAACACTGAAAGTAGAACATTGATTTTTTGACAAAGATCAAAAGGTGCATTTGACGTAAGAGAGTTTAATGACCCTTTAAGCACAAATGACTAAAGTAAAGGTTCATGAAAAGGCACTTCAATCAAGTGTCAAAAAGCTTCTCATGGGGAATGAGGCAACAATGAGAATCTTACATTTCCTTGTAGTGAACACCTTACCCCACTTGGCACATCTAATCAAATTTCCAGGATTCAAGGTTTTGTAATTTGCTTACAATGTTTGTGGGTGGCAAGTTCCTACACATAACTATGTAGAAACTATATACATTATGGAAAAGCCGTTGAAAATTCTAATTGAAGACATTTTTTATGACCTTGAAGAAGAGCTTGTAGTGTTTGGTAATATTGCCCAAGTTTTTCTTCTTAAAAATTTTCCACATTAATGTTTTTTTCAATGATTTCTTTGGGATTTTAAGATTTTGAATAACAATTCACCAAGTTGTGTTGAAGACACCCCTTGGAAATGGGCCCCCTTGCTTGTTGTTGTCAAGGTATCTATTTCATGAACCTTATAAATATTATATCTGACATTTTTGGATAGCTCACCAAGCATAGCCTAAGAAAATTATATCAAGTATATGTTTCTTTGTTCTTCGCTACACCTCAACTTTAGTCTCTAGTTTCAATTATGAAGGATCCATTTTTTATTAGATTTTTGCTTGTGGTTTAGGAATTGGGTCTACATGGAAAATTGCAAAAATTACACTTGGATCGATTACCATAGTTTTTGGATTGGGAACAATTGGATTGGTTGGACACATCCTTACTTATATCATAAGTTGTTAATCTACTAGGATTTTTGCATTCACAATTTTCTTTCTTTCTGTAGTTACACTTCCTAAGTTCTTGTAAGGTTGGTTGTTTTCTCATCATGGTGCTCTTTTCTATCTGTGTTTGTGCACACATCCTATAGTTTTTTTTCCCTCTTCACAATGATTTTGATGAATTACACCTTCAAGTTGTGGAAAGTTACAAAGCAACAAATGCATTTCGCATAATTGGAATTGACATAGTACTTGAAAACTAGAAATGGGTATGTTCGAATTTCTCTATAATTAACATGTGACATAATTGCTAGTGCATTGAAAGTTGATTATATGCAACTCCTCATTTTATGTATACCATACCTTCCACTAAAGTTGAATGCGGGAAATTGTTGGCACGTGTATGCAGGGGTTACAACCAAAGAGCTTGGTCTAACATACACTATAAATTCAAAGGAAATTAACAAGCATGTTCATGATGTACTATTGGAGGAACAAGAGATACAAAGAAAAGCTTCCTTTCTTTTCTGCACCATATGACCACTGACCTTTTTCTTCTTATGTTAAACAATTTGTCTAGAAACATTTCTAACATCAATTGAGTCTATTGGATTAGGTGATTTCTAGACGACAAATGGAGGAGTTTGGTACAACTTGGACTACATTAGCAAAAGTGGTGTTATCATTTCAACCCTAGAATCAACATAGAAGGTTTGTTTTAAACTTCCACATTATTGTCTTGGGCAAATGTTTTGCTTGAATCAACTGAGTATTTGTGGTATGTAAGTAAACAAAAATATTAACATCATAAAATAGTTGGCATTTTTCTCTATTGGGCATGGGGTATTTGTGAAAATACTGACTTGATCAATTTGGAGAAGCATTGACTATAGTCTAATCTTTATCTAAGCAAAAATAGAGTTGATGGTTGAAATTGTTGTAGGTAGAATGTATATCGGTTATACGAGGATTGGTAGCAAATAATGACAAGGTCGCATTCAATCCAAGCACTCTTTTGTATGGTCACACATGGACTTATAAACTGTTTGGAAGATACAAAGGAAAAATAAAATCTATTAAGCCTAGTTGAAAAATACATGGATGGGGTAAGATGAAACTTCTTTCTTTGTTAGCTTTCATTAAAAAACAATGCATCGTCATTAGTAAAGTGAAGCAATGCAAAGTTGAAGTTAGTTAATACCTCCAATGATTATCCAAATTTGGTCAATAATAATATATTAAGGAATGGGCACTCTGATAACTATTAAGGTTTGGACCTTACAACCCTTTTATTAAACCACAACCCTCATATTTAATTTGTGTCTACTCACCAATGATCCATATGTCAAAGCAACCCACTAACATTGGTTCAAAGTTCAATCTCAATACCCCTTCCCATTGACTTTGACCAATGACTACAAATAACCATTAATGCAACATTAGATAATTTAAACCTACTTGGCAACAGAAGAAATCTAACATTATTCATCAAAGGATTTTTGTGAATAAAAAATGCCAAAGTAACCAATTTTTGATTAATCTTTTATTTATGAAATCGCCATATTAGGACAACAACTTGTAGCAAGTCACTAAGATGTAGCACAAATTTTCTTTATATACCCACTACAAAGAATAATGGCAAAATTCTTTATTTTTGTAACATTCTTTTTTCACTTGTAGCCAAATTTGGCTAATTTGAGGTACCATAATGGTACTTAATACCTACACATAATAATAATAATAATAATAATTTTATGCACACCAAATTGTTACCCATATGTTTCTATTCATACAATCCATATATGAATAGTTTTGCTAATTTCCAATGTGGGTATGAATATTAACTTGAAGAAATTATATGTTGTCAGCATACAATTATTAGCTGGTATTAAGCATCAATGTTTTTTCATGAACACATAATTAATCTATCAAAAATTCACATTTGATATGAAACACATCCAACACAAAAAACAACATTGAGATACCATAATAGCCTAACAACTTTGGCACAAACATTATATATTTTTAAAAGTTCAAATTATCACCCCAAAAAAATTCAAATATTTTTTTTGAGGAAAATGAAGAATATTTGGAATATTTTAATTTTCAAAATGAAAATTTCAAATTTAATTAATTATTTTACTCAACATGCAAAATGGAAACAAAAGTAACTAGAAAAAAATAAAACATGTTAAAATTTTGCTTGTGTACAAAGTGAATTCAAAAAGTAAGGTTTGTGATTAAATCTACATGAATCATGAAAATTCAACATCTAATTTCCAAAATTCACGTCCCATGCTTATGGTGGTTTCACATCAACACTCCAACATTCAAAAAAATATTTTGTAGCATGCTTGCTTTAATGTTTTAGATTGCGTTATTCTTCTCCCATACCAACATTGATTGTTCTACAATTAGTTCTAATGTTTGAACCTCATCTTCATGCTTTTCCAAGAAAGAATCCTCAACCATCAAGAAATCCCCAACACCTTTGTCTACAAGAAGACAATTACACATTGCCTCATTTGGTTAAATTTTTTGAATCATGACTAACATGCTAAAATTTCCCACACCAATTTGTCATAGTCTCAAGCTTGTGATCATGTCACAAATGTTGAAGATACATTCCATCTCAATTTGTGAACCAAGAATGCCCAATATTTGTCAAGCAAAAAATCCAACATTTGGAAATCTATTTTCATGTTTCCTCCACCACAATAAAGGAAACATCGAGTCCTAAACATATGCATCAATGTGACTATACAAAAGACAACTTTTAATTTTAACAAACTTTCACTTATTTTTTCATGTGAAGCAAGAACTTCAAAAAACAAATCATGAGGAAATTTTGGCTCTAATGGAGGCGCATTTCAACATGGATTTAGAAGCTTGAACACCTTCATCAACATGGGAATGAGGACCTTGTTGTCATATTCCTCCACCACAACCTTGGTTTTTTCAAGTCAATTGTATTCTTTGATGCAATGCATTCCTTGTATTTAAGATCGAACATTAGTGTTAACATATTGTGAATGATGTTTTCATCAAAGGCAACATAGAAAAACAAAAAGGTTTTAAGACAATCGTTGTTTCACTTGTTACCATTGCATAAACAATTTCAAATTCTAAATCAAATTCTCGACATTATAAAGGGAAAATTGTTTTTGCCCTATGAAAGTACTCTACATGAAGCTTCAAAAAGATGGTTACAACAACATGCAAAACATCATCCAAAACCTAGTAACCCCTTTGTTAATTCAAAATGCGTTAATGAACCAAAAAGTTCAAAATTTTAATGATTGTTTGAACAAATGGCCAACATAGGCTTATTAAGAATTCAAACTTGCAAATGAATTGATTGTTGACCATAACATAGGTGGATGTTTGCAACATATTCCAATGTCTCATGGAACAACATCATTTGTGAAGCAAAACAATCCAAGTGATAGGTTTTTGCAACAATGATTAAACCTTTTCCAAAAACATCTCTTTCATGTCAAGACAAACCTTCTCATTTGTTGTAGCATATGCACAAGCTTTTGACATTACATGCCCATAACAAGTTCCAATGGTGCACATGAAATGACATTAAATAAAGTTGTGGTAAATGTATTTAGATTTTTACCTTCATCCTTCACATGATAAATCAAGATCTTGCTAGTAAACTAAATCTTTATTGAAAGGGGTTTTGCTTGTTCAATTGTAGTTGCTTTTGACATGGAGAAGTCACTCCTTGTATATTTTGAAAAGCACCTAAGACAAAAGTATATATTTAATATGTTATGAAATAATGAGATATTCTTTGCACATTTTAGGTATATTTAAAATATATTCTCAAAGTGAATTATTGGCATCCTATTTACATTTAAATAGACTATAATTTTTTTAAAAATCAATAAGTTGCACACTATATTTTTTTGCAAGCCATTTGTAATCAAATGGAAATGACCTCCTTGGGCTCTTAAAGTGTTTAAACCTAAAATAACCCACCAATAATGTGCTAAGGTTCTCACACTTTATTAATAGAGTTCATAACTAATGCAAAAGTATCAAACCATGTCCTACACATACACAAGTCAAATGTAATGGTAGTAGTTACATAATCTATATATAAAAGCAAGGAACACATACCTTTCAATTGTTTTTGCTAACATTATAAGCATATGTTCCTACCAAAAGCTTTGTAAGAAGGAAATGACTTTTTCCTTAATGTTGCACAACTATCTATATATATAAAGCAACAGTGGTGGTGTCTGTCCGTCCGTCCGTTTGTCTTGCAAGGCAGGGCGGGCAGGGCAGGGCAGGGACAGGGGCGGGGTAGGGCAAGGGGCAAGGCAGGGCAGGGTGGGCAGTGCAGCCAGTGCGGCCAGACATTTTCAGTTACGTTGAGAATAATGGATTTCTGGCCGCGATCAGGATTTGGGAATTTCGAGAAATCCGCGATCAGGATTTGGGAATTTCGATCTCCTCCTCCTCCTCCTCGCTGTTGCTGCTGTGCAGATTCTTGACGAGATCTCTCCGGGGGAGACTGTTGAACCAATTTCAGGACATGGATGGGAAACCGGGGAACTTCACAATGGCCGAAGGTCACGGGCACCCACTAGTTTGATAGAGAAATGATTTTTTTACAATAAACAAAAATTCATTCCCTTTGTTATAAATAAGATTAGATCTTCAACAAATTGAATTTGAATTGGATTGTTCTTTTTATAAAGATTTTCACATCCGAAATATTGATCAATGGTAGAACAGTATATCACCTTTCATTTCTTCCCATTTTGATGTCATCATCCACCACTTGAATTATTGTTTACCTATTTCTCAAATTTGGATCTCTCCATCTCAATGACATGTTCAATCATCACATGTTTTTTCATGGAGGTGATTCCATGAAATGAATTATATTTCACAACCTTTTTGTGAAATTTGGTGGTGTTTTAAAAACTCAAGATCCACTCAATGGAATGACACGAAATACATTCTTAGGTTGATGGAGAATAGAGAAAACTCACATTGCTCCTAAGTTATGGTACAAGAACTAAAAGTTCTAGTATATGTTTCAATCTAGAAAGTGAGTTTTCCAAACTACCCCATCCTTTGTAGTAAGGACTTTGGTGGCGGACTCTATAGGTTGTAGCAAGGATTTGCTTACAAGACCTATTTCCCCATCCTCTATGTGTACATTTTCCCCAAAAAAATCAAACAAATAATTTGAAATGTCATTTTTTTCGTTTTCAACTTCAAAACTTGGAGAAAAAAAAAACTTGAATGTATGCAAATGAAAAAAAAGGATCGGTGTTCCTTTGCTAGGATTGTAAGCTTGGTACTTCACACATAATCAAAACAAAACATGCAAAATGAAAAAGAAAAAAGAAATGCAAAGCTTCAAGTATTCAAAATCCTCCCACCAAGATCAAAAGCTTGAGTTGTTTCAAACAAAACATTACATACAACAAAACGTTACATAGAAAATTTAAAACAAAAGCAAATGAAAAATTGAAGGGCTTGGAATGGTCCCGCCAAGATTAGAATCTACCACAACAAAATTGACAATCATGACAACATGCAAAAAATGTGTCATGTAAGCCATAGTTTTAAAACCTAGTTTGGGATTTCAATATCCTTACACATACCAACACAACTAATCCAACATTGGTATATTTGCACAACATTGGTTCCATCACAAAATTGGAAAAAAAAAATTCTTGATTAATAACATGTTTCATTTGTTTAAGGATATTTTAATGGCTATTAAAGTGTCATTCACACACACACACACATATCCACACATGTCCACATTTTGAAACTAAAGTGATGATCATTCATAAAAATTCTAGCCACATTTGGTTATAGAATTATGGCACATACTAACCCTTTAAAACTACCATCCTTCTATAATGATTCATTAAATTATTTAGAATTTGTTTCCTAGGATCTAATCAAATCCACATAATGGACTTTCAATTATGTCTAATTTTTAAAAATAACAAATAATTCATGAGTCCAAAGTTATTAAGTCCATACACTATGAGAAAAAAGGGTGTTTTGCAATTGGCCTTGCAACTCAAATGTTATATTTATATGCCATGAATGCTAACAGACAAGTTGCATGGGTTGCATAATTGCAATTCACCATATATACAATGCAATTCATTGCAATTTAATGGCAACTTTGTTAAAACAACTCATTTTCAACTAATATGTAACTCCATTATTTACACCCCATGATGTCATGTTAATATCATTGATTGTCATCCATCTATTAAATTTAACACGTGACATTATGAACATTTTTGGATATAAAATTTATTTTATTTTCAAAATATTGATCTCCATCATTCATTATGATTATTAATGATGGTATGAGATTATGACACGTGGCATAATAAAAAATTGACACACGGCATATTAATTATATTTTGGAATATATATATATCCATTTTAGTAGCTAAGTAGGTCGTTCATAACCATAGGTAGAAAAATAAATTTTACTTACATAAGTAGGTAAGTAACTAAGAAAACACAAGATTAAGTGAACTAAATAATATCCACAATTTTTTAAAAAAAATTATGTTTTGATTTTATTTTTGATTTTTTTGAAAAATCCCAAAATTGCACTTGTATTTTAATGTGAAAATATAAGAAAACAAGCCTTCTTTATATAATTTGTAACATGGGATTCAAAAACAAAACATATGGATTAAATCTTTTAATTATTCTTTACTTGTAAACTAAGATGCAATTGAGTTGAAACTATAACACTTAAATGTTTTGGGCATGCTAGATCCAGGGGGAAGGTTGCATTGGTTCTAATGTTGAAACATAATTTGAACCCTTATTATTGACATCTCTAGGGCACTAAAAATCATGAAAATTGGAATAAAATTGAAAAAGTTATGGCCCCTCAAAGTAAAGGGGTCAAGAACTCAAAAAATAAACCATCAAATTTTACAAAAGCTAGTTCCCAAACACCTAAAAAGATCATTGTATATTGCTTTGTTACTATTAAAGTTAAAAAATGATTTATAGAACTTTGACTAGTGCTCTTATAACATTTTAAATTGTTTAAAATGAATAAAAATAATAAAGTTATGAGGTTTGAAAGTAGGAGGGGTCCAAAAAGGAAAAAATGTGTTTTGTAAATTGGAAAACTTATTTCTCTTCTTGATTTATTTCATTATTCCTTTTCCTTTGCATTTCAAATATGATTTTAAAAGCTTGAGGTAATGTTCCCGTAACATCTTTAATCATTCAAAATGAAGCACATATGATGAAAATATAAATAACTAATAAATATGTATTTTTATTGAGTTATAAGTAGTTGTATTATAGTCATAACATAGTTGAATATTAATATTTTAGTAGTGATGCACTAGTGACCATATTAATTGTATCAATGAGAATCATTAAAAAATAAAAATTATAAATGTATCTCGTAATGGGTGGTGGAAATGTGGACACATGACATGATCACATGTATATACATTGTGCCTAATTGTAACGTAGATGTTGCTTTAGTGATAGATTTATAATAGTTTTAAAGTAGTTGTCACATGTAATTACAATGCAACCCTTGAAAAAGTCAAGCATGGTTGATTACATATGTATGTATGATGTGTATAAATAATTGTATAGAAGACCCATTTTCAATTTACTTACAACTATAATACAACTAACCGATTTTTTGACATAACAATTAATTTATTAATACACCATATTTATGGGGGGATAGTTGTAGATTAATTGTAATACCAAAAAAAATAGTTGCAAAATAGTTGTATATGAATTGTTTTTTGAATTCTAATTACAGGTTAGTGTGATTTTGATAAACACAATTTCTCATAGTAATAATCAAAAGATTATTTTGAAGTAGGGCCTATAAGTTGCATTATTGTTTTCCGTACTTATTCATCATTTTACCCCTAGGCCATAATATTATTATTTACAATTCCTATTTCTAGTAACCCATTTTGGTGTTATAATACCATAATACTTTTTCAAGTTTGGCAATAATTGAATAATTTTTTTAAATGGCATATTTAAAAAATATTACTTACTTGAAATGTCAAATTTTAATAAAAATTTTAGATGTCATAATTTTGGGAATAGGGCCAATGTTTTATGATGTTTAAATTATTTATTGCATTGCTTGGTTTTTTTTCTTTCACAATGATTGGTGTGGGGAAAGTTGAAAAAGAGGGTCCCAAAAAAGGAGTTAGAAAATAGGGTTATAAAAGTAAAGCTTGAAAAGAAAAATATAAAGGTCAAACCAAAAAAACAAGAATTGAAAATGCAAGCTTCTCAACTAAATCCAATGTTTAGGTGGAGTTGTAGAGAAGAAATAACCTTGAGTCAAAATTCACAACATCAAAAAAAAACTTTAAAAAGAAAATCAAGGCCATGCACGCCCGACAATGTCAAGGGAAGGCCCAATAAAAAAATTGGTGGAAACTCAATAACTTCTTACTTCAAGTAAGTCTACCATTGGAAAGTAAATATCCAATTTAATTGACAAGATCTCTCTATTCTATAATTTGGTGGAACATAATGTCTTTATAATTTTACAAAAAGAAGCAATAGAGAATGTTGCAAAAGGTTTCATTATATTAAAGGTTCAAAGTTTAGAAAAAGTTGTTTATATTTATTGCCAAAATTCCCGACATTATGATTTTGATTACCTAAGTGGGTTTCAAAAACTAAAAATTATTTTGCACCTCAATTGGTGAATCTAAAAATGTATTCCAATAATTCTTGGGTTTTGTTATGTTTTACAAAAATGCAAAAATTGGTTTCAATGGTTCAAAATTTGGACTTCAACAACTAAATCAATATCTTCATTTTCATTGTCAAAGCTAAGTTTCAATTACTAGACTCAACTACCAAGTGATTTATTGGACGCAATATTGATTTACATTATTTTTATTAACAAAAAATGATAAATTCCCCCTAACAAGCTTTGTCCAGCTCAATAAAATGGTTGACAATGCTCAAAACTAAGTAGAATTCCTTGGTTCTGTTGCATGGTTTGACCTTGTTTTTATGTTTATTAAAAAATAATATTAATGTTGTTCAAAGCTGAATTTATGTTGTTAATTTGTATGCTCAATTGGTGTTGGGTTCAAAATTGATGCAAGAATACATAGCATTATTTTATTTATTTTTGCAAAAGATGTAAAACAAGTAAAACAATTTTACATACGGTTTTAGGTCGCAAACAAGGCACAAAAAAATGAGCTTGAAAATGTGTGGAACAGAAATCATTAAGAAATATTTAATGTATCTCCTTATTAATTGCACATAACTTTGCTCCTTTTGTTTCATAAACTAGTCCAATAAGTCAAGAGGTGCCTATTTTTAGGCAAATTGAATCCACATC
>Ga0116230_10003296_pt1 | contig 15769 bp, 19 predicted proteins | sample S1TSphfallax_3_FD_88678 | JGI IMG/M metagenome (GOLD analysis project Ga0116230, IMG submission 88678) | Host-associated microbial communities from peat moss isolated from Minnesota, USA - S1T2_Fd - Sphagnum fallax MG | ecosystem: Host-associated > Plants > Peat moss > Unclassified | place... | reverse complement strand
CCGCGACATCCACAAATCAGCACGCCACTGGATCGTCGCCGCCGACAGATCGATGCTCTCCTTGTTCCGCAGCTCCTCGATGACGTGTGCGATTGAGTCGGTGGTTTGCTTGCCGACGTCGGTACGCGCGACGCTGATGCTGTGTGTCACGCCCTTTTGCCGGTAGAGGGCCAGCGTCTCGTCCAGGTCGCCGAGCTTCTTCCCGCAGAGGATACGAAGTTGCGCGATGTCCGGCATCTTCGCTGCCGGGGTCCCATACGCCTGGGCCAGCCGGTCGAGCGCGGGCTCGACCTTGGCGGCGGCCGCGATGTACGAATCGAGGTAATAGTGTTCGCCCGTCAGCAGGTAGCCGCGCTGCTCCGACTCGGCATCCGTGATGAGCGCCAGGAACTCGGATAGCGCCTTTTCCCTGACCTCGGCGCTATGAATGCGTTCGTTGGCCGCGTTGAGCCGCGACTGTCCGGCGGCTGCCAGCACGAAAAGCCCGATGAGAAATCCGATCAATACCACGGGAGGCAGCGCTACGTACCACTGATCCGCCCTGCCCAATTCCTTGCCCAAGATTTTCATGTAAGAATCCCGCGCTGCGGGACGCAAGTCTATCATGTGGGCCATTTCCTACATGAACGGCTGCCCGCAACCCATTTGCGTGCATCGGGTGAGTCGATAGTGTTGCGGGCCAATAGGAGACTAGCTATGGAAACGTTCGATGGATCCGCCGACTCGGTGAGAACCGCCGGCAGGCGCGTCAATGGCGATCTCAGCGAGGGCGCGACGCGAATCAAATCCGTGGCCACGGCGGAGATCAAGAGCCTGATCGCCGATGTCGAGGATCTGGTGGCACGCATCGCCGATCTTCAGGACGCAGACGTGGCCCGGGTGCGACACAAGGTGCTGCGTGCCATCGATACCGCCAAATCGAGTCTCGCCGACAGCGCCGAGACCGTCCGCCGCCAGGCACAGCGCGCCGCCGCGACGGCGGATGATTTCGTGCACGATAATCCCTGGTCCGCGGTGGGAATCGCCGCGTTGGTCGGTGCCGTCGTGGGTGTGCTCTCGTCGCGCCGCTCATAAGGGTTGCGGGTGCGTCTGCTCTGGTCACTGCCGAAGGCGGCTCCCGCGATCCTGCGTCACCTGTTCGCTTATGCAGAACTCGTGGCCGAGGATTTGGAGCAGACACATCGGACGTTCAAGACGCGCCTGTTTGCCTCGTTGATCGTTCTGGCGAGTGTCTTTTTTTTGATTCTGTCAGCGTTCGTTGCCGTTCTGGCGCTGACATGGGATACGCCTCATCGCGTCGCGGCCATCGGTTGGATGGGGTTTGGCTTCCTGGTCGCCGCTGTGGCGGCAGCCCTCTATAGAGCTCGGGTCGTCGGCTCGCAAGCACCGTTTCTCGGCACGGTACGCCGTGAGTGGGCCGAGGACCGGATCATCGTCGAGCGAATACTCTCGGAGGACGACTGAACATGGGCATCCACGACGACGCGGAGAAGCTCGACACATTGGCGAAACTTGCCCGGTCTCGCGCGGAAATCCGGCGGGTGCTGGAGCCGCCGCCGCGGCTCAAACCCGGTGCCGACGGCGGTCGAAACGGCGAGGGTGTCCCGCATGACCGTAGCGGCCCTCGAGATGGCGTCTTCCCGCGCAGTCATACCATGCGTCTGCTGCTGAGCGGCCGGGGTATCGGCACGATCGGGGCTGTGTTGGGCGGCCTCGCCATGGCCCGGCCGGCATTCGCTCTCAAATTGTTGCGCATGCTCCCCACTGGCGCCGTGGCCCGCATGCTGATGGTGAAGGCGGTCACTGCATTTCGATCCAGGCCTTGAGCCTCGGGTGCATTTTCCCGAGGCGCGACATTCACGGATTGTGCCGCCAGATCTCGAGATTCAGAGTGGTCGCGAAAGACACCCAGGCAAGGTAGGGCAGCAGCAGACAGGCTGCCATGGCACGGACACCGGCAAATTCGCGTACCGTCCAAACCACCGCCAGCCACAGGGCGACGATGACCAACAGGCCGAGGCCGATGCTGCGTGTGCCGAAAAACAGCGGTGCCCAAAGCGCATTCAGCAGCAGTTGAACGGCGAAGGCGGCGAGCGCGAGATTTCTCCCGCGATGATAGCGCTCGCCCCAGATGATCCAGGCGGCGATTCCCATCAACAGGTAAAGCGCGCTCCACACCGGACCGAACCATCGATCGGGAGGCATCCACGGCGGTTTGACGAGCGAGCCGTACCACACGGCACTGCTGGACGACAAGGCCGGGGAGAACAGTGCTCCGAACGCACCGGCGGCATATCCGGCGCCGACGAATGCCAGCAGCGCGAGCCAGTTGGGCCGCGCGTTCCGGCCTCGATAGCTGGTCGAGCTTTCGATTGGAATCCTCACCCGCGCGGCACCCTCGACGAGCGATACCGGATGGTGAGTACCACCGCCGCGCCCATCTGAATCCATGCACACCACCGATATTGGACGAAAAGTGCCAGACAGACCAGCCCGGAGAGCCACAGGACCGCGGCCGCCAGCGCGAGATCGCGCCTCCCCGCAGCGCGGCGCAGTTCAGCGCGCAGCTGCGTGACGCCCGAGTCCTCGACCTTGAGTGTCAGCCGCCCCTCGGCGGCGTCGCGCACAGCCGTCTGGAACAGTTGCGGTACCTGTTTCAGGGCCTCGACCGTGTCCGGTAGCTGGATACGCACGCGCCGCAGGATGGCACGAGGACTCATTCTTTCGCGCATCCATGAGCGCAGAATCGGCTGTGCAGTTTTCCAAAGGTCGAGATCCGGATAGAGCTCGCGACCCAGACCTTCGATGTTGAGCAGCGTCTTCTGCAACAGGATCAGCTGCGGCTGGATCCGCATGTCGAAGCGGCGTGCGGTTTCGAACAACCGCAGCAGCACCTGGGCGAATGAAATTTCCTTCAGCGGCTTGTTGAAGATCGGCTCGCAGACGGTGCGAACGGCGGACTCGAGTTCGTCGATCCGCGTGCCCGCGGGCACCCAGCCGGACTCGACGTGCAGGGCGGCGACGCGCCGGTAATCGCGGTCGAAGAACGCCAGGAAATTCTCCGCCAGGTAATGCTGGTCGCGCGGCTGCAGCGAGCCCACGATGCCGAAATCGATGGCCGCGTAACGCGGGTTTTCAGGATCCTCCACCTGGACGAAAATATTGCCGGGATGCATGTCGGCATGAAAAAAATTGTGCCGGAAGACCTGTGTGAAGAAGATTTCGACGCCGTGTTCCGCGAGTTTCGCAAAGTTCGTACCGCGCGCGCGCAGTTCGTCCATCCGGCTGATGATGATGCCGTGTATGCGCTCCATGACCATCACGTTCACGCGGCAATAGTCCCAGTAGATGTCGGGGACGTAGAGCAGGACAGAGCCCGCGAAGTTACGCTTCAGCTGAGCGGCATTGGCGGCCTCACGCATCAGGTCCAGCTCGTCCAGGATGGTCTTGCGGTACTCCTCGACGATGTCGATCGGGCGCAGCCGGCGGGCCTCGACCCAATATTCGTCGGCCAGCGACGCGAGCGTGTGCAGCACGTCGAGGTCGCGATCGATCACCTCGTGCATCCCCGGCCGCAGAATCTTCACGACGACGTCCTGGCCGGTCTTCAGGGTCGCCGCGTGCACCTGGGCGATGGACGCGGCCGCCAGCGGCGTCCGGTCGAAGCTGCCGAAAATCGTGTCCAAGGGCGTGCCAAAGGCGCCTTCGATGGTGGCAACCGCCAGGTCGCTGCTGAACGGCGGCACCCGGTCCTGAAGCTTCGCCAGTTCGTCGGCGATGTCCAGCGGAATCAAGTCCCTTCGCGTGGACAGCGCCTGGCCGAATTTGATGAAAATCGGACCCAGTTCTTCGAGCGCAAGACGCAGGCGCTCGCCGCGGTTGGTGCCGGCGCTGCGTTGAAACCAGGTCCATGGCGACAGGTAGAACAGAAATCGAAACGGACGGTACAGGTGAGTGGCGCGTACGAAGTCATCGAGTCCGTGACGTACCAGCGCGCGCTGGATCTGCACCAGCCGCGCGAGAACCCGAAATCTGCTCACGGCGAGCCCTTCTCGCGGCGTTCGAGGCGGGCGAGCCGCGCCGCGACGCGGTCCGCCGTATCGCGCAGTGAATCGACGCCCTGCAGGAACTCGTCCAGTTCCGTCCTGTTGACCAGATCGCGGCTCTCCTCCTGAAGATATTCGGCAACGTTCTCGCCGGCGATACGGCGTGCCTTGCGCGCCCATGCCAGGGTTCTGCCCGCCAGCCGCGTCATGCCCCGCGCTGGAAAATCGCCGACGATTCGCGACAGTTCCTCCTCGAGATCGGGCCGCGCCGCGGCGAACAGCTGCCGATACGCATTGGCGACCTCCGCATCGCCGCGCACCTGGGCCGCCGCGGTCGATCCCCGGTCCGCGGAGCCGCCCCGCGCCAGTTGCAGCAGGGCGAGCGGCGAACCCGAGATGGTGGCATTCGCGCCGCACGCGGCTGGCGTGTCTGCGGCTCCGTCCGACGCTTCCACGGCGATCAGCCCCAGTCGTCCGGCCGCAATGCCGGCGTGCACGGCGGTCATGCCTCGAACCTCGACCCTGATCACGGTCGCTTCGAGCCGGTCGGCGAGCGCCGCTGCCTGCACGGAACCCGCAATGCCACGATTCAGCAGCGCTTCGATGGCGGCGAGCCACGCCGGAGTGGCCGTCATGTCAGATCTTGTACCCGCGATGCAAGGCGACGATGCCACCGCTCAGATTGTGATACCGCGCCTGCTCGAAACCGGCGCTGCGCAGCATGCCCAGCAGTGTCTCCTGGTCGGGATGCATCCGGATGGATTCCGCGAGGTAGCGATAGCTCGCCTCATCTTTGGCGACCCACCGGCCGAGCAGCGGCAGCACCTTGAACGAGTAGGCATCGTAGGCGGGTTTCAGGGCCGGCGCGACCGGTGTCGAGAATTCGAGCACCAGCAGCTGACCGCCGGGCTTCAAAACCCGGAACATTGAACCCAGGGCCGCAGCCTTGTCGGTGACGTTGCGCAGCCCGAAGCCGATCATGACACAATCAAAGGATGCAGCGTCGAACGGCAGGCGCTCTGCGTCTGCCACCAGGCATTCGACGTTGCCGACCATTCCCGCATCCAGCAGCCGGTCGCGACCACGTTCCAACATGCTGGGATTGATGTCGGACAACACCACGCGTCCGTCCTTGCCGACCTGCCGCAGCATGCCGAGCGCAAGATCGCCGGTGCCGCCCGCCACGTCCAATGCCGTCTGGCCCGGCTGCAAGCCGGTGAGCGACAGCGCGAAGCGCTTCCACAGGCGGTGTATCCCCAGCGACATCAGGTCGTTCATGAGGTCGTACTTGCCGGAAACCGAGGAAAAGACCGCGCGCACACGCCCGGCCTTGTCGGCCCGGGGCACCTTTTCAAATCCAAAATCGACGCTACGGTCGGTGTCGTTCATGAGGTTCCTTCGAGGGGATCGATGTCATTGTAGCCGACTGGCACGCCGTCACCCGATTGCGGGCGCAATGCTCACTCGGGCGGGATTCCGGCCGCCGCGCATCTTTCCAGATAGCGCCGCCAGTTTGCCTGGTGATCGCGCCCCAGTTCGTACAGCAGCTTCCACGAGTACAGCCCGGTGTCGTGGCCGTCGTCGAAGATCAGCCGCAGGGCGTAGTTGCCGATCGGTTCGACGCCCGCAATGCCGACGTGGCGTTTTCCGACCTGCAGGATGCCCTCGCCGCCGCCATGTCCCAGCACCTCCGCAGACGGTGAAAACACGCGCAGGTACTCGAACGGCAGATCGTAGTGGGAACCGTCCTCAAAACGCACGGCGAGCAGGCGCGATTCCGTTCGCACCTTGATGTCGATGGGCTGCGGGTTCATCGACGCCTACAGGATGTACCGCGACAAATCCTCGTCGCGGGCCAGTTCGCCCAGGTTCGCCTCGACGTAATCGCGGTCGACGATCACGCGTGAACCGCTGCGATCGGCGGCATCGAAGGATACGGATTCGAGCAAACGCTCCATGACCGTGTGCAGCCGTCGTGCGCCGATATTTTCGGTCCGCTCATTGACCTCGAAGGCAACCTCTGCGAGCCGCTGCACACCCGATGTCTCGAACTCCAGCGCCACACCTTCCGTCGCCAGCAGCGCCGCGTATTGCCGGCATAGGGACGCATCGGGCTCAGTGAGGATTCGCACGAAGTCCCCGACCATCAGCGGCTCGAGCTCCACCCGGATCGGCAATCGGCCCTGCAGCTCCGGGATCAGGTCCGACGGCTTGGACATGTGAAAGGCGCCGGACGCAATGAACAGCACGTGATCCGTCTTGACGGTGCCGTACTTGGTGTTCACCGTGCAGCCCTCGACCAACGGCAGCAAATCGCGCTGCACGCCCTCCCGCGACACATCGGCTCCTGCGGTTTCCTGGCGCCGCGCAATCTTGTCGATTTCGTCGATGAAGACGATCCCGTTCTGTTCGGCGTTCTCGACCGCGCGTGCTTTGAGCTCCTCTTCGTTGACCATCTTTGCCGCTTCGTCGTCCACCAGCAGTTTCAGCGCCTCGCGGATCTTGAGCTTGCGCGCCTTGCTGCGCCCCGATCCCAGGTTCTGGAACATGCCCTGCAGCTGCTGCGTCATCTCCTCCATGCCTGGCGGCGCCATGATCTCGACGCCGGTCGGCAGCGCGCGCACGTCGATTTCTATCTCGCGATCGTCGAGTTCGCCCTCGCGCAGCATTTTCCGGAACCGCTGGCGGGTATCGCCATCGCGCGGTGATGCATCCCCGGTGAATCCCGCCTGGGCACGTGGGAGCAGCGCATCGAGGACGCGGTCTTCCGCCGCGTCGGCGGCGCGGTGGCGGACCTTGGACATGGCCTCCTCACGGGTCATCTTTACCGAGATTTCCACCAAATCGCGGACGATGGAGTCGACTTCGCGACCCACGTAACCGACTTCGGTAAACTTCGTCGCCTCGACCTTGATGAACGGCGCCTTGGCGAGACGCGCCAGGCGGCGTGCGATCTCGGTCTTGCCGACGCCGGTCGGTCCGATCATCAGGATGTTCTTCGGCGTGATCTCGGTCTTGAGATTCTCCGCCACCTGCTGGCGCCGCCAGCGGTTGCGCAGCGCGATCGCAACCGCGCGTTTGGCCGCCTTCTGGCCGACGATGTGCTTGTCGAGTTCCTCGACGATCTCCCGCGGCGTCATCTGCGACATGGGCCGTTAAAGCTCCTCGATCGTCAGATTGCGGTTCGTGTAGATGCAGATGTCCGCGGCGATGTTCAAGGACCGCTCGACGATGTCGCGGGCCGGCAGTTCGGTCCCCTGCATGAATGCCAGCGCTGCGGCTTGGGCGTAGCTTCCGCCGGAGCCGATGGCCATCAAATCGTGCTCCGGTTCGATGACGTCACCGTTGCCGGAGATGACATAAGAACTCTCCAGATCCGCCACGCACAGCAATGCTTCGAGCTTGCGCAGGCTGCGGTCGCTGCGCCAGTCCTTGGCGAGTTCGATGGCGGCCCGGGTCAGATTGCCGAACTTCTCCAGCTTGCCCTCGAAGCGCTCGAACAAGGTGAACGCGTCAGCGGTTCCCCCGGCGAAGCCTGCCAGCACCTTGTTGCCATACAGCCGCCGCACCTTACGGGCGTTCGCCTTCATCACGCTCTGCCCCAGCGTGACCTGGCCATCGCCACCCACCGCTACGCGGCCATTTCGTCGGACAGCGAGAATGGTCGTCCCGTAGATACGATCTGGCTCGTGATACATCAGACTGTGGTGATGGGGTCGATGAACGGCGTTTCAAGCGTCGCGCGATCTGCGGCGTGCGCGCGGATGTGCCGAGTCGTACACGCTCGCCAGATGCTGGAAGTCCAGATGGGTATAAATCTGAGTGGTGCTGATATCCGCATGACCCAGCAATTCCTGCACGCCGCGCAGGTCCGTGCTCGATTCCAGGAGATGACTCGCGAACGAGTGGCGAAACATGTGCGGGTGCACATGCACACCGATGCCTCTGCGCCGTGCCCAGATTTCCACCCGCAACTGCACGGCGCGTGGGGTCAGCCGCCTGCCGCTGCGGCCCACGAACACCGCGGCGGCATCGAGGGCGGGGAGCGCGTCGCGCTCGCCGAGCCATTTCTTGAGCGCGCTCACCGCAAAACGTCCGATCGGCAATATCCGTGTCTTACCGCCCTTGCCGTCAACCCGGACCGTGCGGTCCTCAAGATCGAGCGCCCCGCGGTCGAGTGTCACGAGCTCGCTCAAGCGCAGTCCGGAAGAGTAAAAGAGCTCCATGATGGCCTTGTCGCGCGTCGACAAGGTGTCATCGCCGCGAAAGTCGAGAAAACGCGCCATCTGATCGGCATCGAGCGTGGTGGGCAGGTGTTTGGGCGTCTTCGGAGCGCGCACCTCGAGCGCGGCATTGCGCGTGACCACGCCCTCGCGCATCAAGAATTCCAAGAACGCCCGCGCCGCTGACAGGCGTCTCTGGATGCTGCGTGGGCAGAGGCCGTCCGCGTGCTCCGCCGCGGCGAAGGCGCGCACCTCGTGATGTTCGAGGTCGCTCCAGCCGGCAACGCCGCGCCGCTCGCAAAATTCCAGAAGACGCCCGAGATCGCGGCGATAGGCCGCCGCGGTATGCCCGCTCATGCGGCGTTCATGCGTCAAATGCGTCATGAACCGATCGATCCAGGCGTGCTGTTCCGCGCGCACAGATACGGGCGCCGGGCCTTGGGTCTCAGCGAACCAGCGCGTAGGTCACGAGCTCGCCGATGCGCGACAGAAACTCCGTGCTCATGCCGGGATGAAAGCGGTCGGCGTCGCTTGCGCCAATCGCAAGGATGCCGAGCGCGCCCTTCGGACCCAGCGGAGTCAACGCAACCGAGCCGATTTCGATCGAATCCCTGCCGAATAGATAATCGCGTTGCGCATCGCGGATCTGCCCGCAACGTGGTTTGCCCGACGCGAGCAGCGAATCGAAAGTTCTGATGTCCGGACTCGCCGGATCGTCGGCGCGCAGGAAGCGGCCTGCGCCATCCCCCAAGCCCCTGGCCTCCTCGAGAAACAGCACCAACACCGCATGCATGGCATCGAAATCCTCGCGCAGCGACGCCTCGACGGCGTTGATGGTATCCAGCAGCGTACTGGCGCGGATCAATCGCTGGCTCAGGCGATGGATGCGATCGGCAAGCACATCGTTCGCACGGGCGACATCGACCAGCTCCTTCAATTTGCGCTCGAGGGACTGGTTGCGGTCGCGCAGAACTTCGATCTGGCGTTCGACCAGGCTCACCGTCGCACCCGCATCGCGCAGGTGCGGCAGGCGCAATTTCATCAGCAGGGGTCCATTACGTTCGAAGAAATCGGGATACGTCTGAAGGTATTCCGCGACGCTCGAATCGTTGAGTCCCTCCGGTTTCATTCCGCGAGCCTGGCTGGTTGTCATCATAAAGCTCCCTTCATCCCGTTGTTAGAGGTCGATCGATCCGCTGAATACCGTCACCGCAGGTCCCGTCAGCCAGATGGGGCGCCCGGTTCCTTCCCAGGCAACTGTGGCCGTCCCCCCCGGCAAGTCCACCCGAACTTCTGCATCCAATAATCCGCGGCGGCGTCCGACGGCGACCGCGCCGCAGGCTCCGGTCCCGCATGCCAGGGTCTCGCCGGCACCTCGTTCGTGGACGCGCAAGCGGATGTGAGCACGATCCACGATCTCCATGAATCCGACATTGGTCCGGTGCGCGAAACGCGGGTGGTACTCGAGCGCCGGTCCAAGGCGCTCGATCTCCGCCGTCTGCACGTCCGGGACAACCAGCACGGCGTGCGGGTTGCCGATCGACACGGCACTCAATTCCATCGTGCGGCCTTCGACCTCGAAGGAATACACGCGCGCCTCTTCAGCCGCTTCCATGGGCAGCGAGCGCGGGTCGAAATTCGGAATTCCCATGTTCACCGACACCAGCCCGTCCGCGCCCACCCGGGCACGCACGATTCCGCCGACGCTCTCCAGATCGAGGTCGCGGCCCAGTTCGGGATCTCGTGCGAACATCAGGGCCGCGACGCAGCGTGCGCCGTTGCCGCATTGCTCGACCTCGCTCCCGTCGGAATTGAACACCCGATAGAAGATGCGGCTGCGCGGATTCTTTGGCGCCTCGAGAATCAATGCCTGGTTGAAACCGACGCCGGTATGGCGGTCCGCGAGCGCGCGCAGGCGGGCCGAATCAAGGAATTCATACCCGACGTGGGCGGTGGCGTCGAACACCATGAAATCATTGCCCAAGCCATGCATCTTCAAAAACTCGATGCGCATACGCAAGCATAGCACTCCGTCGCCGGCCGATCATTTCCGTTCGGGGGGTTGCGCAACACCCAGGCGGGTCTTACCTTACGGAAAACAACAATAGTCGGGTGATTATGCGGCACGTCATGGTTTTGAACGCGAAAGGTGGATGTGGGAAGAGCACACTCGCGACCAATATCGCGGTGTTTTTTGCCAGGCAGGGGCTCGAAGTCTGCATCGCAGACTATGATCAACAGCACTCGAGCTTGGATTGGTTGGCGCAGCGGCCGGCGGATCTCCCGGCAATCACCGGTGTGCCGGCGTTCGAGGAAGGGCTGCGCAATGTCGCACGTTCCACGGAAGTATTGGTGATCGATGCACCGGCCCGCGTACACGGCACCGAGCTCAACGAACTGGTGCGTCGTGCGGAAACCATCATCGTGCCGGTGCTGCCGTCTGCCATCGACATGAAGGCATGCGCGCACTTCATGTCTGAACTGCTCGAAATCGGCAGGGTGTCCCGCAAACAGGCGCGGCTTGCGCTGGTTGCCAACCGGGTGCGCGAGTACACGCTGATCTATGAAGAACTGGACCAATATCTGTCGAAGTTGAAGATCCCCTACCTCGGATGTCTGCGCGAGGCCCAAAACTATGTGCGCGCCTACGCGCGCGGCATGGGAGTGCTCGAACTACCCGAATATCTGGCGGCGCCGGACTGGCAGCAATGGGCACCCATCGGCGACTGGCTGGACAGCAAGCGCAGCCTGCCTTGAAACCGGGAGCCTGGCCGGTATTGCGCGTGGCCGGGACATCACAGGCTCGCGCGGATCCCCGCATCGAGATCCCGGTACCGGAGGGTTATGCCGAGTTCATTCAACATGCGCCGGTTATCGACACGCCGCGACTCGCGCAGAAAGGACCATGAGGCCGGCGTGAACGTCCTCTCGGCTTCGGCTCTGCTGACCAACGGCGGCGGCGGGAGATCGCAGATCCGCGCCACTCGCTGCAGATACGCCGTCGCGCTGTCCTCGCTGCCATCCGTCACGTTGTAAATACGTCCATCGGCGCACGCCGCGACCCCGGCCGCAACGCAGACGCTCACCAGATCGTCGACGTGAATTCGATTGCCGGGACCGGCCTCGCGCGGGTCGATGGCGGGCTCCCGGCGGCGCAGCCGCTCGACCGGCATGCGGCCGGGACCGTAGATGCCGGGGATCCGCAGGACACACCACGAGATCGCGCGCGCCGCAGCCCATGCACGGAGCGCACTTTCCGCCGCCAAACGGCGCATCGCGCGCGTCGATTGCGGAGCGGGCCGGCTGTCCTCGTCGACGATTGCACCTGCCCGGTCCCCATAGACACCCGTGGTGCTGAGATACACCACCCGTCGAGGTGTGCCGCGGACGCTATCGAGCAGGCGTGCGAGCCGTGTGTCGCATTCGCCCGAGGGCGCGGGGGGCACGCTGTAGTAAACTAGGGCGTCGTCGAAATCGATGGCGGCCCCGATGGGCTCGTCCAGATTCAACAGTTGCGGCTCTGCGCCGGCCGTCTCGATCCGTGGCAGGCTCGTCGCGCGCGCAGCGAAGCCGCGGACCGCGTGGTGCATCTTGAGCCAGCGGTCGGCCAGCCGGCTTCCCGTGTAGCCGCAGCCGACGATCGCGACGAAATGCATACAAGCAGCCTTTCTGGGTGATCCGCGTGCGTATCAGTGTAGCCAACTCCGATCGAACTTTCAGCGCCGCGCCCGGGCAATCCGTGCTCGATGCGGCGTTGCAGGCGGGCATGAACCTGCCCCACAGCTGCAAAGGCGGCAATTGCGGCGCGTGTCGGGGACGGCTGTTGCGCGGCACGGTGGAGTACCCTCACGGACCCCCTCTCGGACTGTCGCCCGCTGAAGTGGGTGAGGGTCTCATTCTTCTTTGCCAGGCACGCGCCACCGAGGAGCTGCTGATCGATGCCGTCGAGATCACCGCCCCAGGGCGCGCGACCATCCGCAGGCTGCCGGCGCGAATCGAGCGAACCGACCTGTTGGCGCACGATGTACTCGCGCTGTTCCTGCGGCTTCCGGCGGCGGAGCCCTTTGAGTTCGAGCCTGGTCAGTATCTCGACGTGATGCTGAGCGGCGGCCGCAGGCGAAGCTTCTCCATCGCCTCGCCTCCTCACCAATGCCGTCCGCTCGAACTGCACGTCAGACGGGTCGTCGGCGGCGAGTGGACCGAGCCTCTCTTTGCCGATCCTGCGCGTAATACCTTGCTCGCCATCGAAGGGCCGCTGGGAGGTTTCGTGTACCGCGGCGACAGCGACGCTCCCATGGTCCTGGTCGGCGGCGGCACGGGTCTGGCGCCCCTCAAGAGCATTCTGCGGCATGTCTTCGAGAATGACCTCGATCGGGAGATGACCTTGTATTGGGGCGTACGCGGCGAGCGCGATCTGTATGCGCATGCCGAACTCGCTGCGTGGGCTCGACGCCAGCGCAAATTTCGATACCGTCCCGTCCTCTCGGAAGCCGGCAGTGGATGGAGCGGCCGCCGCGGCTGGGTGCACCAATCGGTGCTCGACGACTTCGATTCGCTCGCCGGACATGACATCTATGTCAGCGGACCACCGGCGATGATCGATGCGGGGCTGCGTGAATTTCAGGGGCGTGGTGCTGATCCGCAGCGGTTGTTCTTCGACTCCTTCGACTATGCGCCGGACGCGCTCGAACGCCACCGCCGCACCGCCGCCACCAGGGACTGATCATCCGCGGAATCCGCCTGGATCATCGGCGCCTTCACCCCGGCTTCCCGCAATGCGGCCGCGACCCGCGCTCCCGGCACGAGCCACTGCGCACGCTCGAACTCGGCATGCAGCGCCGGTGTGGCCAGCTCGAGCAACGCCTTCGCCACATCGACGCTGGTCGCCGTGATGACATCGATGCCGCCGGCGGCGAAGCGCGCCGCCAAGGCTGACAGCTGTTCGGCCGCATAGGAGGTCCGGACCCGTTGGTACACCTCCGCCACGGTGACCAGCGCACCACGCTCCGTGAGTCGCTCCCGCAAGAGGTCTCGGCCTTCTCGGCCCTTGACGATGAGAATGCGCAGGCCGGCGGGCTGTTGCAGCCTCGGATGCCGCAGCAGACTCTCGGAGTCGAAGCCGCCCGCCGGTGTGATGGTCACTTCGGGGCCGCGCTCCTGCAATGCGCGCAAGGTGGCGGGACCGATCGCGGCAAGCGCCGCGGTGCCGGGTGGACCCACCCAAGCGGCACCGAAATGCACCGCGTTCGCGCTGGTGAAAATGATGACGTCGGCGCCCTGGCGCTTGCCGGCAAACGTCGCCCCGGGACCGCCGGCATCAACCGCCTCGATGCGCAGGACTGGAAAGCGTACGGCCGTGGCGCCCTCGGCCTCGAGCAGAGTGCAGAGCGGCGTCGCCTGTCTTTCCGGCCTCGTGACCAGCACCGCCACGCCCCGCAACGCGGCCATGGTCAGCCGGTGCGAAGCCGTTCTAGCAGCGCGCCGGCACCCGCGGCCATGATGCGCTCCGCAAGCTCCCTGCCCAGCGGTGACGCGTCCGTGGCGGCGCCGCTGATCGAATCGCGCAGGATGCGCGAGCCGTCCGGCTCCGCCACGAGACCGTGCAACGTGAGTCGACCCGCCTCCAATGTCGCGTGTGCCGCGATCGGAGACTGGCAACTCCCGCCGAGCCTGCCGGCAAAGGCGCGCTCCGCATTCATCGCCGTGCGGGTGTCGGTGTCGTTCAAGACTTCCAGCAAGGCGTGAGTGCTCACGTCCGCGGTGCGCGCTTCGATACCGATGATGCCCTGACTGACGGCGGGCAGGCAGTCCGCGGCGTCCAGGCGCGCCGTGATGCGCGATTCCCAGCCGAGACGAATCAATCCGGCGCAGGCCAGGATGATCGCGTCCAGGTCGCCGCTGTCGAGCCGGCGCAGGCGCGTGTCGACATTGCCGCGCAGGGCCTCGATCTTCAGATCCGGCCGCGCCGCCAGCAGCTGTGCCTGACGCCTGAGACTCGATGTGCCGACGCGGGCGGCTTGCGGCAGATCTTGGACTCGTCCCGCAGCTGCAGAAATCAGGGCGTCGCGCGGATCGGCGCGCGGCAAAACGACCGCGATCGTCAGTCCTTCCGGCAACTCCCCGGGGACGTCCTTCATCGAGTGCACGGCGATATCCGCGCGTCCCTCCTCGAGGGCCACTTCGAGTTCCTTGATGAAGAGGCCCTTGCCGCCGATCGCGGCGAGGCTGCGGTCTTGAATGCGATCACCCTTGGTCGACAGGGGGACCAGTTCGACCTCGAGGCCGGCGTGCGCGTTTCGCAGCAACGTCGCCACGTGTTCGGCCTGCCACAAGGCCAGCTGACTCTTGCGGGTCGCAATGCGGAGGGTGGCGCTCATGATGATTGCGGCTGCGTGGATTCGGGTGAAGAGCGGGGGAACAGCAACGATTTCAGGCGGTAGACCGCTGAAATGTCCTCGTCGCCGAAACCTTCCGCGATCAGTTTTGCGTATTCCTCGAGCGTGGATTCGACCACCGGCAGGCGAGCACCGTGCAAGGCGGCCATCGCGCGGCAGATGCGCAGGTCCTTGTCGTGCAAACGCACGCGGAACCCCGCGGGGAAACTGTTGTTCGCCATGAAGGGCGCGCGATTGACGAAGTACCAGCTCGACCCGGCACCTTTGCCCAGCGTTTCTATCAGTCGATCGAGCGGCAATCCCTCGGCATGCGCGAAGGCCATGGCCTCCCCGACGGCCTGAATGATGCCTGCGCACATGATCTGGTTGGTCGCTTTGGCCGCCTGTCCGGCACCGCTACCGCCGAAATACGTGACCGTCTTGCCCAACGTTTCCAACACGGGCAGCGCACGCTTGAACACGCTTTCATCGCCCCCCGCCATGATGGCGAGAGTGGCATTGCGCGCGCCTTCGACCCCGCCGCTCACCGGACAGTCGAGGAAGCCGACGCCGATCAAGTCCAGATGACGGTGCATGTCGCGTGCGGTCCCTGCGCCCACGGTCGAGCAGTCGATGACGATCATGTTCGGACTCAAGCCCGCGTCCAGGCCGGCGACCACCGCCCGCAGATCCTCGTCCGCCGACACGCAGATCACGACGGCCTCGCAGTTGCCGGCCAATTCCTCGAGACTGGCAAATGCGTGGCACTTGAGTTCCTGCGCCAGACTCGAGGCCTTCTCGGCAGTTCGGTTCCAGACGCCGGTAAGCAGGCCGGCTCGATGAAGATTGCGCGCCATGTTCGCGCCCATGGCGCCCAGCCCGACGAAACCCGTTTGCATACGTGATCCAGTGATGATTTCTTGAGGAGCGCGTAGCCTAAGGCTTTGCGCACCGGTCGGCAAAGGCCCCGATCGGAAGACAATGGCGCCGCAGGCTGCTAGGTCGGGCTGTTGCAGACCGTATCGACGTCCTGTTTGGCGGCCAGCCGCTGCGCGTCGATCTCGTCGGAGTTCAGGTATTCACGCTCGCCGTCGGCGCCGACCTTGTAGAGCCGGCGACCCTCGAT
>Ga0116230_10003295_pt1 | contig 15771 bp, 8 predicted proteins | sample S1TSphfallax_3_FD_88678 | JGI IMG/M metagenome (GOLD analysis project Ga0116230, IMG submission 88678) | Host-associated microbial communities from peat moss isolated from Minnesota, USA - S1T2_Fd - Sphagnum fallax MG | ecosystem: Host-associated > Plants > Peat moss > Unclassified | place: USA... | reverse complement strand
GAAGACATTATAATCGGAAATGTGTTGCGATGGGTTTAGTTTCGGGAGTTGCGAAGAGCTTGCGATTGTACGGGTGCGAAGGTGTGGGTTTCGCAAAGGCTTAAGAGTTTGCGACGAATTCGTATTCGGAACTGCGGGTTTTCGGAATCTGATTTCTTTGTTGTTTGCGAGGATATTTGGATCGCAATATGCCCCTTTTTTGTTGTAGTGTAGGTTGTCGCATACTATAATTTTAGAATGGACCTTCCAAAAAATAGGTCCATTATTAGTTGTAAATGGATTTTTTAAAAAAAAAACCAATTTCAATGGTTCAATAGCTTGCTATAATGAAGTAAAATTTCCAAGGAAATGACACAAAAAAGTAAATTTAAGCAACAAAGATGGATGATATTCCTTATTCAAATGTTGCAAGAAAACTTATGTACATTATGGTATGTACTAGTTAGCATTATTAGTGTTGGCCTTATGATGTCATGTTATCATGTTTATTTTGATGCCAATGTAACCCTGTGTCACATTGGTTTCAAGTCAACCTAGGGTCAACCTATGTTAAATATAGTTATTTTTGTATGAAGGGTTAAATAATTACCCTTACAAACATAACATGTGCTAATTATGTAAAAAAATTATTATAAAACTTAACACATGCATTATTGGTTAAACATCTAAAAGAACATTAAATGTTACAATAGGAAAGTTTTGTTGGATTTAAAAAAAATAAATAAATATCAACCTTCCATCCAACCAATCACATCAATCTCAATGATTCATGAAATCATGTGAATAATTACAACTAAAATTCAAACATAATATTATTTTACCTTATCCATGGATTGATCGAATTGTGGTCACCCTATTGAAGAGTGACTGCACCCTAATTGCCCCTACCCAACCTTGTCCAAGTAGCAAATGCCTTTATCTAAGGACTATGATCAAATTTTGTTCATCTCATTGAGCAACTACACTTGTCCAAGTTGCTTTTTATAGAGGTGCTAACCAAATTTCGATCGTAATCTATATAGGTGGCAACCACATTTTGGTTGCATTGAAATGATGGGAAACATTGTCGTGATTAACTTAAATTTAGGTGCCTCAATGGAATCCAACTAGAATATAGATTAATCCTTGCCATCTTATTTTCTCATCTCTTCAAACTTTTTTTGTATGCCACAATGGGTTTTTAATCTTTGGTTGCTATTTGTAATTAGTGCAAGGTACTTTAGTGGAGCATGAAAGGTTGGAAAGAAGTGTAAGCGCCATACATACTATAAGGTCCTTTGCCTAATTACTTTAACCTTGTAAGACTACAACTATTTTTGGCAATTGTTGCTTGGGAGGCACATGTTGCGGGTGAAGGGAACCATGGTGTGTGAATAACATGTCTAATTCAATGTACAAGTGTGCTATAGAGAATTCTATTCCAAACATCCAAGCATCTTTGAGAAAAATCTTCAAGAGAGAAAAGGTTTAAAACTAGGTCGATTTTTAAAGGATATTTTCATAGGAAATTAAAGGTCCTAAAGGAAAATTGGCCCAATCCAAAGGCCACTAATTTGAAAAGCTTTGGAAGCCCTTATGTTTGAAGATGATTATAATTGCAAGGACTATTCAAGATGGGAGGATTTGAAACTAAAGGTTGTTCCTTTCAACATGGTCCAATGGGTGTCAACAATTTACCCATTTAAGAAGGATTTTTCAACCGAGATTGATTTGTTGCATGAAAAGGTGAAGTGGTGGATGAATTGGTCCTAAATTTTTTCCAAAAGTAAAATAAAAGTTCCTTCACACATGGAGAAGGGGTAGAAGGAAAACTTGAGCCAAGCACAAGGGGCAAAGGGTCATTTAGGTCCCATCATCAGCCTACATTGTGCTTGCTTTGAATGGTCCAAGTTGGCAAAGTGATATGGAAACATTCAAAAAATATGGATCAAAAGAACTTTGATGAAATGTTTTCATACATTGAATTTGTTGGAAAAATATTGAAAAAAAAGGATAATTAGGAAGTTTGGTATCGACTTTCTATGGAAGCTTTAGCTTGTTCCACTGATCATCTAGGTGTCATAAAGTTTTCTGCCATCCACGTAAAGGCTATGGAGGCATACCAATTGTAGTAGAACATGGGCATGCTTAGGGAGATGTTTAAGTATTATGATAGCCAAAACCAGTCCCTTGATAATTAAGAGCTTTCACGAGGGGGAGGGCTAGATTTTGAGTCTCACTAATGTTTTGTGACATTTAAACAAGCACAAATGAAATTGGATTGAACATTCTTGTGCACCATGAATGTAGTCCAATAGTCTAAAACATTACATAATGATCTGTCACAAGATAGTTTCATGTTGCATTTTATGTTAAACAACCTTTTAATTGTATACATTGGAGTGTGTGATTAGTGTGAGATAGGCAGGCTGGGGGAAGATAACCCATCCCCATATGGATTTGAAGCAAAAGAAAAAATTAAAAAACAATGACAATTTTGATGGTGGGTGGCACCCAAGCTGTTTATATCTACATAGAAAAATCGTCCATTGAACCCTAAACCTTTAAACCTTAAACCCTACCCCCAAAAATAGTCACAAGTTGCATAAGGATACGGCAACCCAAAATAAACAATGTGTTGGTAACCTAATTTTGGTCTAAGAATGGAAAAGGGCTTCTAAACCCTAAACCTTGGGCTTCTAATTAAAAACCAATTGCAAACTGGATAGGGGAATGGCGACCCAAAATAATAATGGGTTGGTGACCTAATTTTAGTCACAATATGGATAGGGGGATGGCCACCCAAAATAACAATGGGTTGGCAACCTAATTTTAATTGTAAGATGGATAGGGGGATTGTGACCCAAAATAATAATGGGTTTGTGCCCTAATTTCAATTACAAGATGGACAAGGGGATTGTGACCCAAAATAATAATGGGTTTGTGCCCTAATTTCAATTGCAAGATGGACAAGGGGATGGTGACCCAAAATAATAATGGGTTGGCAACCTAATTTCAATTGCAAGATGGATAGGGGCTTGTAATTAAATATTAGTTGCAATCTAAAAGGGGAGACCACATACAATGGAACTTGGAAGCCTAAAAGGTTAAACATGGTTTGTGACCAAAAACCCATTGGGTTAAAGCATGGTTAAATGGGGGTAAAAACACAATCAAAGGAACCACCCAAGTGAATGGACAATCCTTAAAACTACAATTTTGTCTATTTGAAAAATCACAATGGAAGCATAATAATTTGGATTGACATAATTTTTTTTGAAATATTCTACATTAATTGCGAAGTTTATATGCCCAAAGCTTGACACAAATCAGAAATGTTTTTGCATGTTCAAAGCACTCAAACCTTAAAAATGGACAATGTTTTTTTTTAAATGTTTTTTTTCATACCAAATGTGCATCATTCCTTTTGAAAATTGGAGAGGATTTTAACATTGATGATTAGAAAGGAAAAAGGACTTGAACTAATGAAAATTATTTATAACCAATTTGAATTTCAAATGTGTTTTTGACCCTAAAAATTATGGATTTTGAAAATGTGGCCTCAACAAAAGTTGTTCATAAATTTATGTGAGAGAGGGCATCAATGCATAATATATATGATGTAAATCAATTTGTATTCAAAATGTATTTATGTCTACCATGCAATGTTTAATTAGATGTCCAAAATATAAAATTTTAAGTTATAAACCACTGCAAAAATGACACGTGTCACATGAAATCCTTGGAAAAGGAATTTTACTTTGGTGCCCTTGGTTCCTTGATTGTATTTTCACCCATGGGCCACTTTTGACATTTTGAAAACTCCACATCTCACATTAGGTGAAATTCTTGTAATTATAATAATTATCAAATTATAAATCCTATAATTATTCCCTATGCTTTTGATAAAAAATATTGGTGGACCATCTTATAAATATCCTTAAATATATTATTGGTAAAAATCCATATAAAATACTAAAGATTTCAATATGAAATGGAATATAAATGATAAAAAAAGGTCAAAATTTTGAATTTTTTTGAAAATTTGAAATTTCTAAAATTATAATTTCTTATATTGGGAAATTTTTTCCATCTTACTTTTACAATTTGAAATTTCATGGTGGGTTTTTTTTTTTAATAATTTGAAATTACTATGATATATTTTTTGAGTCCACTTTTTTAAAAAAATCTTCCATTATTTTTATATGATTCGCTATAAAGTTTATTGCAACATGAGTAATAGAAAAATAGAAAATATTATTATTAAATATGACATTTTAAGTTCTTATACAATGTAAAAAACTACAACTATGATAGTCCAAATTGGACACCTAATTATGTTTTCACCCCATCGCACCTAAATAAACTCTAATGACCGAAATCATTCACAAGCTAAATAAGGTCTATTAAGCACAAATTTAGCTTGGCCTAACAATTTCTTTTGGGCCATTCCCCCCTACCCTTAAGAGGACATCCAATAGGTGTCATAGTTAGGAAATAATTATTTTTTCTAAATGTATTTTATTTTATTTTTCCTTGTCTAATTGAGATAGCAACCACCTCCCATGTTCACAACCATGTTCCTTTATTCATGTTATAACTAACGGTAACCTTAAACCAATGAATTATAACTAGATACACACATATGCAGTAATTGGAACAAGATTTCCTCAAATCAAATTTTCACACATCAAAAAGAAAAAAAGATTTACATTGGAGCCCTTAGTCCCTAGCTATGGATCTCCTACTCCAACCAAGCTCCTATTCATGCCTAATACAACACTCTCTTGCTTATAAACAACTCTACTTTCTTTTCTTTTTTCTCTGATTTTTTCACCTTCCACCCATAGCCTTATTAACAAACATTACTTGCTCAAGTTCCTTGAGACCAATCCTCCTTTTCCTACTTTCCTTGTTCTTGCACAAAATGGCAAATATTTATTTCCTTTTTAGGTCAACTCCTCCTCCTCCTCTTCCTTTTCTACTCCCCTTACCAAGCCTAGCACAAGATCCATGTACCTTTTCCCACCTTTGCCTTTGAGTGGAATGTTCACCAAAACCACCATTGAATAGTTGCCATCACCCACCAATGATACTTCCACCTCCATGTCCACAACTACTTGGTTGGGTGAAATTGGGTAGCCCAATTCTTCATGATGCAACGGCCTCCTCCTATGATCTTGCCTTTGAGCGTGATAGGTCAAATCCCCCCATCATCCCAACTATCACACTAATCATCATCATTCTTCATTCCCTCCCATTTCTTCACACCACTCATCATTCAAAAAATGAGAGTGGTCAACAAGCTTTAGGAAGAAAAATGGTTGTTATCCTGACCTAAACCTAAATTTTAGTGCTTTCATAAAAACTTCTTCCACTATATCTATACCTCCTTATTTAATAGACTTGTTCGGCCTAGGCCATGATAAGATATGATGCACCCTCAAACTCCTTGAAAGACCTAAATGTGGGTCCCATAATGAAACATTAGAAAAAAAAATAAAAAATTAGGGCATGTTCTTTAGTTCATAACACTTTTGGGGTAGGAGGGCATGTCGGAGCTCCAAGATGGGATTAGGATGAATTCATAAGTAAAAGTTTGATATGAAATTAACTTGCACAACCAAACAAAAAGGGCGGTTAGTGAAAGTTGGACACAAATGGTGTGGTGGATTTAATGGGGACAACTTCAAGCTCAACCTTTACACAACTCACAACCTTTGGGAAGGGACACCATTCCCCTCCCTATAATATACTATGTGATTATTTATGGGGGCTACATCCAAATGGCACTTTTACCTAGGGAGTCCCAAAACTAGGAATATTATTGTCCTAAAATTCTAGATATTTATATTTTTCTCAAATCAAACATTTTTGGAACATGTAAGGAAAGTATCTTATAGCCCTTAAAAGTATTTTTCCAATGGTGTATGGCATGCCCAATCATAGTTCATTTGACTCTTACTTTAAAAGGATTTGTGGTTAGGAGTCAAATTTTCAATTTGACTATTAGCCCTTCTTTTTATCATAATTCATGCATTTCAGGTCTAAATGAATAATGTGAAAGCACTTTTTGTGGCTACACTATAAACCCTTTCCAATGGTATTTTGGGGGCTCAAATTGGTGTTTGTTTCCTTTTCAACTAATGCTTTGAATATTTGAAACTCATGCACATTTACAACTCTTAAAGTGAGTGATGCACCCCCACTTGTGAGAACATGTTTCATTTCCAAACATATTTTCTTGATCTCATGTGTTGCACTTGCACTCCACATTTAGTCACAAACCCAATGTTAAAGTTGCAACAAAATAGCCCTATTTTAACCTAATACAACTATCCTACCCCTCACCTTATCCCGACCAAGGCTCCCACCCCCTAGTAGTCCATCTTGGACAAGATCAACCTATTATCCTATCCCATGAACCTCGAGTCAACCCCCAAAACTTCATTAGTTGGTTTACTTATGTTTAATCAAAACTAGGTTATGTTAATTGGGGCCCAACAAGGTCCAATAACCAAAAAAGGTTGCCATCTAAATAGGGTCCAAAGTCTAACAACCAAAGTTGGATAGGATTGAACTTGCAATTTGAACATGGTTTAGGGTCCAATGGTTCAATCTTGTTAATGACTAAATTCTAGTCATTGGCCCTTGGACCCTATTTGGATGGCAAACTCAACCATGTACCTTGTTTAGCTTGCAAACAATTTTGGTTGCTAGACCTTGTCTAGGTGTGACGGGTTTTCTGGCGCCAACTAAGTAAAGGTTGATAATTGATAATCAACCGTGACATGGGCAATGGGCACCCAAACCGGGAGCAACCAAATTTTAGTCACAGAACAAAAATGGTCACACCTTTTGTGGTGCTACAACCTTTGGTTCATATAAAGGGCTTGAAGGTCCCAGATTCCTAGTAACCTCCACATCATAAATCACATTCAACAAACAACACACTCAAAAGCTGAAGATTCACTTCATGAAGTGCAAACCAACAAATACATAAAGTAACACCAATATCCCACATCGCACCTTGCTGTAGGAAATCAGAAATGAGTGTGGGAGGGTTTGTTTTGTTGTGAAATAATTCTGATAGGCTATGATAGCTTATGAGAGTAAACTCAAAGCCTACTGATCCAAAAGTTGCTTTAGACATATGCAATAGGATTAGATGTGTCCTAGCAGAAGGGTTGATTAATTTTACAGCTTTGTTCTCTATATATAGAATGGAGATAAAGAAGGATCATTGATTTTATTGTTGTTCAAGGATGAAGTCTTCATTCCTCCCTCTTCTTTTGGTGACAACCTTGCCAGACATATGAGCCTTGACTCCATTTTGGAGAAGTCTCCATTGCAATGTCATGTTGGTTGGTATTAACAAATGGTCCATCACAATGAGCTTTGGAATTTACATTGAGTGCAACAAGTAAAAGAATATGCAAAAAGAAGACATACTACAAATGGAGGTTGCATCAAGCAAGGTGAACAGGTTCATTATAACAGAAAGAAAAAATTGATCTTAACTGATATCTGTCAATGCCCAATCTTGAGCCAACAGCAAAATTATGTACAGTACAAACCCTACTCACAGGATCAGAAATTCAATCCTCTGCAGATCACTCTGAAGCTATTCTTCATATTCCTCATGAAACTCAATGTTAAGGAGCCAGAGATCCCAAAATCTGCCATAGAGAATCAAATGTAAGGTTCTCTGCTACCCATTGATACTCTGAAGCGAACTCAAATTCTCTGCAAAGAAAGGGCTATCATTGGAATTCAACACTAGCACTATTTTCAGTCATGTCACTTAATTATAAAACAGGGATTTCTTTGGTCACAATAAGAACACTACTGTTGCTCAATCACAGCTGTTTTCTCTGGACATGACAGATTTTAGCCCCAAGTAGATATATATCATTCAATTCTGTAACCATATACAGAAAATTATGCTGCAAGAATGAAGCAAATCAGAGAAGGGTCAAATAAGGCAAAGCTCCAAAATATTGACTGCAGAGCTGCAAGAAGTAACTGTGGCCCATCTGTTTGATGCTGGCAGATGAAAGTAACAGTGGAGTCACAGAGAGGTCTCCTCCAGAAAGAGTTCTTGAGTGAGCCCAACCAGGCCATTCTAGAAAGAGTTTCCTTGACTACCAGATTCCTGTGCTGGTGGCAAGACATAGCTGTGAATTCTGAACTGCCACTCCACAGCTTGTCATCACTTATTACAGCAGGCCCTCCAGTTCCTCAATGTCAATGAAGACTTCATAGCCCTTGGTGGAATCTATGCACTTCTGAACAATAGAACAGTTTTTCCAGCCATACAACCAGAGAATGCATGCCCCTGTGGGTTCATTTGCTAGCCATGTCCTAAATGTGAAGCTCAAGGTGGTGGATGTTTACATCATGCAGATAATTCCCAAATCAATTGATGCAGACAAGAGGAATCGAGCCTTAAAAAAATATTCATGCTGCAAATGAAGTTAAGTTTGTGGGAGCCATGGAAAGTTATTACAAGATCAGCATTGGCTATACCTCACACCTGCATCATTTGGAGTGCAAATTTTCACATCTGGGCCAAATCAAATTCCTCAGTACAAATTTGTGCTGAGGAATCATTTTGATACTAATGATCCAACTGAATCTAGACAGAAGATAATGTCCAATAAGTCAAAGTCAGTACAACCTACTCTATCCCAGAGATTCAAAATTGATCACCCTCATCCTTTCTCAAAGGAATCAAGATCTCTCAAGTGCTTGTGGATTTGGGATGCAAGTTTGTACTTTTGTAATCAATCTGGCTGTTTTGGATTTGATATCCACTACCTGGACATGCCACATAATTTGCACTCTAGGTGAACTTGTGAAGTGCCAGGTGCAATTGACTCTCTATCTCTCCTGCACAATCAATATTTTGGAGCTGCTTCAAGAAGCAATCTGTTGTGTTTTTTCTCACAGAATGAATGGTGTTAGGAGGTTATCTCTCTTGTCAATTCTTTAGGTGAGATTGTTTGGGTTTGTGAAGTTGTGGCCTATGTATATATGCCCCTCTGTCTATATGTTTGACAAGCAATCTAAGTGTTCAATGGATATGTGTAGGAACCCTCAAATTTGAGCACAAACTCCTGGAACTTTGAGTCTCAAGCCATTAGTCTAGTGGCTAAGACTCATGGCCACCTTGCAAGTTAGATGCGTTTGAGTTCTTGTCTGGAAGGATAAGACAACCATCTTCATCACTGGACCCTGGTACAACTATTTAGAAGTGTTTCACACCTTTCAAAATGAGTTGCAGAGACTCAAAGTCACAGTTGGTGGGCAAACCAATAGCATTAGTATTCACTCTGTATCTGAAATTGCAATCATGATTTGACTGCATTCCAGTTTTATTCAGAAGATTGAAGCTATGCCTACGAGTGCTCATCACATTGTGGTGTCTGGGTCTCTTTCAAGCTTCCAGGAATAAGAACAAGAAACTTAGTCCTACTAAGATTTTTTTTATAGTTTTTTGCCCTAAATCTTGATCTTTTTGCCCCCCACTGTTGGTAGATGATGAAGTCGGTGGGGAATTATGGTAGGTAGTCCTCGCCATTCATGATCAAGGTGATTGTCTGGTACATTAATGTGACACTCACAAGGTTATCACTACACTTGTTCTTGTTGTGTTTATTTTGGTTTTGGTTGGAACTGACTCAACATTTTTTTGAGGTAGTTTACGCAGTTTTGGGGAGTATTTTTCCCTGTAGTCAGATTGATGGTTGTTTGACATCTTGACTAGAGTCTATCATCATCTATTGTTCTTGACTTTGATGTTGTTTATGCTGCAGGGCAACTGCTCCCCTTCCTGAGCCCTGACTCTGGCCAACAGCTACTTCTTTCCTGAATGAGCAACCTCCCTCTCCAATTGTAGTGGTTCCTAACAACACCCATGATTTGACTTCACTATTTTCTCACACTCATTCTTCTCTTGGCCTTTTCTGTGGTGTATGGGGTGTTTGAGAGCTCATGGCCTGAGGATAGGGGTCTGATACATGTTCCCCATGGGAGTGGGGAGGCTTATTTGTGTTATGACATTTGTGGCAACTATTCAGCTGCCATCAGCAAGACCTTGGTGTGCACATTCACAGTTCAAGACATGACCCAATCACCCCATGAGCTAAATTTAAGTACTAAGTGCCATATTCAAAGAACTATGACAATGTCAGGGAAGTGATCAATTGAGATATATGGCTTTTGGTAAGAATAACATTGTACCTGCATTTGGTTTCAAGCATTGAGTTCTAACACCTCACATCCATGTACAACAAATTGGTGTTGCTTGAGGACAGGATTGCCAGTTCTGTAATTGAGACTGGCTTCTTTGTGTTTCCTAGGACAATAGGGTTGAGCAGTTCTTTCATCCCACAGAATCACTCCAGGTATTTTCACTTCTCACCATCAGGTGAAGTTTGACTTTATGCTCTCTGGGTTGGCTGTAACTGCTACATCTGGAAGTTCTGACCACAGTCAGTCGTTCCTCTGTAGATAGTGACACCAGGGTTACAAGGGTCCATGAACATTTTTGTGAACAGCAGGCATGAACAGTTTCAGTAGTGGAATCTTAGATAACCATGGTCATCAACATTCTTTAAGAGTCTAGGTACATGTTAAGAATCAGTTGGGTCAGGTCTCAATTTTTTCATTTTCTCTTTTTTGGTTGTGATGATCTCTATAAGTACATCCCAAAAATAGACATCACATGAGCTGAAATTCAAAGAAACAAACACCTATTCATGATGGTAGTTAGTTTTGCAGTCAAGACACTGCTAATTTATCCATTGAAGTGAGTTGGTCAGGGCTGTTGAGTCCTCAAGGCTCCATTGGTAATTAGGGTAATTTTAGGGCAAATTGCCATCAATTTCTCAGACAGATTCGTATATTTGCAGTACTGGCAGTTTGATTACTGTTCCAAGTACCTGCCACATTGGTGATTGGTAGTTGTCCATAGATGCCAGTTTCACTTCTGTATGATCCCCATAGTCAGCCACATCATTTTGTCAGCCTCACATTGAAGGGCTTAGATTTCTCTGTTGTTTGTGCATATATAAGTATATCCTGATTTCTCAGCTTTAGGAAAGTATTTACAGAGAACTGTGAGTTAAACAAATATCAATGAGTGCTGTTTTGGGCCCCTTTTCCTTCTGTCATTGGGCGAGATATTGCTCATGTGTCATTTGCACTTACTGGCATGTCACAATATGTGTTGGTATGTTGAACTTTCTTGTACTTATAGAGATTTGATTCATTTGAATCATTAGTTGTGTTTCCTATTGCAGCTCAAATTGACAATTATGCACCTGAATATGTGCCCAAGTGGGGGTGGATACAGTTTTTACCCAATATTCTGAGACCCTTCACAAACTGGAAATGGAAGTGAAAATTGGTTCAACACTTTGAAAGGTGCTGGTGGCAGTTGTAATGATCTTGTTGTCAGTGGACACATGTTTGTGGCAGTTCCTCACAGCTATGGCATGGACAGTACGACTTTTTCAGCCTGATAGTAGTGTAATGTAGTTCTTGCTTGGATTTGCATCATGAGGACCAGGCCTCAAATGTTAATGGGGCTGTTAAACTCAAACTTGCTGATTCTAGGAAGTTCTGCTCTTCATTAGTTAGGTTTGTAAATCCTGATTGTCCATCAGTGGTCAGATACAATCATGACTGCATTTCAGAGAATAGAACCTCAGTAGGAAAGCTTGTGTGTGTTGGCATGCCTCTTAACATGATCTCTGTTGCAGATTTCCATCTAGCATAAGTGGTCATAGCTGATGGATGAAATGGAGAATGGTCAGTTTTGTTTAAGTTGTATATTGAATGTGGTCTTAAGGATTTTGCACGAGTCCTTACAGTTCAAGCTGCTTGAATTCTCTAGTCTGTCCCTACATTTCCAAAGACACTACACAAGCCCGGTAAGAGTTATCAGACTCATGCAGCAGATATTAGGGTACTCTTTATGGCTATAAGAAGATTGGAAATCAGCATCATGACGTTTATCACATCATCATGCGATAAACATACAGGAGGCATATCCAGGGTGGACCTGAGTGGTTGTACACTCTAGACAATGCGAGATTTGTGAGAACCACCATTGCAGTGTGGATGTGATGGCAGAGATTTACATGAGTATATTGTTGCAGGGGTGTATGCATCAGAGAACACAAAATGGAAGCACAAATACATGGGCATATTGTTGCTAGAAACCTCCTATGTTGTGCCTGTCAGTTTCAGGAGGTTTCTAGCATAACCTGTGCACAAGTTGCTGTGTATTTGTGCTTTCAGTCTGGTGATCTGTGAGAGAAATAAACTTGTGTTTGTCAGCTCCTCTCTGCCATTTCAAATCATCAAGAATTTAGGCTACTACTTTCATTTGAAGTTCCAGAACACATTGGTAACATGTGGAAACCTGAACTCATTGAGCTCTCCTCCCTACGTTATCAATGGCCTAATGATGTAGAGTTCTTCAAAGGAAAGATTAGGAAGCTTGTGAATCTCTCTCGGGTCTCCTCTTTAGCTGTTTGCCCATTTTTCCTTTGGTATTTTGCAACATGTTTATACATTCAATATGGAGATCCTTAGATACTTACATCCTTGTGGAGAGTTATGTGCCCTCCAAATATAGTAGGAAAAATTCTTTGAGTGTTGTACCTTTGATAAATTGTTGTTGACTTCACAATTTATGGGTGGTGTTCTACCATGGCGTTGTACCCATTGTAAAGCATGATGCAAAGATTATCCAGAGGGTTTCACCCTTATATAGATCACAGGCAGAGGAGGGGGAGGTTCTTATGCCTACTCTTTAAGAGTGGGAGGGAAGGGATCTTACACCTACTTATAGGTGTAAAACCTCTCTGACTCTTAATGAATAGCTGTAATATCAGGGATATTCATAAGATACATAAACTGCCCTCCAAATACACTAAGAAATTTCTTGGAGTGCTTTAGGCATGTGGATGAGTCTATCAGGCTTCCAAAAATTGGCAAAAATATATACCAAAATAGTAACATTTCTTGGAAAAAACGTAAGTCTGCCTAGTGAACAGATGATTAGACCTAACTTTCAAGGAATATGGTTGCTGTTATTTTTGCTCAGATAAATCCCTGTTTATGGGATTGGCAATTGGAAGAAATATTTAATCAACAAAACGCATTTGAAAATTTGAAAACAACAGAGATAAACAATTGATGTAAATTGGGTTTCTTGAACGTCACAGAAAAAGCCTTTGAAACTCTTGAAACTCTTGCTATGTGGGCAGCCTAAAAATTTCAAAAGGGGGCAGGTAAAAAATCTCTTAAAGGCAAATTGAGCCATAAAATGCTTCAGTTGAACTAACAGTTGAATCTAACAAATAAATAAGGTAACCCCAGTTTATAATGGGGGTATTAGCCCAGGCCAAAAATGCTGACAAACAGTTTTGGAAATAGAAATTTCACACAGCCAATGGGAAGGCTCAGCATGCACTCAAAGTGCCTTGATTTATTTTTTTAAAGTTTTGGGGCGAGGGGAGGAGAGGATTTTTTTCATTTTTCCTTTGTCCCCAACAAGTTCCCTTCAAGTTCCCAATGGGTTCCCATCAGGTTCCCAATGTGTTCCCCAAGGGTGTTCCCAATAGCACCTCGCTTTAATCCCATATGTTTTGCCCAAAGTCCTCCCCTTCTCACCTATATAGGTGGGCCAAAGGGGAAGGCACTCTATCTTTACATAGAATCTTCTATCTTGGGGGCCTTCCATAGATTCAACTTTTTCTTGTGATGGGCCAATCAAATTGGCTCATTGCAAAAGAAAAAAAAGTTGGACTTGTGAGGCACCCCCAACCAATTAATATAAAACAGAATAAATAAGTACCGCCAGTTTCTAAATAAATAAGTTCATGCCCCTGCCATTAGCCTACCCCAAAAATGGCAAAGAACACAGGTAGGCAAAACAATTTCCTGCAGCCAATGATGAGAGGCAGCATTCACCTGGGGGCTCAAGTTTTTTTCCTTTTGGGGGAGGGTGGTAGTGTTGGATTTTTATTGTTCCCAATGTGTTCCCATGAAGTTCTCACTGTGTTCCCATCACATTCCCAATGGGTTCCTATCATGTTCCCAAGTTCTCATTATGTTCACCACATGTTCCCAATATCTATTTTGGGACTATCCAAAACTTTTCTTTTTTTTTCTGTGTGATGGGTCAATCAAAGATGCCTGTCACGACAAAAAGACATTGAAATTTGGGGGTCCCCACAACTAATTAATATGAATAAAAAATATACTACCGTATAAATGACCTAGTAATTCAATTAAGGATACAAACGGGGACAATTTTTCCTTAGAATTCTTTAAGCAAAAGCTACAGCAAGTCCATTGAATATAATGGGTGCTCCTTAGGTTTTCCTCTTCTTGTCTAGAGCATATAAAGGTGCCTTGTTTCCAGTAGCCCCAATAATTTGATTAGTATTTGCACTGCCTGCTTGTACCCCAAAGCATTTGTCAAACACAAATTGCAAGTTGAAGGAGGGGAATCCACATTTGTCGCATGTAAGGTAAAGTTGACATAGTCTCTCCTACATGTTGCTGAATCTGGATTGGGTCTTCTACAGCTCCGTTTCCCAGCTTTTTTTACCCCCAAAAATTTGATGGGAAAAATATTCATTCCAATGTACAAAGAAGAGTTGGGTTAATTGCATAAGAACTAATATAAATTACAAAAATGGGGGAGGGGATGGCAGGGTTTGGCATCTCTTGCTTTTAGAGATTCGAACATATCTTCACTGCTGCTTTGGGTTTGCTTTTGAGATTTCTCTCAATACACCTCTGAATGACATCTCTCTCTCTCTCTCTCTCTCTCTCTCTCTCTCATGAGTCATTTGAGGAAAGACAAAGTGAGACAGGTTGGAGAAGAAGATGTTGGGACTTCCATGTGAAGGATGTCAGGATGAGGATTACAAAGACTTGATGTGAGCCATAGGTTTTTCAGCATGGATTTGGAGTCCATTGAATTGGTAGAAATTCATTACAGTTTGATGTAAATTGAGTGTCTATTTTTGCTGAGCTCTATGTACAAACCATTACATACTAAGTCTATATTTATAACTCTTGCATTTTGAAAGGAATTGTTCATTGGATTATCAATCAAAGCTTTTAAATGTTTTTGAATTGAGCTCTTGTAGTTAGCTTGGGAATAAGACTACTAGAGGTGTTCTTATTTTGATTTCAATTGTTGCTATGTTAACATGTGGTATTTCATAACTTGGCTAAAACATTTGAATGGGATCACACCTTCAATTATTTGGGTATATAGACTATGACTTCTAAGCTTTAGTTTATTTACGGTCATTAGAACATCAAGGACGACTTTTGACAAACATTCCACTCAAATCATGAACTCAAGTTCATGAAAATGTCGAGGATAACTTTTGACATGCATTCCTCTTGGATCATGAAACATTTGATGAAAGTTGAATTTGGTGAGTAGAATTGGCTTGGGTATTTGATCTTTCAAACCAAACCAATTCAACTTTCATCAGACTCAACAATGCAATCAATAATTGGAGCAAGATTTCAAAATACAATTTGAGATAACTATAATTATTAGAAACACCTTCCCAAAATTTAGATAGTTTCCATCAAAAACCTCTTAGACACTTGTTTATGTTAAAATATGTTAATCTTTAAATAATTTTACAAAAGCATTTGAAAGCAAGTTGCCACATTTTAATATTTGAATGAAGGGGAATTCATTTCCTAATAGATGACAAGAATTGTAAAGTTTTATTCTACCAT
>Ga0116230_10003294_pt1 | contig 15774 bp, 16 predicted proteins | sample S1TSphfallax_3_FD_88678 | JGI IMG/M metagenome (GOLD analysis project Ga0116230, IMG submission 88678) | Host-associated microbial communities from peat moss isolated from Minnesota, USA - S1T2_Fd - Sphagnum fallax MG | ecosystem: Host-associated > Plants > Peat moss > Unclassified | place... | reverse complement strand
TCTGCAGCGGGCAGGGTACCGAGTCGTTACGATGGATGTGCGCGGTTTTGGCGCGACGTCGGCGCAGTGGAACGACTACTCGGCGCACGCGGTCGCACGAGATGCGCTGGCACTGCTCGAGCATCTCAACGCAGGCGCGGCGATCATCCTCGGGAATTCATTCGCTGCGGGGTCCGCACTGTGGGCCGCCCATGATGCGCCGGCGCAGGTGCGCGGGGTAGTGCTGCTGGGGCCCATTGTGCGGGACCCAAAGCCTTCTTGGTTAGCGAAGCTTGCTATAAACATTGGCTTTGCCGGGCCATGGTGCGTGTGGTTTTGGACCAGCTACTGGGACAGTTTGTTCCCGACACGCAAGCCGGCGGATCATTCCGCTATCAAAGCGGCGCTGACGCGTAACCTGCGCGAACCGGGACGCATGGCCGCACTGCGCACGATGGTAAACCTATCCAAGGCGGATACTGCAGCGATCGTGCCGCAGAGTCGCGTGGCGGCTCTCGTCGTGATGGGAACGCGGGATCCTGACTTTCCGGATGCCACGGCTGAAGCTCGCTGGCTCGCCGGGCAGATCGGCGCCGAAAGCGTGATCGTCGAAGGGGCTGGACACTATCCACATACCGAGATGCCGGATCGGGTAGTACCCAAATTGCTGTCGTTCATCGGCGGGCTCGGCGACAACAATTCGGTCAATTCTGGTTAGTCGCCGCTAGGCCCGGCGAGGTTCGTGGTAGCGAGCCAAGGCTGACTCGGGCTGCCAAGCTCACCGTTTTCCGCTCGGCCGCGGCGGCATGCCTCAGCATCGATTTCGCCTTGGGCGTCAACGAACTTCAACCCGGTCTTCCCAGCGCGTTACGGGACTACGCGCAACTTTCCGGGTACTCTCCGCCCACGCCGTGGGCAACCCTTGCAGACGCTCTGCGACGGTCAACCGTACGGACCGTCGGGCGTTGTAGAGCAAAATCGTGTCTATCCGATGCAAGGAGCTCCGATGTTCACTCGCATGTTCAGAAGTGCCGTGATGGTATTGCCTGCGGCGTGCTGTTTGTTATCAGCCTGCGGCTACGATCACGATAATGGTCGACCCGGCTACTTACCGGGGCCGTACGGATCCACGCAGTCCGCGCGGGCTCTGCTCGAGGTGTTGCACGCGTCTCCGGATGCGCCACCGATCAATGTGCTGCTCGACGGCTCCGTCATCTACAAGAACCTCGACTATGCGCAGGGCACCGGTCAGATCCCCGTGGACGCCACGCAGTCGCACTCGCTGGCGATTCAGGCGCTGACGCCTGGTGCACCTTCCACGGTGATCGGACCGCTCACCGAGTCGTTCACCGCGAACACGGTATACACCATCGTGGCGGAAGGTCCCGTCGCCTCGTTGGGCCCGGTTCTGTTCTCGCATCCGCAAACACCCATCGCCGCGTCGGCAACGCGCGTGCAGGTGCTGCACGCGGCGCCGTCGGCACCGAGCGTCTCGGTTTATGTCACGGTGCCCGGCGCGAGTCTCGCGTCGAGTGCACCACTCGGCACGTTCGCTTTTCAGGGCTCAATCGGACCCACCGACGTCCCGTCCGGACAATACGAAATCCGCGTGACACCGGGCAACGCGACGGCACCCGTGCTGTTCGACTCCGGCACCGTCACACTTCCGCCCGGGGCCGACCTGCTGCTGGCTGCCGTGCAAAATACCGGCCCGGGAACGGCGCCCATCGCGCTCGCGAGCGTCGACCAAAATGGCAACAACAAGTTGCTGCTCAATGTGTCGACACCGGCCGATGTGCGGGTGGTGCATGACATCGCCGATGCTCCTGCGGTGAGCGTGATCGCCAACGGCAACACAGCGGCGCCGCTCGTGCCCAGCCTGGCGTTTCCAAATTTCACCGCATATCTCGCCGAGGCTCCGGGCAACTACGGGATTTCCGTGACCCCGGCTTCGAATGCGGGGGACATTCTCATCAGCCAGCCGCTCAATCTCGCAGCCGGTACGCTGCAGACGTTTTATGCGGTGGGCACGCTCGCAAGTCCGAGTGTGCTGTTGACTCAAGACGATGACAGGCGCATCGCGACCGAAGCCAAGTTGCGGATCATTCATGGATCGCCTTCGGCTGGCCCCGTCGACATTTATCTGACCGCGGTAGGCGTGAACATCGCGTCAGTGTCGCCGACCTACGCCGCCGTGCGGTTCGGCTCGGATACTGGATTACAAGGCTTCGCGGCGGGCGCCTATGTGCTCACGGTGACCGCGGCGGGCAGCAAGACCCCGGCGATCGGACCCCTTACGATCACGCTGAAGGACAGCGGCATTTATACGGCGGTGGCACGCGATGCGGTCGGCGGCGGTACGCCGTTGGGTTTGATTCTGCTGGACGATTTCGCAACCTGACCGAAGCGAGCGTTCGACGAAGGTGTCTTTGTCGGAGGATACCCAGTATGCAAGGGCGTCTGCCTCGCTGATGTCGGGGTCGAGCGTATCACGCACGCCGCGGATGCTCGGAGAGCATTTCGCCGGCGACCTTGTTGATGCAGGCCAGCCAGGCGGCGCGCACCGTCGGCGTGAAATCCTCCCCAAGGCCCTTCTCGAGCGTCGCGATCAATGCGGCGCTCACGGTTTGGTAATCGGTCGGTTTGACACCGTAGCCCACATGCCGACGGCCCAGCGCTTGGACCGCGGCGGCGATCCTCTCCCATTCACCGAGATTCGCGACTGCCGTTCCGAGCATGGCCATGAGCTTTTGCCGCTGCTCGGTCATGTCCGGCTTGAACAGTGCGCGCAACGCGGGGTCGCGATGGAACAACTCGTCATAGAACAGGGTCGCGGCGACGTCCGCGATCGGCACCACTTTGGCGAAACTGCGTTCTACCAGCGCCTGTTGCTCTGGGGTCATGAAAGCCTCCGTGTCGTTACGTGTACGCGTATCTTAAACAAGTAAATAATATACCAGATAAAATTGTGCATAATCCATATTGGCTAAGCTTCTGCGCGCGGCCATAGCGCGTCCCACCGCACTTTTTGTCCGGTCACGGAGTCCCTCTGCGCCTATCATTGTACACCGATTTTTCGCTACGGCTGCTCATGTATCTGGCCGCCATCGAACGCGGTGCCTGGGCCACCACCCCCGACGTCGCGCGTGCGTTCGGCATCTCCACTCATCACCTGCAGAAGGCCGTGCAGGGACTGGTGCGCGGAGGGCACGTCGAAGCGCTTCAGGGGCGTGGTGGGGGCGTGCGTCTGGCAAAGGATCCGGCATCCATGCGTTTGGGCGCCATCGTCGCTGAGCTTGAGGGCTCGGGCTGTTTGGTCGATTGCCGGCGTGGCCCCTGTCCGTTGGCGGGTCGATGCCTGCTCAAATCCGCTCTGGATGTAGCGGAGCACAGCTTCATCCGGGAGCTGGATCGGTTTACGCTGGCAGACGTCGTGGCGAATCAAACAAAGTCGGCTCTCAACAAGCTGGTCGCGGTCGCAGCAGCGGGGCGTTAAGTTCGATCCCAACGCCCGCAGCGGTCCCCGTTATCAACTGACGATTGCGAGCCGCTGCGCCAGCATGAGCGCACCGAGCACCGCTGCCGCCGCGGCTGGGAAGCGCGGCCACAGCTTAAGACCGGTTTTCCTCATCATTTTGCAGCCGAGCGAAACCAGCGCGATGACCACGGCCAGGAAGATGAATTGGCCAAGCTCCACGCCGATGTTAAAGCCGGCCAGCGTGCCGAGGCGGTGCCCCCGATCGAGCGCCAGCTCGCCCAAGGCTGAGGCGAGCCCCATGCCGTGCAGCAACCCGCAAGCGAACACCAGTGCGATCCGCCATCGGCTCAAGGTGCCCGGACAGAGAAGTTGATGCAGCGCCATCAACACGATGCTCGCGGCAATGGCGGGTTCCACGAGGCGCGCCGGCGCATGCAGGATTCCGCAGACCGACAGCGACAGCGTGATGCTATGCGAGAGCGTAAAGCTCGAAATGACACTGAGCCAGTAGCGCCAGCCCGCCGCGCCAACCAAGATCGTCAAGAGGAACAAGAGATGATCGGGGCCGGTCAGGATGTGCTCGACGCCCAGCATGACGGATTGGGCGAACGTGGACCACAGGCCGCGAAAAAATACGTGGCTTCGGAGCAGCGGATCGAGAATGGCGAATTCGGTCTCGGCACCGTGCTCCTGATCCCGGGTCGCTCGGATCGATAGCTTTGCTTCGCCGTCGCGGTTGCCGAAGAGGTCGGTACGCAGCGCGACTTCATCGACGGCTCTCGAGAACTGGACCGCCTCGAGCACGACCACGTAGGTCATGGGTGCGAGTGCTCCGCCACCGGTCTGGGGAGAGAGTACCCAGCTCGTCAGCGCGCGTCCTGTGCCCTGCGGCGTGCTGAGCTGGAAGCGCTGCATGAATTGGCGGCTGATGTCCGACTGGTATCGACGCAGCTCCGCAGCCGAGAGCTGACCGTCGCCATCATCGTCCACGCCCGAAAGCGCCGAGACGGGCACCGAGACGACGGCATAGACCTTGTCGCCGACGGCGTGGATCGTCGCGTTCTGCGGTGGCAACAGATGGGCTGCGGCGCTACGTGGCAGGAGTGTACAGGCCATCAGCGCGAGGAGTGCCCATGCGAACCCGAGCAGGCGCCGTTCGCGCACTGGGCGGCGCGTACGAAAGCCGAACGTGTGCCTCGGTCCGCGGGTCACTTCCATCACGGCGGACCCTCATTTGAGTCGTCCTGCGGCGTCCCGAAGGTGCAGCGCTGGATGAACGGGTAGGTGTCGGTGATGTAATAGTGGTAGATACCATCGGGAAATTCCGGCGTCACGTCGAATCGACCATTGCATGCGTCGAGATCGCCGAGACCCTCGACGTATTCCCAATCCTCGGTGAAGGTTCCGGCCGGTATGACCGAGGTGGACGGCCGACCGCTGTCGAGTGTCGTCTTGATCTGGTAGCTTGCCTTGATGACTTTCAATGCGCTGCTTGCATCGGTCGGCGTGCTGTAGCCGTAGCGCGCATAGATCGGGAAGCCGTCCTGCGCGAATCCAACCAGCAGCATCTTCGGGTTGTCGCTCGTGACACCGTTGGCGTTCAGGATGCCGGTCGGCATGCCGTGGTAGTGGTAGGCTCCGCTCGGCTGGACATGGGCATTGTTGCTGTCCAAGCCAAAGTCGAAAGTCGACTGGCCCAGGGCTTCGATGTTCCAGGACCCGGTGTTGCCGAGCAGTGTACAGTCGGAGGTGCTCGTGGCGTCAGAGGGGCAAGTGCCGGCCGTGCTGGGATCGAACTTCACGCCGTTGAGCGCATAGCCGGTGGGTGCCACCGAGGTGCTGGCGGTGTTCTTGCTTGGCGTCAGCGTGGTGTACCAGGAGATCGATTGCTCCGTGATCGTATTGGGGTTGTTGGCATTCGGAAACGTGCCGACCGGATGGTCCGGGATGCCGTTCGCTGTCAGCGAGCGTTGCCCGTTCGAGCAGCTCCACGTTGCGCTGCTCGTCAGCCCGATCGAAGCATTGTAAGTGCTCTCACTGTAAGAGCACTCGATCGAAGCGGTCGAGACCCCGTTGGATCCTGAAGATGAGGATCCCGAGGACGACGATCCCGAGGATGAGTCGCCACCGCAGGCTGTCAGCGCTGCGGAAATGACGGCACACACAAGTGCTGCGGTGAGTCGCGTCGATAATGAAGCTGGCACGTAACCTCCGGGTTGATCGAATCCATCGATGCGGACGCAGCCTGCACGTGAAAGATGGAGAAATGATGAGTTTCGCCTTGCGCGCGGCAGGTGGCGCAGATCCTCAGAAAAAGCGCTTTGAGTCGGAGTTGCACGGGCGATCGCGTGAATCCACACTTCCTCCACGATCATGGGGCAACATCAGGGCTCAAGATTGCCACTATGCATTTACGGCTCGTCCACACGCTCTCGCTCTTGCTACTGGGCGTCATTCTGGCGGCGGTCTTGGCCTTTGGCGGCATGCTCGCGTGGAATCTGCGCAACGGCTTCAATGATTACATGGTGGCTCGCGACACCGAGCGTCTGGAGCAGTTTGCCGCCCTCATCGCCGTGCACCTGCAACGATCCGGCGGATTGGATGCCTTCACTGACGGCGGAATGGATCTGCGACAATTACTCGCAGAATTTGGGCAAAGTCAGGGCATGCCAGTCGGGCCGCCCCTTCCAACCCCACCGCGCTCATCCCCACCGGGCGTACCCAATGGATTCGACGGGCCGCCGGCTGTGATGGGTCTGTCACTCGGACCTCTGCCCGCGCCGCCGGGGCCTGATGTTTTCGGCTCGCGGATTGGTGTGTACGCACCCGATGGTCGTCTCCTGGCGGGTGTGCCTCTCGACGCCGACCCGAAAGCTGCGCTCGAGCGCCCCGTTACGATCGAAGGTCACGTAGTGGCATGGGTTCGCATGCGTCCCATCGCGCTCGTACCCGACGCCGTTGAGTCGGCGTTTCTCCGGCGGCAGTACCTTGGCATTGCTGTGCTCGCTGGCGCGTTGTTGGGTCTCGGACTGTTGGGAGCCCGCTGGCTGGCGGGGCGCTGGGTACGCCCTCTGCTCGACATTCAGAGGGCAACCGCGCGCATCGCACGCGGAGAACTTGCGACTCGATTACCCACGATGCGCACCGATGAGATCGGCGACTTGATTCGCGACATCAATTCCATGGCTGAAGGCTTGGAAAATCTCGAAAGTGCAAGACGCCGCTGGATCGCCGAGATTTCCCATGAGCTGCGTACGCCACTCACCGTACTGCGGGGTGAGATCGACGCGCTTGCGGAAGGGGTGCGACCCCTTAACCACGAGGCTGCCGTATCGCTACGCGAAGAGGTCTTGCGGCTTGGCGCCATGGTCGATGACTTGCACCTTCTGGCGATGGCCGACCTCAATGCGCTGCCTTGCTACTTTGGGGAGTGCGATGCTGTGCAGCTCACTCGGCGAGTTCACCAACGATTCGAGCGGCGTGCAAGCGACCTTGGAATATCCCTCGAGATCGCGACGCCGGTCGAGGGCTCGCTGCAAGTGTATTGGGATTCGCAGCGCATGGAGCAAGTGCTGACCAATTTGCTCGACAACAGTCTCTGCTATACGGATGCCCCCGGGCGCATCCGGATGACGCTTCAGCAACGCGGGGAGCGGGTCTGGTTGCGGGTCGACGACAGTAAGCCGAGCGTGGCAGCGGCAGATCTTGGGCGCCTATTCGATCCCCTCTATCGGGCAGACGCCGCGCGCGGCCGGCACCGCGGTGGCAGTGGACTGGGACTTGCGATATGCGCCGCTCTCGTCCGTGCGCACCTCGGTCGAATCACGGCCGCCGCCTCTGAACTAGGAGGCCTGTCGATTTTCGTGGACATGCCGGTGTCGGCGGAGCCGCTGCGATGACGGTGGCCAACCCGCGACGCATCCTCGTCGTGGAAGATGATCCGAAGATCGCACGACTCCTGGTGGACTACTTCGGCCGCGATGGCTTTGAAGCCTCTGCCATCGCCGATGGGCACGTGGCGTTGAACCACATCGAGCAATCGATTCCGGCGCTGATCGTGCTAGATCTCATGTTGCCGGGTCTTGACGGCATGGCCCTTTGCCGTGCGGTGCGTCGCTTCAGCGACGTCCCGATCATCATGGTGACAGCGCGCGTGGACGAAGTCGATCGGTTGCTGGGGCTCGATATCGGGGCAGACGACTACGTCTGTAAGCCGTTCAGTCCTCGCGAGGTGGTCGCCCGCGCGCGCGCGCTCCTGCGGCGGGTTGACGGCCTGGTTTCGAGGACGATGCAGGAGTGGCACGTCGACGAGGTCGGCCTGCGCATCCGCTGGCAGGACCAATGGTTGCCCTTGACGCCGGTGGAATTTAGAATCTTGCGCTTGCTGCTGACCCGTCCCGGGCGGGTCTTTTCGCGAGCACAACTGCTCGACAGCGTTCATCAGGATATGCGCGACGTCAGCGATCGCGCTATTGACAGTCACGTAAAGAACCTACGTCGAAAAATTCAGGCGGTGAAACCGAGCTTCGAGAACATCGTGTCGGTGTACGGGGTGGGATACCGCTTCGATGCACCGCCATTGGGATAGTCACCCCGATCAGTAATGGTCACCTCGTGACCTTTAAGTACCTGTTCGATCAACGCTGTGAGGTTCTGCCTATCTTTCGCGCCAACCCACCCACAACAGTGAAAGCGCAGCAGCATGAAACAGCACGGCCGCCGGCACGATGTATGAGAGTTGCCAGATGAGCATGGTCGAGCCGGCAACCGCCCAAGAACAGAGCAGGTAAGCGGCGCCCGCTCTCTTGGCGACCGGCCAGGCCAGACGCCAAAAGACGGCGCCCACGATCGCTAGAGCGATCACGCCCTTGATGAGCGCCATGCCGCGAAGCAGCCGCGCCAGGGCGGGATCGGCATTCAAATAGTCTGCAGGGTGACCCAGCCACGCGGCGGTGCCGATGGCTATGGCACATCCTGAAACTAGACCGCCGCGCAGCAGCGCTACAACCGTCGATGCAGCAGCAGTCGCCGGGCCATCCGCGCCGAGCCTCCGGTTTCTGCCGAAGAGAGCCATCTGGCTCGGTAATGACCACCGTGGAATCGATTGGGTCATGGTCGTCCTTTCATTGCTGAATCACACGCTACCGGTCAAGATCATAGCGCAGAGCGGGCTTCGCACCCGCTAGATTCGATGCCGCAGAGCATCGACCACCAAGGCAAATGCGGCGGAGGGCTGACGTCGACTCGGATAGTAAAGATGGTAGCCGGTATAGGGCTGGCACCAGTCTTCCAAAACTCGCTTCAGGCGTCCCTTGGCAAGATGGTGCTGCACCAGATCCTCGGGAACATAGGCCAGACCAAAGCCCGACAGCGCGGCGTTGATCATCTGACCGATCCCGTTGAAGGTGAGTTGACCGTCGACGCGAACTCGGAGCTCTCGACTTCCCTTTTCGAATTCCCATGCATAGAGCCCGCCATACGTTGGGAGGCGCAGGTTGATGCATCGGTGCTGAACGAGATCCGGCGGCCGCTTGGGCTCTTCCCGTTTCTTGAAATAGGCTGGATCTCCCACGACCGCCATGCGTATATCCGGGCCAATGCGCACCGCGATCATGTCCTTGGCGACCTGCTCACCGGGTCGCACCCCGGCGTCATAGCGCTCGGTCACGATGTCGGTCAAGCCGTAGTCGGTGATGATCTCGACCTTGATCTCGGAATGTTTCCGGAGCAACGGTATCAGTCTCGGCCACAGGATCGTATCCGTGGCGTAGTCGGTCGACGTCAACCGAATCGTGCCGCTCGGCCGGTCGCGGAGTTCGCTCAATGAACCAAGTTCGGTCTCCACTTCATCTAACCGCGGTCCCACCGTTCTCAGAAGCCGTTCGCCCGCCTCAGTGGGCGACACGCTGCGCGTCGTACGCGTGAGGAGCCGCAGACCCAGGCGCGTCTCCAGGGCCCGAATGATGTGGCTGAGCGACGACTGTGAAATGCCGAGCTTCGCGGCTGCTCGGGTGAAGCTGCGCTCGCGCGCGACCATTAAGAAGGCGGCGAGATCGTTGAGATTCGTTCTTTGCATTCATGCGTACCATCGATAAGAGCATTCGCATTATACAGTCTAGTCATCTCAATTGAGAGGGGTAGAGTGAGCTTCTGGAAAGAACAGCTGCTTCAGCGCCCATAGGAGCCACAATGGACATCATACGAAACGGATCACGACCGTCGATCAAGGGACCAGCGGAGAACTTCACCGGCAGTGTCCGCGTGGATCCGTTGTTTCAGGCGCCCGGAGAGGGTCGGTTTGGCGGCGCTGCAGTGACGTTCGAGCCCGGAGCGCGGTCGGCGTGGCACACCCATCCGTGTGGCCAAACATTGATCGTCACCGCGGGCCTTGGATGGACGCAGTGCTGGGGCGAACCGAAAGAGGAAATTCGCCCTGGTGATGTGATTACGTGCCCACCCGGCAAGAAACACTGGCACGGTGCGACGCTGACGACTGCGATGACGCACATCGCCATCCAGGCGGCGCTCGATGGTAAGAACGTCGAGTGGCTGGAGAAGGTCGACGAGCAGCAATACCTCTCGGAATGCCGCGCTGAGCGCGGTGCCTGATTCGGCGAACCGAGGAACGCGAAATGAAGATATCTTTCGATGACAAAGTGGCACTGGTCACCGGTGCCGGGTCGGGTTTGGGTCTCGCAACCGCGCGGGCATTCGCGAATGCGGGCGCCTCGGTGGTGTTGGCCGACTCAAATGAAGATGCGGTGCGCTCAGCCGCGGAAACTCTCACAGCGCAAGGGCATCAGGTTTTGGCGGTTCACTGCGACGTCTCGGATGACGCTCAGGTGGACGCCATGGTGCGTGCGACCATCGAAGCTTTCGGCCGGCTCGATGCCGCCTACAACAATGCTGGGGTGCAGAATGTGCTTGCGGAGACCGCCGATACGACGCGGGAGGATTACGACCGCGTGATGGGAGTGAATCTGCGCGGGGTGTGGAGTTGCATGAGGTCGGAACTTCGGCACATGCGCAAGCAAGGCAGCGGCGCCATCGTCAACTGCTCGTCGCTCGGCGGCCTCGTGGGAGGTGCGGAGCGTGGCATCTACCACGCCGCGAAACACGGTGTCCTGGGCTTTACCAAGAGCGCGGCTCTGGAATACGCGGCGCGGGGGATCCGCATCAATGCCGTTTGCCCTGGATTGATCCAAACACCAATGTCCGAGCGGATGGTGGCGGCGGGGCAGGGTGAGGCGCTGAAGGCGATGGAGAAGAGCATCCCGATGGCGCGCGTCGGCCGACCCGAGGAAATCGCGAACTCCGTTCTGTGGCTCTGCAGCGATGCGGCCAGTTACGTGACGGGGCAGTCGATCTCGGTGGACGGGGGCTTCATCATGCGATGAGAGAGCCACCCCCGCATTGCGTAGGTCGCGGGAGTGCTGGGCCGGCCATCGGCGGCCGCGGGATTTTACTTGTCATCAAGGTGTTTCCGCAGAGTCTGGTACGCAGATCGACACACGAATATGCCAAGCACCAGAAATCCGGCGGGCATGAGCAACACGAACAATCCATTGATAGCGTTGGGATCACGATGCGCCCCGAACAAGCGGCGCAAAGTATCGAATCCCATGGAAACCACGAGTCCGCCGCCGCACACGCTCATGAATAGGCCGAAGAGTCCCAACACCAAGCCGCCCACAATGGCGACTATCCGCATCATGGGTTTGACCCAGCCTCCATGGAAGCGCGATTGTCCGCAGCTGAAAAGGGCGCCAGCACCTCACGCCGCAGCTCGTCGAGTCGCCGCGCCTTTTCGTCTCGATAGAGCAGGTTGAAGGCCTCAAATGGAATCAATCGACCGTCGGGTTGTGCAATGTGAACACAGGATTTCTTCATCGCCCGCACGTCAAAGTTCCATGCATCGATGAATTGCATGATTAACACGCGGAACACATTGGCGTACCCAACTGATTCGCCGCGGATGTTAGGCAGACAACAGAGAAGGTCCCGGAGCTCACGCGCTTGGGCCTCGGGGCCATGATTCGTCGCAAACAGCTTGAACACCTGTGCCTTCAGCGCGGGATCTCGTTCGAAGACGAGGGTATTGCGGTCGCCGGCCAGCAGTACGTCGGGCGGAATCAAGCCGGTCAGCGGACGAATCGAGGTGCCGTCCTTGATTGCGTAGGCCATCGCCAACGCATCGGGATTGCAGGGGACGGGAATAATGTCGGCCGGCGCAAACAACGAGGTTTGGTCGAGAATCTTTTGCCTGACCTCGGTGAGCGTCAAGCGTTGTGCGGCAGGATCGTAGTCCTGCGTTCGGCCGGCATGCTGAACGGGTTGCAGAGTCACCCCCCGCACACAGGGCTGCTTCGCCGCAAATTCGATGACCGAGCCGATCTCATCGTCATTGACGCCGCGCGCAACCGTCATCACCAGCGTGGTCGATAGGCCGACACGATTGAGGTGCTCCAGGGCGCGCAGGCGAACCGACGACAAATCGACCCCGCGCAGTACCTTCAGTGCCGTCGCACGTAGAGAGTCCCACTGCAGATACACCTCAAACCCTGGCGCGTAGTCGTTCAGGCGCTCCGCAAATCCAGCTTCGTTGGCGAGTCGAATACCGTTCGTGTTCAGCATCAAGTGCTTGATTGGCCGACGGCGCGCGGCGTCCAGAATGGCGAAGAAGTCCGGGTGTATCGTCGGCTCGCCGCCCGATAGTTGTACGACGTCCGGCTCGCCCTCGTTGGCGACGACGGCATCGAGCATCCTCTCGACGGTGGCGAGGTCCCGAAAACTGGGTCGATGGGGACCACTGTCGGCGTAACACACCGGACAGCGCAAATTGCAGTGATCGGTGATCTCGATGACCGAGAGGCAGGAGTGCTGCATGTGGTCGGGGCAGAGCCCGCAATCGTAGGGGCACCCGTATTCCATGGGAGTGTTGAACCGCAACGGCATCTCCGGCGGCTTGACGTAGACCTCGCGGCCCTGACGCCAGTAGGCGGCATCCGATGCCACGAGCACCTTGCTCCGTCCGTGCGCCGGACACCATTTGTGCAGCCACACGCGGTTGTCTTGAATGACATGTTTGGCTTCCACGCGCCGCAGGCACTCGACACACAACGACACCGTCGTGTCATAAAACAGATACGGACGAACTTTAGGCACTGGGGCGTCGTTCCTTCAGCCAGCGGAGAATGTCCTTCCCATAGTATGCCAGCCCGGCAACGCACGCCCACTGAATGGCCGACAAGCCGGCCCAGCGTTGAGGCGTGAGCACGCCGGCCGCCGCGAGCCCAAACGGAGGCTTCAAGTAGTCAAGTCCGAACCGCAAGACCACATAGCCTACGACGAACGCGCGAAATCGATCGCCGGGCCGAGAAAACTGCGCGCCCAGCGCCCACCACGCCAGCGCGCCGACGCCGAGAATTTCGTAGATCGAGGTGGGATGTCGCGCGAGGCCGTCTCCGTAGTCCCATCCCCATGGCAACGCCGTCACGTTCCCGTAAGTAAGATCGGAGACATCGGAGAATTGGCAGCCAATTCGACCGACGGCCAGGGCCGCCGCAAGAGGAGCGACGAAACCATCCCCGGTGGACGCCGGCCAATGCAGCAGCCGTTTGGCGGTCTCGACCCCGATGATCGCGCCGAGTAGGCCGCCCACGATGGTCTTGCCACCGAGCCACGCGCTCAGCGGCTGGCCGCTGAGCGCACTCCAGTACTGCAGCATGTAAAGGCCTCTCGAGCCCGCCGCCGCTCCAACGGCGGCGCCGGCCAGAAGTCCCCACCTCGTCCACCGATCCGGCGGCTGCGTGCCCGCATTGGATTGCCGCCAGTACAGCAGCCCACCGACCGTAAAACCGCCCGACTCGAAAGCCAAATGCAACACTGGCGAAAACGGCATCTTCTATTTTCCCGGCGATAGCTCGTCGTCCACGCCGATGCGTACGTACTCTGCAATCACCTGCGCACCGAGCAGCAGCACGATGGCCAAGATCTCGAAACTGCTCAATATGATAATCGCCGACGCTAGCGACCCATAGACAAGCCCTACCTTCGAACGCGTTTGAAAGTACCATACGAGAAAGTGTCGTATGATTTCCCACACGACCGTTGCGGCAGACGCGCCTATCAGTGCATATCGCCATGGTTGCCTTCCGGCCGGCATGATGATGTATAGAAAGGTCAGCAGGGTGATTTCCGCCAGAACGCCCAACAGGTAAATCAAGATGCCTGACATGCCATTGAGCGACCATGTATGAACAAGTAACCGGATATGCTCGGTACCGAACGCTTGAATCGCGCCGGAGATCAGGGTCAGCACGAGAAGACCGAAACCCGTCAGAATGATGAAACAGTACGGAATGATTGCGGATAATGCGAAATGTCGCTGCGGCGACTCGATTCGCTGCAAAAAAATGAAGGACATGGACTTCTCGAGCACAGAAAACGCGAGGGAACTGAAGAAAATCAGCGTCCCCAAAAGGATCCAGCTGATGGTCCCGCTCTGCGATGAAAACCGGTAAAGTTCCTCGAGTACGGCGGCGGATTGGCCCGGAACGAGCCGCTCCATATATTCGCCCAGGGTCGTGAGCAACTCGCGCTTGTCGACAATTTTGGAAAGCACTATCCACATCAAAATCAGGAAGGGAACGAGCGATAGTAGTAGGTAATAGGCTAGTGCCCCCGCCAGGAGGAATGCCTGATTGTCGCGGAAAGCGCGCAGCACGCGCAGGCCGAAGGCCATCGGGTTTTTAGCCACATAGGCCCATCGCCGCCGCTCACTGGTTTCCATGAACGGCAGTCTCGCACAGTCCTTCGAGCGGCAGTGGCCGCATCGGCATAGCGCAGTGCGTGCTACGCCCCCATGTTCGTAACAGTCAACTCGACCAGCCGCGTCACATGATCGAGATCGGCAACCGTCTTCAACCGAAGCTCGATCCAGTGCGAATTCTTCGATCGCTTGGGGTGCACAACGGAATTCGGCGGATGGACCAAACCCTCGCGTGCGATGACGGGCCGCGTCAAATGCAGATCGAGTTCCTCATCGCTGTGAAAATGCGCAAACGGTTTACCCCGATAAAAGAGTGCGGCAAAGCCATCATGGCGACCCGATAACGACCGCTCTTCGACGCCTAGTTTCGCAATTCGCTCGATCAATTGTTTGCGCAAGCCGGTCATCGTAGTGCAGCGGTAATATGCCCGGCCAGATACTCGGCATCGTGCCAGACGCCCCAGATGAAAGCGGATGCGCGTCGTGACAGCCAGGGCAGACCCAAAAAATACAGTCCGGGAACGACACTCACACCCCGGTCGTGCGCCGGGCGGCCCTTGTCATCGAATGCATCAACCTTGAGCCAGTCAAAATCGAGCGCATAGCCGGTTGCCCAGATGATGGACGTGATACCGGCGGCCGCTAGGTTCAACTCATGAATCGGTTGGGTCATGCAATCCGGGTCGGGATCGATTCTGTGCGCTTCAGGTTCCAGAGGCAGGTCGAGGCCATGTTGCGTGGCGTAGGCGTCTGCCGCCCTCAACACCGACAGGTAGTTGGCGTCACCCTGAGCGATGTTCTTGGCCAGATTGGGCAAGAACTGCAATACACCGTTTTTACAAGCGCCCGCGTTGCCGAGCAGCGTGATTCCGCGCGCCGCGAGGTGACGGAAGTCGACAGTGTGGCCACCCCGAGCACCGCTCACGGCGATCGTGACATGCTCCGTACCCGGCGCGCTGACTTTGGCATCCCACTCACCCAACACTCCGAGCCACCAGACGAAATCACGCCCGCGATAGCGCCGCGGCGGGCGGTTGTGCTGACCCACCGACAGATAGACGCGCCTTCCCGCCCGTACGAGCTCATCTGCGATCTGCGCGCCGGACGAACCCGCCCCAATGACGAGGACCGCCCCCTCCCGGAGCTGGCCCGGATTGCGGTACGCAGAGGAATGAATCTGTTCGATGCCTGCATCGGCTGGGACAGCCGTGGGAATGATCGGACGCTGAAACGGCCCGGTGGCGACGACGACATGGCTCGCTTCGATGACGCCCTCGGACGTATCCGCCTGGAAACCGGAACCGTCGATCTTCTTATGAAGCGCATTGACTTCGACGTTACAGCGGATGGGGGCCGCGATCTTGTTCGCGTAAGCGACGAAATAGTCGACGATCTGGTCCTTGGTGGCGAAGCTATCGGGATCGATGCCGGAAAACGTCATTCCGGGAAAGCGGTCATGCCAGGCCGGGCCGTTGGCGACGAGCGAGTCCCATCTTTCCGACCGCCAGCGCTCGGCAATCCGATGCCGCTCGACGATGAGATGCGG
>Ga0116230_10003293_pt1 | contig 15775 bp, 18 predicted proteins | sample S1TSphfallax_3_FD_88678 | JGI IMG/M metagenome (GOLD analysis project Ga0116230, IMG submission 88678) | Host-associated microbial communities from peat moss isolated from Minnesota, USA - S1T2_Fd - Sphagnum fallax MG | ecosystem: Host-associated > Plants > Peat moss > Unclassified | place... | reverse complement strand
TCTGTGACGGTAATCCGATCGATCTGGCCGACTTTGAAAAGATTAGTCAGATCTATCCCGGTAAACCGATCGATCTGATAAAAACGGAAAGTCTGATCAGGGATCGCGGTTTGACAACCGACCCTATCCTCATTATTCTGACGTACGGAGGTCGCCCTGTCACTCTCCAACCATCCCCTCTAAGCCTGATCTCCTGGGATCTCCTTCCGGGAGTAACCCCTATCCAGGTGATTAACGGGGTCCCTCATCTGAAAGGATACCGGGAAGCCTTTCTAGACCTGATCATCGAAGGGACCGTTCCGACCAACGACCTTCTGATCGAGCGGACCCTGTACAGCGACCGGTACACGTTCTGTCTGTAACCGCGAAAAAATCTAAAATTACTTATTTCCTCTCCCAACAAAGGCTTATGACATATCCAGAACAGTCTAATGGAAGTGGAACGAGAACCGGGCTGATCATCGTCGGTGTCATCGTTCTGATCGTTATTATCGCTCTGATTATCTGGGCGGTCGTCGTGTACAGTAAACCCACATACGGAGGTTCCGGTGGCGGCAATGGCGGCAGCAATGGCGGCGGCAATGGCCCGTACGTCAAGGGGAAGAAGGATCTGTACAACAACGACAGTAGCAACATCATCAACATGATGGATGACGACGACTACGATGCGGCTGGACAGGGGGCTTCAGGGTACAAACCCTCCCTGTATGAGGATACAGAATCGTATATCGATCCAAATCTAGGAAACACCTGGTGGAACAAGGGGAAAGAAGAGAAACAGGGACCTAACGTCAAAGATCTGGTCGAAAAAGTCGCTGGAGAGAAGGAGAAGAAGGTCGAAGTGATCAAGAAGAAGTTGGGAGGTGCCTCCGGCTGGACCGGCTCCGATGACGGTGGTTCCGACGACGGGTACGATTTAGATGTACGAGAAGAGAAGGAGATCAAGAAAGATATCAGTACTTCCGACTCCAGTTCTTCCGACTCCAGTTCTTCCGGATCAACGACCGATACGGCCGATTCCTCCAACTCTTACTCTTCCTCCAGTAGTTCGAAGGGTAGCGGTAGCGGTAGCAATAAAAGGGGAAAGAAACATAAGAAGAGAAGATAAGTAGACGTATGTTGATACATACGTTTCTATTCTGGACCTTGAAACTGGTCAGGTGTCTTGAGGATGGTGAGGAGTCGAAGTACCGTCGGATTGGGCTTAAATCTGAGGGTTAGACCCTTCAGATCCGGTTTTACTTCTGTCAGCGCCCATCGGAAGTAGATCAGCTGAACTAAACCGATCGGAGCGATATCCCCTTCGATATCGAAGATCTCTGTGGCATGATGGAGGAGGTCGTACCAGAACTTGTCTCCATCAACGCGAAGGGGAACGGTCTTCGCCTCTAGACTGGACGCTAAACCGAAGTAGATGTTGAGACATCGGATCAAACGGAGAGCTCGGAGGAAATACCCGTCTTCTTCCCCGTTTTCCAGAGATGTCAAGACGGTATTTTCAGGTAAAACGTCAAAACTTGCTTCTAAGGCTAACCGGTTGATCATAGGTTGATGGGTGATGAAGACCGTCTTGTCAGCTAAGGATAACCGGTGGTAGAAGAGGCTGTCTGGATAGAACCGAGGACGAAGAGCAAACGAGGCTGGATTAGAGAACGTATACTGATTAACCAGCGTTTCTTGCCACGTTCGACTCTTCTTCGTCTTGGCTCTCAGGGCAGGTAGACCGGAGGGAAGATCGGAGACAGCGTCGAAAAAGACGGGTTCAGCCGTCCTAGGCGGTTGGTTAGCCAACCGATCGATCAGCCCGGTCACGTCAGACATCTTTCTGCCTCAAACAGTTTCCTAACCGATCAGTTAATCAACCGTATCCCGTGATAACACAGTCCAAACAGATTCCGTTCAGTTCATACGATTCTGTATACCGGTAACAGTGGAGACATTTGGCGGTCTGCCCTGGAGCTGAGCCGAAGGAACCAGCCGGAGGCAGACCACGCAGAGGAATGTCGATCGGACGACTCTTAACAAGAGGTTCTCTTGATATTTCAGGCTGGAGATCTTCATCAGCTGGACTTGGTCGCGGCTGGGTCGAATCGTTGAACCGGTAGACTTTTCCGAAGACGGCTCGATCAACGGCGAGCCGACAGAGGTTGATATCGATCTGATAGGCAGGGAAGGCAGGGAGGGAAGAGAGGGCTAACAGGTGACTGAAAATCCGGACGATCAGAGTGGATAAGGAGTACTGGACGACAGTATGGGCATGGAGTTGGTCGTACGGGTAGAGGACCTGCATAAAATCGATCTGCTGTAAGGCTTTCTCCCCTAAGCCCCGACTAAAGGCTCGCATGGCTCTGATGTTGTCCGGATCTCCTAAGGCGAACCGCCGATAGTATCCCTTGTTGTAATCGTAGAACTGGAGGAGAAGATTCGTTAATCGTAAGATATCTTGACTGGAAATCTTGTCGAGGGGGATTAAGCGCGTAAAGGCTCCGAAACAGTACATCAGGACCTGGTACGTCGGATGGTCCCGTTGGTAGTCGATGTCGACCGGGTGGACAGTTTCATACGTCGTAAAGATGGGACAGGTCTGAAAGTGGCTCCCATCCTGTTTCCCCTGCCAGGTCAACCAGGTCGACCAGTCTTGGGTATATCGGGTCGGATAACTGTGCCAATCCGGAGTGAGTCCGGTCGAGAAAGAGCCGGCTCTGGAATCTAATTCCCTAGGAAGGGAATTAGATCCCCTAGGAAGGGAATTAGATCCCCTAGGAAGGGGTTCATAACCCCTAGTAAGATGGGTGGGATCAGATCCCCACATCTTTAAGGTAGGTAATTTTAATAGTAATTGATCGTCTTTAACACTCCTTTTCCCTCAGGAAAAGAGAAAGGGATGGCGAACTTATACGGACATGTCAACGAAGACTACGATATTAAGAACGAATTTATCAAGAAAGGCTTGGCAGAAGTCGGAATCGGGGAGAAGAATCGACAGAAATCCTGGTTTATCGGGCCTAAATACGGGAAAGCTGCCACGGCTTTCGAAAAGGCCGCCAAATACTTCCAGTTAGCCCACGACTACGATCAGGCGGAGAAGTACTTCCGATTGGCAGCCGAAATGAGATTGAAAGGGAAGGAACTATACAAGACAGCCGTCCTCTACTATCAGGCAGGAGTGGAAGCGAGAAAACTCGGTCGGACCGATCGGTTTCTCGAAAACTTTCAGGCTTGTGTTGAAAACTACATCTTGAACGCCCAGTTTGTCTTTGCAGGAAAAGTCCAGAAGGAGATCGGAGACTTCTACGAAGGGGAGGAAGACTGGGCTAACGCCCTCCAGGCTTACCAGAAAGCGGTGGATATCTTCAACGAAGACGGTTCTTACTACCTGATCTGTCTGGAGAAGACAGCGAATTTAGCGGCCAAACTGACCGATTACGCCTTAGCCGCACAACGGTTAGAAGATCTGATCGTTAAGAGTTTAGCCAGTAGTCTCATCCCCCGACAGAAACTCTACGACTTCTACCTACAAGCCGGCCTCTACGTCTTCCTTGATCTGGGAGCAACCCGGCTTCCTGAAATCAGGAAGAAACTAGACCAGTTGAAGAGTTTATGTCCGTCTTTTAAGGAGACGGAGGAAGCCAAAGTCTTAGACGAGATCTACCAGGCGTTCTACCTGTTTGAGGAGGCCGTTTACCAGGAAGTCGTAGAAAAGTACGCGACGAAGACTTATTTTGCACCAAATAAGATCGGTCTCTTCTTACAGGTTAAAGACCTGTTTCTCTAGAAAAAAGGTAATTCTTACGTAACTACGTAAGATCTTACGTATAGACTGAAGTAGCAAGAGAGAGTTTCTTGACCTTCTTCCTAATCAAGGCCGGTAAGAGGATCAGATCTTGTGTCAGATCGAAGATTAGCACGTTCTTCTCCTCGTTAAACCGGGTTTTTACGGGCGAATCGTCGATTAATAGGGTATTTTTTCCTGTCCATCGCCGATCCGGATTGACTTTCAAGGAGTAGAAGACCCGGTCTAACGTCTTAACAGTTGCATACCGATCGATATTCGGATCGAAACCGAAGTCGGGATCGAACTCCGTCTCTGTCCGGTACCAAGTAAAGACGAGAGGCAAGTCTTGGAAGACGTGGTTAACGATCTGGTGGGCGATCTTCTTCGGTGTACTCGTCCAGACGGCTAACCGGTACTGGTGACTCAGTTCAGTTAAGATCTGTCGGATCTTAGGTCGGATATGGACCGACCGACCCGAAACGTCAATGGTTGTCCGGGATCGTCGATCTTTCTGACAGCAGACCCCCTCCAAGTCGAAGATGAGAAGGGTTTCCATAGAGGTTTTAAGTATATCGGATATCTATGACGTCTTCAGTCAAAAAAAAACCTATCTTGAGTAAGATAGGTTGTTCCGTTACTTCCGATAGGCCGTAAGGAAGGGGGCAATGGCATACAAGGGACAGGCGAACTGTTCCTTCCAGAAGGTCGAATCGGTCACGAACGTCTGTCGTCCTGCCGACACGATCCGTCTCACCTGTCGGACAGTGAACGGGAGGGTGTTATCGACGCCAAGGAAGATCAGACAGATCTTAAAGACCCGGGGGAGTTTCGGATCGACGTTCTTCAACCGGAGTTTCTCTGCCACCTGATCCAGTTCATTTTCGCTCATGATGGAGAGGAGGGAGAGACCCTCCCGGGTATACCAGACCGGGGGAACGTATTCCCGTTTGTATGATCGGAACGGGTAGGGAACTCCGTAGGCAGCAAAGACGTTGAAGAGGATGGCGATCTCGGTTGGGGAGAAGAGGTTCAGAGGATCGATTTCAATCAAGTTAATCAACCGTCTCAAGTCGTCGTCTGACAGGATCCGATTGATGATCGTCAAGACGTCGTACTCTTGTCCATCCCGGATAGCTTCAGGAAACGGAACCCGTTTCCCCCTATCTCCATCAGTTAGACCGTGGAGGTAGGTGATGGCCTGGTACGTCTGGAGATCGCCTAAGAAGTTATCTAAATTAAACTGGTCGATAATAACCTTCTTCCGTCCCAGCACGATGCTGAAAGCCCCTGGCTTTGTCTTTCCAGAGAGGGCGTTGAAGACGAAGGTAGCGATATCGAGAGACCAGAGTTTCTCTGGATTCTTCTGATCGAAGACCAGATCGTACAAGGCCGTCAAGATCTCCATCATCTGATCGTTGTTAGCCAAGGTTAAGAGGTTCTTGGGTTGACGTCGAAAGGTAAATTCGCCTTCGAAAGCTTTCAAGGCTTCGACGACCTCCAGGTTATTCCGGTACGTTAAGGTCGGATTTCGGTACGTATCTTGGAGTCTCTCCATCCCTTTCTCTCGAGTAAACGGATTAATAAAGGTTTTAAACCCTTTCTTCTGTCGGATGGACAGATCTTTCTCCCTCGATCGGCTAAGAGACGAAACGGAAGATCGACTGGAAAGGAGAGGGGCCTCTGATTCTCCTCGGGCCTCTGGTTCCCCTCGGGCCTCTGGTTCTCCTCGGGCCTCTGGTTCCCCTCGGTCCAGTTCTCTGATCTTAAGATCGGCTGGGGTATACGTCTGATCGACCTTCAGTTCTACTCTGGAACTGGGTAACTTAAGAAGGGGACTTTCTACTCCTTTCTTCTTAGATTTTTTCTTAAGATCCGTCGTTTCCTTTCTGGGTCGCCCTCGTTTTCTCTTTGAAACGGGGGAAAAAGAGACCGCTTCTTCTAACGTTACGTCTTTTTGAGGGACAGACTTCTCTTTCGCCTTCAAGGCTAAAGTCTTAGGAATCTCTTCTTCCGGTCTACTGTCATCGCTAGTCGGGGTAAGATGTTTTTTAGGTCGGCCTCGTTTCTTCTTCTCAGGCTCTGAAGGAAGAAACGACGCTGTTTCTAACTTAAGAGGGAAGGTTTCCTTTCTGGGTCGACCTCTTTTTCTAAGAAGAGGTTTCGATTCAAGCGGAACGACCAGAATCTTTTTAGGTCGACCTCGTCGCCTCTTTTCGGCTTGCGTTTCTCCCGGTTCTATTTTCGGAGGAACTTCAACCTCCGATAAGATAAGTTTTCTAGGTCGACCTCGTCGCCTCTTTTCTACGGGTGTTTCTCCGAGAGGGGGTTCTTCTAAGCCTAGTTCCCTCTCTGGAGTTAACGTAGGAAATTTTAATCCTTCTTCGAGCTGTTTAGTTTTTGGACTCTTTGATCTGGACCACCGGGAAACGGGACTCTTCGACTTCCGTAAGGACCGGAGACGGGAAGGGGATTCGGCATTAATCGTTAACTTCTTAATCGACCCTCGAGTACTATTCGTCCGGAAAGCTGATCGGATGACCGGGTTCTTTTCATCTGAATTTTCAGGAGAAATAGGCTGAATATCTACCTTTCTGATATTTCTAACTATTTTTCCTTTCTTAATCTTAGACGAACTCATAATTTAATCTTAAAATAATTGTTTTAAGAAATAATTTCTATCTTTTGGATAGATTCAAATGGTCAATTTTTTCTTCTTCAGATCTGTTAGATCGTTAGGAATCAGATCATCAGGCCAACTTTCAACCTCTTCAACCTCTAGATTATCTTCTACCATGTCGAGGGGTCTCAGTTCCTCCACCCAGAGGGGCATCTGATCTTCCAGATATTCAAACGTCTGCCCGGTTTCTAAATTTTTTGCCACCAGTTTACCACCCCCCAGATCTCTGGCACTAAAGGTGTAAGAGACGCCCGGTTGCTGTGTCCGATCGGTCTCCTTCCCCGTTGTATCGATGTGGGTCATGGTGATGGAGGAGAGGTAGGCGACCCGACTGACATCATACGGTGTGATCTTGGTGTACGTGATGCCAAGGTGAGGATAGTTGATTAGTAAGGCGTCTTCGACTGTTGTGACCTCCATCCCCTTCGGTTGGATGTTCTGACGGATCCGGTAGATCGTCTTGACACTCTTAATCCCGTTATCCAGCGTTTGAAAGAGGTAGAACTTCCCAATCATCTGGATAAAATTCCGTAAAACTTCCATCTCTAAGAATCTTTTGGTTTAGGAGATAAGTTATCTTTGCTTAAAACGTTTGCTTCCTCGATTTTTAAAGGGGGAAATCTATCTATCCAGATAGATCTCTATCTCCGAACGTACTCCCGTTTAACCGGAATGATCAGGACCCCCGTCGTCCGAACGATCATGTGCGTCTTGTCCCGGTACTCCTCTTCCGTTAAGGAGCCTCCGTTCCTCCGGAGTAACCGGGGGTCTGGACTGGGGGTCAAGACGTCTTCTTCCGGATATAAGAGGGTGTACATCCATTTCAACTGGTATTCGGCGATCTTCAACTTCTCATCCCGTTGAACGCTGGGTCGAGCTGCCATATTCCGTAAATAGGCCAGAGCACACTCGAAACTACAGAAACAACCTTCCGTCCAGAAGGCGTAGACCGACTGGTACGTCGTAACTCTGACCCCGTTAACCGTATCGGTCGACGGAACGATCGTCTCCCGATATTCGATCGGATATGAGGTTACCGGGTGGGAGAAGTCGAGGAGGCAGTATTCGCACCGCCCACCAGAGATCAGGTCGCCCGTCTTCTCGAACTGGTCGTAGTTGGCGTGATTGGTCGTAAAGAAGACCGTTTCTCGATTCTGCCGATCTTTCACCGAAAAGATAGCGTTACGGTTCGATTGGGCGTACGTAGCCCTAATTACACTCGGTTTCGACGTCAACCGGATCGGTTTCAGGATTACTGAATCGACTGGTCGAGAGAAGAAGCCTGCCATATATTTCTGGGCTAAATTGAGGGGATTGATCCCTTTTAAGGTAAATGTTGGAATAATATTGATGGCCCGATTCGGATTGGGGCCAACTTCGAAAGATAGTCTCTTATTTCCAGATCCAGAAGAACCTCCGGAACTAAAAGGGTTCGGATCGGAAGAGCCTCTGTCACTTCCGATCCGGAGATCCTCTGTTCCCTTTTCGATCTGACTTTGAGACGAGTCAGGTTTTACTTCCACCTGAATATCAGAGATCTGGGCACTGGACGGTTTAGCTTCTTTGGGAACCTCATCCTTTCGGATTGACCCCGTCGGTTTCCGGGTCCGTTTGGTCCTCTTGCCTGTTAAACCGTCGATATCTGTCGACAGTTCTACCATCGGTTCACTCCCCTTGATCGTCAGGGATTTCGTTCCCTGATCATCCTTACTAGGGGTTGGGGCCTCTTTAGGGGTTGGGGCCTCTTTAGGGGTTGGCTTTGGGAGGTTAGTAGTACGGATAGTCATCAGAAGATTTTTTAAGATAGAGTAACAGAAAACTGATCAAATAGATCCTAGAGACCTTTAAAAAGGTAAAACGTCTATTTAAAGGTAACGGTTATCATAATGACGGAGCTTCAACACCATCAAGGGACATTAGAACTGATTATCGGACCTATGTTTTCCGGAAAATCTACACAGTTGAATGAGATCTTAACGGAATTTGCTGATAACGATCTGAACGTCTTGAAGATCAACCACGTGAACGATGTCCGCCCGGATCTGTACGGCACGATCGAGACCGGCTCGACTCACAACTCGTCTTTCCGAAGTCTGACAGAGAAGATCACCTGCTGTACGTTGGCTAGTCTAACAGAGGCGGAGGTCGACGCCTTCCACGTCATCGGCATCGACGAAGGTCAGTTCTTCCCTGATCTGTACGACGTCGTCCAAGACTGGGTCAACCGGGGTTACCACGTTCGGGTGGCCGGCTTAGACGGAGATTCCAAGATGCAGCCGTTCGGCCAGATCCTATCCTTGATTCCTCTGTCTGACAGTGTGACGAAGAAACACGCCCGGTGTTTCACCTGTCTAACCGACCTGAAGAAAAACGGCTTTAAGGGGAATATCATGGCCATTCAGGCGGCCTTCACGCGGCGGATCGTCCCGGATTCGGACCAAGTCCTGATCGGGGGAGCCAAAGAGTACATCCCCGTCTGTCGGTACCATTTTTTCCATTAACGGAATGGAAAAACAGGACATTAAAATAACTGATCTTTTTTAAGAAACTTATCTCTATCCAGTATCATGGCTTTCTCCGCCTGTTGTCAGATCCACACGACCTGCGTGATCTGCCCCGCCTGTCAGAAAGGGATGATCTGCTCTGATCTCAGACCCTGTCAAGAGTACGATGGGGTCAGAACCTTTAAAAACTACTGGAAATACCGGGAGGTCTTTGGAAATCTGATTCCTTTCTCCGATTTAGTTGAATTTCATGACAAAATGGCTATCTTCGAGAAGATGAACCTCTTCCAGTTTATTACCGTAAAACTGGCTTATATCGCTTATATTATAATCTGTAACCGCGTTAAAGGCCTTCCCTCTCCTCCAAGGGAAGGCCTTCCGATCGAAGGTCCTGCTGCTATCCTGACAAGTCTCGTAAAGAGACTCGATTTCCGAGAAAGTCTAAAATTAGCCTTAAATACGTCAACGGAGTCGAATCAATCGATCTTCTCCACCTTCTGTCAGATCCATGATCTTTCCGAAACGATCTTTGAAGGTCATTATAGGGAAATCGACCAGATTTTCACTCAAATCTTCATTTCTATGGAAATAAAGGAGTTTATCCGGAATTTCCTCGATTTCTACATCTCTGCCGTCCACCCAGACTGGCGCCCGTTCGAAAAGAAGATCGGAGACCAGATCAGACAGGTCGTATCTATCGACCTGAATCGACCTCTTGAAACTATAAAAATAGAGGTTTTGTATCTGTTTGCTATATTTAAAATCTAACGTTTTTAGATTTAATTGATCTAAAAAATTCTTATTATCTCTACTTTAACACCTACTTTTAACTTATGGACTACATCGATTCTTCTGACTTCTCCCGTGATGAAATAAAAAGCATTAAGATAAATATCGAAAACGCTCTTCGACGTGAGGTTATCCGACAGAAATGTAGCTACAAAGTTAGATCGATCGGACGGAAAGACATCTTCGTCTATCTTAAAGATTGGATCAAGATCTGTTATTTAGATCCGATCTATATTGTTAATCGTCGTCGTATGGTTAACAATTTTAAAGAACGGAGTTTAATCGATACTTGGATATACATCGCAGACCTGTGCGGCTACGACGATATCGATGAATTTAACAGTGTCGTTTTAGACTCTTGACTACGTTAACCGAAAAATCTCCTGTCTTATTCGGGTGTTGATCTTCACCGTAAACAGATCAAAAAAAAGAAAAAGCCCTTCTTATAGAAACGTTTCTATAAGAAGGGCTTTTTCTTTTTTTTGAATAAAAAGTAATCTTATAGGAGATTAATTTAACTGATCCTCACCGTTTCTCCCTTTCTGGTTCCACCTCTTAAACCAATGGATCTGAAAACTATTCCGAAAGGAGATCTGCTTCAAGATTTTCCAACCTTAGCCTTCCGATCTGCCCTGATAAGTAAGACGTTTCGCCAAGTCACGTTCCGTCTAAAAACGTGGCTCAGTCTCTACATCAGTCTCCTCAACTATCCGGAAGGTCACCTCTTCCTGACGAAGCAAGGCCTCGTTCTAATGACGGACAGACCGATCCTCCTCGAAGAGACCCGCTCCTTCCGCCAAGGTCAGAACCTCTTTGACAACTACATCTATCGTCAGAAAGCGGAGATCATTGAGATCCTCTTAGAAACCGGCCTGATCGTACCAACGAAGGACGTCTTCCTCTTACAAGATGATCTCCAAGGCTTCCTCTTGAGATACAAACAGCTCCTGTTCGATCAGACGTTACACCAGATCTCCCTTCAACTGATCTCCGATCTCTCGATCTCAGATCGGGGAGTTCAGGATCCTTCCATTACCGCCGAACAGTTTACCGGTATCATTACCCGATTTATCAACTCGGAAGAAGAGCTCGATGAGTTTTTCGGCATGGTCTCACCAGAACTCCACGCCTACTTTCAGATCGGAAACCTCTTCGGGTATCGGAAGATCCGTCCGTTCAACGAAGTCGTCGCGAGTCGAGACGACGAATGCTAATCTATCTGATTTTTAGATAGATTAGAATTTAAAAATACCTTTCCTTGTAAAGTAAGATAATGGGCCTGTGTTGCTCAAAAACTGATACAGAGACTCCTCTCTTCCGATATAGGAGCGGAGTGCCATTAAAACTTATCGTTTCAACCCAGAAGAAGGAGATCCTCCAGTATCACCAGACCCTGTTTTCCTGGCGTCCAATCGACTGGTTTAAAGTCTTGTATGCTGGAGAGACCCTCCACTGTAAGTTCAACAACGACCTCTTCTTTGAGATCTACGTCCAACCGGATCAGACCCTCGTCTACTTCGAACAGGTCCACACGATCGGCGACCTGATCTTAAATGTCGGCTTCGCCAACTTCTGTCGGAACGTCTTCGTCGATCGGACGGTGAATGGTAAGGTTGTCCGCCTAAATCTGGAGACGGTCCGGGATAAGTACTTAAAAGTCTGACCATTTAAACGATCCGAATCGTATAAGTTAAAAATGGATTCGTCTTCCAAGTCGACAGGAGCTAATGAGGTCAAGATCCCGGAATATACGAAAAACCTACCTAAATCGATCAGTAAGATCGAGATCATCCCGGGCGACCCGATTCGCCAAGAGGTAGCTCACGCTCTCTTCCAGACCCTCCGTCTCAGCTTGGTAACGGCGGCCTTCCTCACTCTAGGCGTCGGGGAAGACGTAAAAGACGGACCAGAAGCGACGATCTTAGCTGATTCCGATTCTGTCCTCTACATCCTGACCGGTCCAACCTGCGACACTAAGCTCAAGGTCTGGCCGAAACACTGGATCGCCTACGATCTGACCGATCTTCCTACCGTGACAGAGGCGTACCTCGATCTCCTTCGTTCAGCTATCGCTGTCTGGACGTACAGTAAGCGGAACTTGGAACGGTTAGAAGAGGCTGGGTTGACAGGCCAGTACGTCCCGATCGGCTCCAGTATCATCGTCAGTCCCATAGACATCATCTCTCAGGTCTACATCTATTCGGACATGAACCGGGATATCGACGTCCTGTATTTTAAGCCCAAGGTGGTGTCAGGCCGGGTAAAAAAGATCTTAGACGCATTTAAAGCCCACGACATCTCCGTGATGGTCGAACCGGAGACGAAATTAGAAGATACGACCAGACTGCTTCGGCGGGCCAAGCTCTGCCTGAACCTCAACCCTCATGAAGACTCCAACTTTAATACCCCGTTGGTCAATCTGATCATGGCAGCCCAAGCCTGTCTGGTCAGTGAAATCGCCCCGGGAATCGAAGACTATCCGACCCAGGGGTTCCCGCCTTCCCTGCTGATCTCCGTCTGTAAGTGTCTCTTATCCGACCTGAAAGCCCGACATTCTATAGCCGTTCTGAACCACCAGTGGTATCAAGGAGGTCGTGCCTGGTACCACCTGGTACCCTTCCAACACCTCCTTCCGTACGAACGGATCAAGACCGACTACGAGACGGCCAAGATCGAAGAGATCGACATCCCGGGCTTGTCCGACAAGAAGATCGTTGAACTCGACAGTTCGACGGACGTAGAACCGGTCGGTCCAGTAAAGAAAAAGTTTCAGAAGACGATCAGTAAATACGTAGATCGGAAGGTGTAAGAAGATCTTAAGCTGTAGCTTAAGATCTGTAAAGAGGATGTTTTCCGCCCTCGTCATCGTCAACTGTTCCCCCTGTACGAGGGAACTGGCCCCCCTCTTCTATCAAGTCTTACTGGAGACCCTCCCCGGCTACGCTATCCGGATCGAACCGATCTACACCCTGGACGATCCGGTTAACCTCTACCTCTTGATTAATCCGGCCGGCTTGACCAGTCCAGCCTACTGTCCCCGCCTCCCCGTCCACTTTATCACCTACGAACTGGAAAACTGGACAGTCTTATCCCGTCCCGACTACTCTAACCTCCTACGTCAGGCCCTTCGAAACTGGACGTACGATAAGAGGAACGCCGCCAGAGCAACCCCCGATCTCCGCTTACTATACGTACCGATCGGTTACATCCGATCTCCTCTCCTGCCGGTTCCGCTAACAGACGGATATCAGGATGTTAACCGACCCATCGACCTCCTCTTCCTCGGGTATCCGGAGTATCCGCGGCGGCGGCAGATCCTTCAGGCTTTTGAGGCTGCCGGCCTCTCTATCAAGGTAGAATGGAAACAAGACTGGTCGGGGATGTTAGCCCTAGTGCGGAGAGCCAAGATCTGTCTCAACTTCAGTGTCTTCGACGACTTCAACTTCCAGACCATCCGGTTGAACCTCCTTCTTCAAGTCCCCAGTTGTGTCGTCAGTGAAGATCTGATCGGAGGTGAAGCCTACCCGATCGTTAAAGTGACCCGAGATCAGCTCGTTTCGACCTGTCAGACCCTCTTGGCTAACGAGGTGGAGAGACGACGGTGGGCAACGGAGGCCCACACCTGGTACGTCAACCGACCTTGGTCAGCCTTGGTCGACTTTCCACGTCTCCTTCCGGATCTAGCCCCCATGAGTGATAAGGGTCAAAAACTTAAGTTTTTGACCCAGAAATGGTCTACCCTCTTAAATCATAAGGAATAATTGATCGTCTTATTTTGATCTTGATCTGAGAAAAATGGAACAGAGAAGTCTATGCCTCTCCTCGTCTGAGTACAACCGATGTCTCGACAAGATGAAGTATAAGAACGTCGAAACCCGAACAGTTAACCTGAGTAGTTGCGGTTTAACGGATGGGGACATCCCCGACCTCCTCGTCTATCTAAACCGGTACGTCAACCTAGAAAGTCTAGACTTAAGTAATAACGACCTGACAACGATCCCGAAGATCAAGAGTTCGACTTTAAGTATCTTGAGGTTGGCTGGAAACAAGATTAAGAAGTTGTTTCCCGTCTTCTCCGACCTGCCCAACCTCAAGATCCTTGATCTGAGTCGAAACCGACTGAAGATCGTCCCTGACGTCTTCCGACCCTTGACCAACCTGAGGTTCCTGTACCTCCAGCGGAACCAGATTCTGAAGGTAATGGACGTCTTCCGCTTACCGAACTTGGAGGCGCTATATCTAAACTACAACCTGCTGAACGAGTTCCCCCCGTCCCTCTTAACGAACAGAACGTTGACCTACCTGGAGATCAGTCACAACTACATCCAGACAGCCCCAACCGTTCCTTTTACCGTCTGTTTATCAGCTAGTCTACCCGTTAAGACTGTCCGCTTCATCGACGATTAATCTTCCTACCTAGGAAGATTACATGGTAGGAAATAAATGATTATCTTCCTTCTTACTTGAGATTTTTAGGAGATGATCTTAAGTAAGAAGGAAGAAACGTATCAGAAACTAAGGGAATTAGGGATCTTAGCCCGATCAGATCCCTGTAAGGTTATTAACATGTCGAAGATCGGCTTAGTTACGGAGGATCTTCCCTTTCTTGACACCTACATCAAGGAGAAGAGAGAGAAGGTTCGAGAAGTAGACTTACGGGATAACCAGATCCGGGAGGTCCCGGACTTCCAGGGGTTTACTACCGTCGAAACCCTTCACTTGAGTGGTAATCGGTTACGGGAAGTCGTCGACTTCTCTTACCTGACTTCCCTCTTCACCCTCTATCTGAACGAGAACCGGTTACTAAAGGTCCCCGATTTTACGAGATTACAGGGGTTAACAACCTTGAGCTTAACGGGAAACCGGTTGAGCGAAGTTCCGGATTTCACGGGTCTACCGAACTTACGGAACCTATACTTGGATCAGAACCGGTTAAGTCGCGTTCCCAACTTTACTAGACTGAAACGTCTGATCGTTCTGATCTTAGCTGACAACTGCTTGGAGGAAGTCCCTGATTTTGCTGATCTCCCTGATCTGATCGTCCTTAAACTACAGGGAAACCAGTTACGTTCTGTTCCGGCCTTTCCGTTAAAAACCTTAAAACTCTTAGATCTGAGTAATAACCGCTTGACAGCGATACCCAGTCTAACGGGTCTTCCGGCCTTAACCACCCTCAATCTGGCGGTTAATCAGATCGGATCGATCGACTTAACGGAAGATCAGCTCAGAGACGTGAGTAACCTGGAAGACGTCGATCTCCGGTGGAACCGGTTGAGAGAAATACCAGACAAGTTCCGATACTTTACCGACTGGTCAGAACAGAAGCGGGATGTCGGAACCCCAGACTCTTAGATCAGTTATTTAACTGATTTCTTCCTGCTTCGCTACTTCCTATCAGAGTATCCTTTCCAAGAATGGTTCAGATCGATCAGGTTTATCGGGTTTCTCGATCCCCTTCCCGTCACCTCCCCCGCTCAGTTGCCTACCAGGGACCTCTTCGATTCTCCCTCCCTGCCACCTTCCTGTTGACCTGTCCGGTTGGTAAACGAGGTAAGATCCGGAAGATCTTAGCTCAACTCCACGACGACGCTATCGACGGGAAGGGAGAAGCGAAACGTCTCGACTTATCATCTACCGACATCGACATCGACGATCTGAAAGAGATTCTCCAGTATCTGATCGCTTCCCGGTTGCATGAACTGATCGTCACGCTCGATCTACGAAACAACGGGCTCCTCCATCATCCGTATCAGGACCTGTTTGAGGAGGTTAGAGAGCCGATTAACCAGTTTCCTAACCTGACTTACCTCCTCTTACCGTCTTCAGATGAGGGAGATTATAGCTTTCTTTAACGGAGAATCTAAAAGCCTCGTCAGGAGAGTTTACCTAGAAAATAAAGGAAAATAACTGATTTTTCTTTTAAAATCAGGAAATAACTGATTTTTACTAGAAAATCAGGAAATAACTGATTTTTACTAGAAAATCAGGAAATAACTGATTTTTACTAGAAAATCAGGAAATAACTGATTT
>Ga0116230_10003291_pt1 | contig 15777 bp, 13 predicted proteins | sample S1TSphfallax_3_FD_88678 | JGI IMG/M metagenome (GOLD analysis project Ga0116230, IMG submission 88678) | Host-associated microbial communities from peat moss isolated from Minnesota, USA - S1T2_Fd - Sphagnum fallax MG | ecosystem: Host-associated > Plants > Peat moss > Unclassified | place... | reverse complement strand
TTTGACTCCCGGCCCTTCTTTTGCCCATAACTTGGGCTGCAGATGTCCAAATGACCAATGCGAGGGCATTTTGGACATCTACACTTCAAGACCTTTCCAATGACACCAAGAACACCCCAATGCGAGGTCTTTTGGCGTCTGCTGTCGAACTCTAAACGTTCGGGAGTCCCGGAGGACTCCAAATCTCCAACTTTGGGAGTGGGAGTTTCATCCTCTCACTTCACCCAAAGTAGGGTTGCGACACAATAGCAGAGTTCCAACAATGGCATATGTGGTACAACCTGTTATTAAATCAATTAATCCATTAAAAGGTGGAACATGTTTTAAAATCATACCTTTACATGTTCAAACTTTTACTATACCTACTCTAGTGACCATTATTATTAGTCAACATGTGGAAAGTAGTGAAAGATCTGACAAGTAACAAAATGAACCCATTATTTAACGTGCAATGCTAACTGATCTTGAATCAAGCTGAACTTGTGGAGGCAATAGGCGTTGAATTTGTTGAAAAAATCATCAATCAACCAGTTAAATCTAACCTAGAACTTTGAACTAACATTTTGAAGATGAAATGTGGGTTTCAAAGGGAGATAATGTTACTCAAATTTGGTAACATGTGATTTAATAGGTTGATAGTGTAAGAAGGTTACTAAACCTAACAAGTGTTTTAACCCGTTATTTAACCTAACCAGTTATTAAAATAGGTAGGTAATGGTTGGGTTCAGAAGATAGGTTGACATGTTACTCAACAAGTAATGTATAGAACCTGTACTTGACAAAACCATTAGTTGGACAAGTAGTTAGGCAAGGCATATTTTTTGAAATTTTGGATTATTAATCTAGGTATTGGGCAATGACTATTTATAATGGTCAATTATGATTGTTTATTATGGTCAGTTGTGATTGTTGTATTTTGAAATGGTTAGTATAAGATTAGGAGGATAGACATGTCGAGGGACTTTTTGGATTTCATTCATGATTATGTGTTTCACTATTCAATTATGGAACATGGATCATTTTTCTTTTAGCCTATTTTCTTCAAACTTGACCAATTTTTGTACATGTTTAAGATTTGTAATAATTTGAGTTTAATTTTTTGTGTTGTATGTACTTGTTGCTGTTTTAGGAACCTATTGCTGAAAAATCCAAAGGTAAAATAACTTTAATGGGAATAGAAAAACCTCGTTAACAATTGCTTCATGCAAGAATGTGTGGAGAAGTTGGTAGGGGTCATGTGCGTCATGGTGGGTGTTTGTTGCACCCACTTGCATGCCCATTTACCCAAAGACGTGAAATAAGCCCAACTCTAATCTTGGGTTTTTGAGGAAGTGCACATCAAGGTCACCATTGAAGTGACCAGATGCAGGTACAACTACCCATCAATGAAGTTGGTCATTCATTGTAGGTCATTTAGGTCCTTCATCAATTTTCATCAAAAGTCCGATCAACTAACCCATGATGGGAAGCCCAAAGTTAATAGGGTGGTGTCAAGTGTGAATGTTAAGGCTCAAGCCATGCACCTAAATTTGAACGGGTTTAAAGAACCCAACACTTGTATCACCAACACTTCTAGTTGTAGGAGGCATGCATTGCATTTAGTTGTGGATGGTGAACCCCAATGGTGCACAATGATTCCATTTGCACACCATTGCAACAATTATCATTGTCATTTTCAAAAGGAGTTATTGGAAGAACCGAGATTGCCATCATAGGCGCCTAAGGTGAGGTGGGTTGTGTTGTTGACATACATGATCAAAAACCAAATGTCATTGACCAACGTGCAAAGGTTTACAAGTCTTGACACACCAAGTGTCTCATTTGTTACACTTATGTGAGGAGCACGAACTCGAACCACACGAACGACCAATGTCCACAACTACGAAAGAACCATGAATGCTTCAAATGCCTTGGACATCATTTGAGATTAATTTAAAATTGCATCCCTTTGTTGTAAAACAATTATTGTATGTGCCATTTTTTTGCACATAGGCCATTCACTAAGGTGTATCTCATTGCACGAAGGAAGATACGAAATTCATTACAAGGGGCAACTTTGAAGGGAACATTATCGAATGTTCATATGGGCAATTTGGCGACACAACCACTCGGCCTTGGAAAAGGCCATAATAGATTTGTTGATGGACGTTGTCAATGATGTCAACATAGTTCATTGGATGGTAGGCAAGGCCCAAGGTCGATCCATCAACAACTTCATTCGGGTTGTTGATGCATGCATTTGTTTCATTGAACACAATAACCGAGGAAATTTAGAACCAAAACCAACTTTAACGTGTAACATTGCATTTCATCTTAACAATCCATTCGTATAGAACCTATCCTTGAACCACTAGTGGACTTCCACCCAAGTTGGCCCAAGTAGAAAGGAACTCATCCAAACCACCAACCCATGGTTGTTTAGTGGACCATGTCCACTTGAATGTGTGCATAGTGGATTCTTGGTGGATTTCATATTAAACTTTTATGGATTCATGGGGGATTTATAATGGAAATTGATGGACTTGAGTGGATGGGAATGGTGCATGGTGGAATCATAGTGGATGCTTTGCCACGAGTTTTAGATCAATCATGATTTCCATTCGGAATCCACATGGGTGGAATGGGGTCTTTCCAAGTGAATGTTGGGTGGAATGTGGAGTAGAATGGGGACAAGTTTTGTAGCAATGGTCAAATTGCATCACAACTTTGACTTGATTATAATTTGCGACATGAGAACATTTGTTTCACTTCTGGACCTACTTTTCCCAACATAATTACCTCACTCCTTCCCCTTATTAACCTTAATGGATATGAAATGGTGCACATTACTTTTACAACTATTGCAAAAAGAAAAACATATATTTTTACAATTGCATTCTCAACTAGGTTTTGTAATTGCAATTATCGCATCCAAATGAATTATAATTGAAACATATATTTTGCAACTATTTGATCATGGTGAAAAATCCAAGAAAGAATATGAAAATAAACCTTTGCCTATCAAGTGCTTGAAAATGTGATGGGGGTGTTGGCAAGCTACGGTTTACACAAAAAATTATCACAATTTGACATTTTTGAGTACCTATCCAAATTTCATGCATCATGGTGGAAAATTGGAAAATAATTTCCACTAACATTTTGTAATAGATGATGGTTTATATCCCAATCTAGCATCATGTTGTGAAATCAATAGTCCAACAAAGTATTATTTTGATTTAAAAAGCCTTATCAAATTTTTACAATTCCAACAAAAGGACTAAAAAATACTACATTTAATAATAAATTTTCCATTAAATTTTAAACATACACTAAGGACTCTTGTCCTTTGCAACCAAGAAATCAATGACTATAAATCCTAAATGACTTTGTAAATGACTAAAGTCATAAACTATAACCTTGAATCCTACATGGAAAAAGTTGTAGTCATAAATTAGTTATGTGTATGACTAATGGATGATAATTTGTTATTGTAATGCGGGAGGTCATATTTTTGTTGCTTATATTCATCCATACGTCATCATTGATGAATGAAAAATGACATGGAATTCTAATTATCATATTTCATGAAAAATAGGGGACAATTACTTTCTATTTATAATTATAAAATGACTAATGCAAATAATGTGGAAAATATTTTGTAGACGATGTGGAAAGTTGTGTAGTCAAATATTACGTGGTCTAATGCAATTTATTTGGGGTGCATGATGTGTAATTACATGCACAAAACAACATTGCAACAAGTCATTAATGACTACAAAATGACAACATGTCACTTAGAAATGATTATACTTTACTGATGTGGTTCATGTACATGGCAGTTCTTGTGACTTTTTTTAGCATTGTCCAAGTTTAAATTGAAACATGCATCAATAATCATTTCTATGCAAACTTTCATTAAATTTAGACCTTAAAAAAAAAGCAAAATATGTGCTTCAAACCTTCAAATGAACTTCAAATGAAGTCAATGTTTCATGAAATGTGGAACACAACAAAATTTACTTGTTTACTTTAAAATTATACAGATGCTAGAAGATTGTCTTTTTCAAACAATTCTATGGCTCCTATCAAAGATGGTATACTTGGAGGCGGGGGTAGTCCCATTAGCACTTAACCCACATGGGTTCCATTGTTGTTGTGATGAAGACATCTTCCAATTATGCCACCTTTTTTTAAAAACAAGCCTCCTTCCATAAGACAACCTTCCATCCTAGTTTTTTAAAATCATCATAAAAAAATACTCGTGTCACTTGACTTGGAAAGATGAAGGTATCAAATGTCATCATTAGCCTATGTCGGAAATTGATAGTGAAGAACCTGACATCATCTTTCACATATGTTAGTTTTCTTTGATTATCTTCTTGTTTCATCCATTCACATCTAAAAATTACAATAGGAGTTTGTACTTGACCATAATTTAATTTCAATATGTTCTTTAACACCCCTACATATGGGATAAACATTCCTTTAACATCAATAATTTGATGCTCAAACACTAAAGCAATCCCATTATCAAATGTTTGTAACAACCTGCTCTTTGGGTTTTCCATTGTAAAGTGGTCACCATAGGCCTTCAACTTAGTGGATCGCATTTGCTACTTGAAAAGGTTTGCTACATAACAACACAACATCGAAAGCATCTGAGTTGCCCAAATCCAATTATTACCCATGGATAACACCTTTGACCCAATCCACAAATGGATTGTTGAACTTATTACATCCATGGCGTCATGATGGAAATGTTGGCCAACACATATTCATGTGTAGCATCACGTAAACTTAGACTCGTGAGGAATTTGGTACCAGCACCTTTTAGCATCTCACCTACATCTCCTTCTTCCTCATCAACATCCCATATTCACCATTTCATTACATCAAACCTTTGCAAGTTTTTGGTTATGAATCCCAAACACTCATCTCATATGTATCATTTAGCCATTGAAGCTTTTGACCTTGCCATATTATGCACATATAATTTCAAAGGTCTTCATGTATATTTCTACAAAATACATCCACCTAATAGTTATAAGTCCAAACACATGGGCTCACGTGACCCATTTGAGTATTTAAAACACAAGTTATGGCCAAATGAAAGGTTAGGAGTCGAAGTGCCAATTTGATTCCTGACCATTAAAAGTTGGGAATCGCCCTGATTTACTTCTGTGTGCATAGCGCACCACATATCAATGGAAAGCTCTCAACAAGGGCTACAACTTTGCTTTATACTTCATTTGAATCAAAGGTTTACACAAGTTATGGACCTCTAAAACAATCACAATTTCGGGAATTGGGACTCCCAACTTGGGAGTCCCAAATAAAATAACATTTGGATGACGTACTCCCAACTCCTGGGAGGATTCAAAAGTGAGTCCAAGTACAAGACAGAGGAAAGGGGAGGAGTTGGGGCATGCTCCTTAGCTCACAACACTTTGAGGGGTGGAGGGGCATGTTGGAGTTCCGAGATGAGACTAGGAAGAGTTGACAAGCTTCACTCACTCACACATGCATGCACACAACCCACACAAGGTGGTTAGTGCATAGTTGGAGCACTTTTGGTGCTAGGACGAGTTAAGGGCAACACGGACACACAAGACTCACCATGGCCCGGACTTGGGGGAAGCCACCACCTTCCCCCTTATAGTATAATCTACACCTCTCCACGGGGCCCACATCCAAATGACCTTTCTCTCTCAGGACTCCCGAGTGGGAGTCCCAAAATCGCGCCAGTTGGGACTCTCGCAACTTTGGAGCCCCATAACTTTGCAAACAAACCTTAGATTGAGGTGCGTTCTAAAGCAAAGTTATAGCTCTCGTTGAGAGCTTTCCAACAGTATGTCACATGTTGTATGCAACCAAGTAAATCGGGTTGATTCTTGACTTTTTCTAGTCGGGAGTCAAATTGGCAGTTTGACTCCCAGTCCTTCTTTTGGCCATAATTTGTGTTTCAAATGTCCAAATGAGCAATGCAAGTTCATTTTACACATCTACGTTCCAAGAGATTTCCAATGATATAAAAAATGTCACAAGCCATTGAGTTTTAACCCCTAAAATCGCTCTTTAAAGTTTTGAAAGTCCATCGGGAGTCCAGCTCCCAAAGTGGGAGTTGCCTTGGGAGTGTGAGGGTTCACTCCCTCACACTTTCTTACATTCCCGGGAATATGTGATGTGATTCATGGGCTTCCTTTTGGCCTGCAACTTTGCAACCCCTTTTTACCTTGGTCGCAAGCCCAAAGCTAGGGTTGCGACATTAGGTGCAACCTTTGTGGCTTGGCACACTGAATATTATAAGGGGAAAGGCGGTGACTTCCCCCAAGTCCGGGCTATGATGAGTTTTTTGAGTCCATGTATGCCCATGGTTCCTCCATGCACAAAAAATGCTCCAACCACACATTAACCAACTTGTTATTTGGTTTATGCAGGTTCATATGAATAATTGACCCACTTTTCATTTATTATAGTTTTCATCTCGAAGCTCCAACACACCCCTTTACCCTCAAATGTTATGATCTAAGGAGTGTACCCCAATTCCTTCTATTGTTTTCATTTTTGAACTCGCATTTGAGTCTTTTAAAAAATGAGGGTGCATCACAAACCTTATTGCAAAGCCTCATAAATATTGCTGAAATCCTCATGATTACCATTTGAAGTCCTTAAGCAAACAAACCTTTCAATGTAATGGCATATCTATTGCATCAATACATGGTAGTCGTGGGATTTTAATGCCCCAAAATGTTTTTGCCTAATGTATTGTCATAGTTAAAACATGACCTGATGGAGTTTTTAAAATTTGAATGATAGAAGTAAAAATATTGAATTCAATAATTGTCAAAACATATGGGGCTGCCAATTTTAACATTTTCCCACCTCTTTTAGGGTTAGCAGTTAACCACATTTGTGGTTTAATACCCCTACATGGTAAATCATGTCATACTTTCAAAATGTTTTTCTCCCCAATGATTATTTTCAAAAAGCTTTTTGCAAAGTTATATTTGCAATGCATAACATTGAAGGTATTTCGTATTAGTAGGTCATGTCTAAATCATAACCAAAACTAACATTGTTAGATATCATGCACTAACAACCAATTTGTTGAACTTGGAATTACATTCCCAAATATGAAGGGGAAAAATAAACCTGCCAATGAGGAAGATTGTACAACACATTTCTTTATTTCACCCCATGTTCTTTTGAGGGGTTTCCAAGACCACATTTTCTATTACAAGAGTTGAGCCATTGTTTGTAGAGATTTGCTTGATCTAATTACTCTTGAGCCATGACTAGACATGGTTTATTTTGTGTTTCCAACGTCCCATTGAAGTGGTTTGCCATTCTAGTTGACATGTATTGGTGTCCTTTTGGTAGCCAACGTCATGTTACAATGTATGTTTATTTCCCAAACTCCATTGAATGTTCACCCTTGAATCATGGTCCGCAAATTAGATAAGCAACATACCTTTAATGTGCCACCCTAGCAACACAACCATTTTTACATATGTAATTAGAAATAGTTTGTTTTTTGATTCTTCAGCTTGCTTTGCAGCTTAAGACAAAGCTTGCAACATTATTGTTTTTTAAAGCTATGTTTTTGTTTTCTAATTCTTCAATTTGATTCCTTTGTTGTTAGTAGATTTGATTTTGCCTCCCCAAGGTCTCAAGTTATTGCTTCCTTAACCCATACGTGTTTTTTTTTTGCTTCCTTTTAAAACTTTAGCTTTGCATTTAACTCTACAAGTTTTGTAGTTTTTGAGGCTATGGTTACCCTCGAGATGTTTAGCTCATGCACCTCATTTAGTCAACAAGTTTGTATGCAAATGCAAATCCCAAAGAAATGTAAGTGAAGTGAATGCATTAAACTAAGGCTTTGTTTAAGCATATGTGTGAAGTATGGAAGAGTTCTAAATCACATCACAATGTTTAAAATGTAAAGTTGGTACAAATACATTCATGTGGTAGTCTATGTTGTTAAGGCTAGTTGAAGTGCCAACATTTACAATGCATAGAATTTGTTGCACTTGCATTATCATATTAACTTGCACATTAATTAGTTTTCTTTTGTCACATGGTTTGAATATCATATAGATATTGAAAATGAAGGGGAGTCAATACACGAGGCCCTTAGGGTCATGTCAATAAAAAGATGTGGCTAGCTCATTTACGACAAAATCAGACAAGAAAAGAAAGTTATTATAAACAAATCACCTTGCCACTTCTCATGCACCTATTATGCAATACCCTATTTATGCAACAACATGTTATACAACAACCTATTATGCAACAGTTTGTTATGCAGTAATGTGTTGAAAGGCAGTGGCAATGGCAACCACCACCTTGATGGGTGCAACAACCAATAATGGTAATGGCACAACCTATTAGTACACCTTCATATCTTGGGCCATGGATGTAAGTGCTTACAAGTAATGTTGGCTAATTTATGGGGGTAACAAGTGAACCATCAATGTAACAAACACAATTTATGCAACAAACACCATATATGCAAGGAAGAATTACACATCTAGTGAAGCTAGAAAGTGAAGTTAGAATGGTTCGAAAAATATTTTAAAAGGAGATTGATTCAAAAGTGAAGCAAGGGAACCAAAAGGATAGAAACCCCACCAAATTCAAATACAAGCAAGGGTGACGTTGATGGATGATGTGATGGAAAGAACTCATGGATGAAGTAGTGAGAACTTTAATTCCATTGATTTAGACATTAATGTTTTCACCTAGGAAGGCACTCCCCATACTCATTAGAGAAATTGAAGGCAACTTTAGATAAGGAGTTTGAGTATGTGGACAATGAACTTTCAACATCAAGGTTCAAAAATGTGGTGAAGAGGTGGTTCAAAATTGAGAGAAATAAGTTGAAAAGTAGGTTCTTAGCAGGGAGAACATAATGCCTAGTCAGCATTAAGCCTGCACATTGGGAAAAGTTGAAGGTTTATTGGAGTAACTTGAAATAGAAAAAAAAGGTAGACCAAATGGCAAATGTTTGAAGCAAAATGAAGAATTTGGCAAATGTAAGGTGGAGAAGTAGAGCTAGGAAGGAAGCTAAGCTAGTAAGTACCTAGATTTTATTTTGTATTTGTTTAATCTTATGTTGACCATTTGGTTGCAGCAATGTTTTAATTCGCTGCCAATGTGTGTTATAGAAAAAACAAAAGCAACGAAGCCCTGGGATCATTGAAATTGTAGAAGAATTGCAAATTGCATAAGAGCATATTGGATATGCATTAATAAGATTTTGAATTTTTTTAAGCTCATTATGTTACTATGTTATTAATACACATAATGCATCATGGAATTCTTGTTTCATTAGTTGGGGTTCATGCTTTGGACTTTTGCAATATCTAGGTGTTATCCAACAAAATGTCAACAAAATATCATTCCTTGAATGTTGGGAATGGGAAAAAAACAATACGAGCTAGATGGGAAGGTTTTAGTGTTGGATGCCAAGGTTTCAGAGGTGTCAGGTAATAAAAATTTGCACAATCAAACAATAATGGATATAAAAGCCACGATCTCATAATTCTTGGGGAAGTTAAAGGACCATGTAATTATCCCTACACCATTTGAACCAAACTCTGGTTGTGAACATCAACAATAGTCGCCTACTTGTTTTGTATTGAAAAAGGTAGATGTTTTGCAGGATTTAGATTTAATGGACAATTCTCAAGCGAGTAGTGGATTTGAAAGTAGAGACTCGGTGTGGGCATTTTTATTACATCAAAGCCATTAAACATCGAGGTTGCAAAAACACTATTTAAGAAAATTGAAACAGATAGTAGACCAAAAAAACTTCCAATCCCACTTAAATCTGTGGAAGATGCAAATTGGGTAAATGTGTAGCCATGATCATCACCATCAAAAAATTTACAAGCTAAAAAAGGCGAGGTTGGATTGAATAAATCTCCAACAAAGCTTGGTGCAAATGATGGCAATATTCCTCTTATTGTTAGTCAGGTAAGGTTTCAAAGTTGGGGTGGGAGATATAAAGTTAACATCTAGGTGTGATTAATCTTAGCATGGACCTATGTTATCTTGTTTAATGTGGTTGCAGCATGAATGTATTGGGAAAAAGTTGGGGATAGAGTGATCGCACCTATAAAAAGGGCCAAAGAAAAGACGTTCACACCATAGGCAAGCAACTAAGGTATTTTCTTTATTTTTAACTTATATATAGTCATGTTTAAGAATGTATAATAAAATGAAATTGGTCTAATTTTAATGCATTGTGGTTTTTTGTGGACTACAATTTGTTATAAAACAATTTGTGGCATTGTTGAACCCAAAAAACACAAGGCAGACAATGGCAACATGCAAAATCAATGGCCTTTAGCACATTGACAAATTCCATGGCAATGTTATCCCCAAATTTCCCCTCAAAGTTGATGTTGTAATTGTTCATGTGGATGATGTTCCCCTTATGCAACCACATGAACTAGATGATCATGTTGTAGTGGGGGATGCGATAAGGACTTTTGTTTTATGGAACTAAAAGTATGTAAAAGTTTTGCATTGACAATGATTTTGGTTGTACCTAGGTAGATTGTTGCAAGTTGTTTATTCCTTTTGCCATAATTAGTGGACTTCTTTTTGTTTTTCATATGTTGCATTTCATTCTACAAATTCCATAATGTACAATGTATTGTTATATCTAGTTTGTTTGTTATTATTTGGACATATGCTAGTTGAATTGAACTCAAGTGTCTTTGTTCATGGAAGTCTAGGTGTCACTAAATTTAAACTACCAAAGTTAATTGAAGACAATTTGTTGGAAATGTTTCCAATATGACTATTGACTAGTGGGGCAAAATTAGTAGGAAATGACAATTTACATGCATGCTTAAGAATTTAAGTCATTTGTAATTGATAGAAAGGAATATTTGATGACAATTTTCTCACCGGATAATGTTGTTGGTAGTCTAAAAAAACTAATGCACAACTATATTTTAACACCAAATATTAATAAATGACTATGCATAGTACATTTAAGCAAACAATGACTATTGTCCAACTAAAAATTTACACATTTAATAGCACAATACAACTATAATTAAACTTATCAATGACTACACATTGAGTTAGCTTCTCCATGTGTCCAAATCAAATTTTTCCACATGAGCAAATCATTATATGCCTTTTGTCAATAAACTATACTTTTAAATCACTCAATTTTAACTCAACAATCACAAATAAATGACTATGGTCTTCCATCTTCATGCCACACATGGACCAATAAAACATTGCCATTTAACAATATGATTATTTTCCACATGTCAATATTTTAAAATGCCACATACGCAAAATATATGTTGCTAATTAGCAAACTTAATGAGTTATATTACTAGAACCATACACAACAATGGTTATTAAATGCCTACAAATTTTTTACTCCCTCTTCACACCTAACAATATTCTACTGACATGTGGTACATTTACTTGTTGTCATGTGCATCCATTGTTGCCATTTGTTAGAACATGAAATATATTTGTAGTCATATTTTAGTCAATGTAATCAATGACACCTATCAACTAATAGTCATATTTTGGTTAATTTTAAAATGCCACATTAGCAACACATGGCATGAACGTGGCACCAATGGGTCCGAGATTACCCCTATGACTATAGGATGATATGTGCCATGTGATGTCCACAACGACTATGTGTCCTTTTCAATTTGTTCATAATGATTATAATGAATATAGTCATATGTGTCCTCTATAACTGAAATATGGGTTATAAACTTAGTCATAAATCTTGGGATGCCTTCTATTGATACATAAAAAAAACCATAAAGAATAATCTTTTCCATCAAAGTTTTCAAATTTTCGTAAGGTCATGGAATTTAAATCGGATGATGTCAAAATGTTCATTAGTACATTATGGTATGACAATGTTGATGATCATGATTTCTTAGGTTGGAAAATGTTCTTCCATTGAAGATTTTCTTGGGCTAAGTGTTTTTTCAATCATTTGACAAAAGTAAGATGAAGTTTTGAATTTTTAAAAAATGGAAAATTGTTGTCAAATAAGGGTTTTTTAAAAACCTTTTATTAAATTATTGGTGTACATTTACACAAATGTACAATTATGTTTCAATTTTATATTCATAATTCTTGTGACTTCTTTTAATTTTGAAGCTTAAATCATTTATATGTGATCTATAAAATTATTCATAGTGAGTGAAATTTTACAATTCCTACTTTTGATACCACAATACAGTTGTGATTGTTTCCATTTCCCTAGTTTTATTTATTCCCATCGTGGTCGTCATGTTATTTCTACTAACCTTAATATCCTCTCAAGGCCGAATTTAATTGAATTTTTTTTAGAGGCACTAAGTTCAAAAAATATTTCTTGTCATTATTATTTATCAAAGAAGCTATTGATAAAGGTCTTAAGAAGTTTATCAACAAGCAAGAAGAGCTTTTGGAGTTCAAGGGATATTAAGTGAGTGGAAAGCCAAAGTTCTTTTGTTTATGCATAAAAGGACTTGTGTTTCCTCCATGGTTCAAACCTCTTCTAATTCCTCTTTGTTTGTTCATTTAGGAGATCCGGATCACCTAAAGATTCTCCAATGGTCCTTGGTCATCGCCTATATGGATAAATGTAGTAACAACTTTGTGTTTGTTTGTAAAAAGTTCTATGTTTCTTGTGTTTTCTTTGAGCTTTATTCTCATGTCGATACATATGTGGCCTTTGATCTTGCCCAATCTGATATCTTGAATTTTCACCACTCTTTTAATAAGGCCCATAATTCTAAGGGGGAAGTTTGGCCTTCATCTTTTGTTTCTTTATGTTGTTTGGAAGTTTCATAAAAACCCAATTAAACCTACATTCATTTGTGCATCCAACTCTAATTTTCCAACTAAAGTTTCTAAGTGCCCGTGGTTTTTTTTCCAAGCTATGTTTCATGTGGTCATTACCTTTGGGTGTCAAAACTCAAAAAGATAGGTGATCCCTATGTTAGTAGTTGGATTCTCAATAACTTTACAGGAGTGGTGGAGGTAATAAATAAACTTAATCTTTTGAGATTTTATATTGATAAAATTTCCTCAATTCTATTGCAATCTTTTGGTTTCTTAGCTCCATACACTAAAATTGACCCAATGGATCTAAAAGCTCGTAAGAGGGTTTTGATGAACAAAATGTTACATTGGATGTTGGAGCTTCATCATTATAAATTTTTGATGGCTCAAAAAATAGCCTTGAACTTTAGGTTTTTGTGGTTAAAAAATAAAGTAGAGATCAATTTGTTTGAAAATCTTTGTAGCTTCAAAGTTGTGAATGCTTCAAATTTGATCTCTTGGCTAGATTTCTTATTAGACAAATTGTTTCTTTGTTTTGGTCAAGGTGTTTATAGGTAATGCATTGGTATCCCCATGGTTATTAATTGTGCAGTCTATTTGGTTAATTTTTGTATCTTTACCTATGAGTTATGCTTCATAAGTTGTCCTTAGTTTGCAAGTTTGTGGATTTCATGTACTAGGACCAAAACTCTTTTGGCAATGGCATATACCCAAAAAAATCTTGTGCACAAGAAGGAAAAATTTGATTTGCAATTAGTGTCTACGACTGTTTTTTAGTCGAAAGAGACATTTTACAACTAACTATCTAGTAGTTGCCTAAGACAAGTCGTAGGCGACAAATAGTCGCATGAGACATTACATCATCAGATGGTAGATGAAGACTAAACTTAGTATATATTGTCTCGTCCTATGGGGCCAGTATATACATAGTGTATATGGGCATCATTTTGCGACTGTAAATTGCAACTATTTTGGTGCATCCAATTTCCAACCATGTGAAGACACATGTTAACTAATTGATCTACAAAACAATAACATATTTGGACCATCCAATTCCTATGTTTCTGATTTACAAATGTGGCATTTGATTAAAAGGTCTCATTTTCCCAAATTGTGATATTAGATGATATAGAATTTTCTAAATCTTATGGCCAAGAAATGGCCATGTCTTTTGTGTTTGGCTAATCAACACATGCCACGTGGCTCATTATGAACATCATGCCATTCAAATATTTATTTAAAAACCCTAGATATATCCCAATCATTAGATGTCAAGAATAAGGATTTTGACACATGTCGCATTATTATTTGAATGAAAATTTCAAATCTACCACATCTTCTAAAGATTGAGGAATAAAAACATGCCACATGGCAATGTTAAACAATTTGTAAAATATATTTTTATTGAAATGGAATAATCGACTTCAGTTTAACATTATGAATTGAGGTTAGCATTTTAAGGTTTAATTAACAATGTTCTAGGGTTAGGGCTACCATGGCTCACTAATCACACACAAAATGGACATGGAAAATGCTTACCATTGAGCTAATAAAAACTCAATGAGCACACTCACCTTAAGTTTTGCAAAGATGGAAAAATGTTCTGTATTGAACATGGGTTCCTACCTTAATGTAATCAATAATACTTAGTTTGAATAATTAGATGATCCACATATAAACACAAGGATTAGTCTATTTGTTTTGTTGGCTAGGGTGAGTGTGCTGTCTTGGCAGCCTTGGTAACACAGGTGGCCGTGAGATGTCATCTAGTCTCCAAGCCCTGTCATTGTTTCCTTTTCTACCCCCAAATCCATTATTATTATACATGTACTTTGGTTTGAGCATAGCATTCTGCAGATCCAGATGATGAACCCCATTTGGCTTCCTCTCATGTGAATCTTTCAATTCAATGTGCTGAAGTTGATCTGAACTGACACCCTGTATGTGCAATGCATCAAAGGCTGCTTCCCAGTCATCCTCTGCATCATGTGTATTTTCATTGTCATCAGACCCACTTCTTGTGTAGTTGCTACTTGTGCAACTGCTATTAGACCTCTAATGACAACACCATCCATCAACTGAACTTTGTTTTTGTTCATTTCCTCCATGCAATTCCCCACTTTCAAAGTACATGGGACAACTTTCACCATGTTCTGACCTGGAAACCTCTTTTTTTGTGTGTTTGCGTTCACCATCAGAGTCATTGACCACTGATTGAGATTTTGTTAGAGGTGAACTTGTAGGTATGTGATCATTGGTAGTCACACTTGATCCAATGCCTGACTGTGACTCTGGCCTGAAGTCCCAATGTTCTCCTGCCCTACACAATCTACCTCGCCTAGCTCATGGTGATGATGTGGCTTTGCTCTCCCTTGTTTACCTACACATGGCACCATCAAACTGCTTAATGCACCCTTTTTAATGTAGTAGTGTTGGCAAGTAGATGTGTGTGGGCTAGACTGCTAATTGGAACTTAAGCTCAAAGACCCTGCCTACCTCTAAACAACAAAGTGAGACCAAGTACTGTTCAGCTCATGAGGGTACCTTGAGCAGAATGAAGCCCAATGACCTTTTCAATTCCTACTCCCCTGTAATCTTAACACAAATGAAAGTTGTCAACCCAATGTGAACCCCCTTAGGTCTGCTAGAAAATGCAAGTACGATCGTTGCCCTTCTAGATGTAGATATGCCAGCCCTTCTAGAGAAAGCCCATGCTAGTTAACCAGAGCACACATTGAGGTCAAATTACATAACCCCATGCAACCCATAAAAAAGAACTGAAAAATATTTAAATTTCCATTAAAATTCCCCTAAAAAACCATTTTGGGATCATAAGATATTTTAAAGGTTAAGGACTAATCTAAACACACAAAAAGCAGAAACAATGGGACTAGCTCATTTTATCAAATGTTTTTTGCACTTGAATTTCTATCCTAGTTTTCCAACCTCAAAGGTTCATCTTTGTGTAGA